>Ga0209611_10002732_pt1 | contig 30897 bp, 21 predicted proteins | sample S1TSphgellanicum_3_FD_187693 | JGI IMG/M metagenome (GOLD analysis project Ga0209611, IMG submission 187693) | Host-associated microbial communities from peat moss isolated from Minnesota, USA - S1T2_Fc - Sphagnum magellanicum MG (SPAdes) (version 2) | ecosystem: Host-associated > Plants > Peat... | reverse complement strand
AATGCCCAAATCGGCGGCATTTTCGGCATTGATTTGGGAGGCCCGAGTATAGGATTCTTTGAAGTGTAGTATCCTTCGTGGTTGCCCCTTCTGCCATGGAGGGGATACGAATGTATCCGGCGAGCTTACTGATGTCATGGGTTTCCACCATGATCATGGGGCCGGCGGGTCTTTTTATGTATGAATTCTCTAGTTCTATTTCTAGAACTTCTCCAATTTTGCTGGCCATGATAGTGAGAGCTTTTGTGTTCCTGAATTATTCGTGAAGATTTGGGAATTGGACCTTTATTGTGTGTGAGAGTAAGGACTCAGCCCCTTGTACACTGGCGTCAAAGTTTGGGATGTACCGAGAGAAGGTGAGGTTCAAACCGCTCCACTCCACCGCTGTTATTTTCCTGGCAAACTTAGCCCCTTCTTCATCCGTGAAAAGCACCTTGAAGAAACCCCTTGTGAGTAAAGTGACTGATGTGTATGAGGCGGACAAATGTAGTTTGAGGCAATCTTGAAGGGTTTTGATCGTGGGTCTACCACCCAGAGCTCTTCCGATCACCATTCTTCATGTTTTGCGGATAGCACTGTCCTGCATTTTTAACACCATTTCCGGTGGAAAATCCACCTTTAGCTTCAATTCATAGTCTATTGGCGATAATCCTTGGGGCTCTTCACTTGATGGCGGAGTGGATCCTGTCCCGTTGCTTGGAGGCGCGATTAGAGGGGGGGTGGATGGGGTTGATGCTGGAGTTGTTAGTGTCTTTTTTTGCATGAGCTTCGAGCTTGACGCTTTAGTTTTGACGGCTGAGTGGTCTTTCTTGAGCCACCCGCCCTATTGCAATCGCGTCCAAATCCCCAAGACCAAATCCTGGTCCAATGCTTGTAACTGAAAGATCTGCTATGTTTGTGGGGGAAGAGGTGAGGGGAGGTACCTGAATGAAATGGGTCGGATTTGAAGTCTCAGCCGCTTCTGCCACACCTTGTGTTGGCATGAGAAGGGGATCGTGCAATTGTGGCGGTCGATGGATATTCTCGTCGTTGTGATTGCCTTTACTCCCTGATCGAACTACTTCGTCAGTTCTTGCGAAGGGCGGTTGTTGCGTTGAACCTCTAAGGGTCACCAAGACTGCTGGCGCTTTACTTCCATAATCTGGATTTTTCAGGGACAAGCTTTCCATTGAGGGAATGCATGTCTCGGATTGAGTAATATGGTCATTCTGTACCTGCGAGTCAATAGATTGCTTGGTTAGAGTGCTTCCTTTTGAGCTGATCGGAAGCGGAAGGACTAGAGTGCCGTCACCGTTAGGGTTCAACAACTTGTTGCCCAACTAACCGTTGCTTTGGCGCGCGTTATGTCCAGCCTTCCGGATTCTATCAGCAACAAGAAGATGCTCGTTTAACTTAGAGATTTGTAGGGCTTCTAAATCTACAGCCCAACTCATTTTCTCCATCGAGAATTAGCAAGAAATTTGCGAGAAAAGAAGAAAAAGATGTTTGCTGCTCGCAAACTACATTGAAAGAAAGAGAGAGCCACTCCTCCTCTATATCCGAAGAAAGCATAGAGCTCAACGTGTGAGTGAACAAATCAGAGATGAAACAAAAGAATTCACAAGATGTGTTCCAGCATGAAGCAACGGACACAAACTGCCTTTAATCTTTGCCGTTGCATAAAACACAAGTACACATACACGAACGGATTGACACCCCTAGCCGTCAAGCTGACAGGGCTATTGTTTTACGTACATCACACACCTACAACCCTGGCGAACATGCCCAAGAAAATTAAGACTGCACGGTTTGCAGGCAGGAGCAACTAGCTAGTATGAAACAAAAGCAAGAATGAAAACAAGCAGAGAGTCAACAGTGAAGATCCCAGCAACAGAAGATTAGAGAAGAGTGTTTCACTCTGCTCAGAGGCCCAAGTGCAAAATCACCGCTCTAGTCCTTGCAGACCTGAACCTAAGAAAGAATGTACTAGAGAGCAGGTTGTAGAGGGAGGATTCTGCCCCTGACAACAGCAGAGAGAGTAAGTCCCAGTCCCTCCTTTGCCTCGTAGACTCTGCTCAGAGGTCCTGCCCTTCAGAGAAGAGACGTCACGCGTAGAGAATACGTCTCTCTCTCTCAGAGATAGAGCCGCTCCGAAACCTTGTGAAACTTAAGAGCAACAGTTCTCCTCAAAGCTGCACTGTCAGGCCTGAAACCAATGCCGGACAGAGCTCATTCTGCTCCAGAACAACCTTTTTCCCCGTCCCCATCCTCAAAATCTAGATCAAGTCCTGAGTTGCTTAGAGGCCCTCTCCATCTTTAGACTCCACCACTTCAGTTTCCAGAGCTTCTCAGAGTTTCCAGAGCCAGTGCCAGTCGATCCTTAAGCAGGTTCAATGATTTGCAACTGGTTGACTTGTAATTGATAGTGCAGCGAAATGCTAAATGGATCTTAAAATAAGTATTTTATATAATAATTTATACACATTGTACATACATATGTAATCAATCATGTTTGAGTTTTTAAAAAATTACATTGTAGTTGCATGTGACAGTTATTTTCAAATTGTTATAAAATGTGCATACATGCAATCGTGCCACATGTTCACATTTTTATCATCCATTATGAAATACATTTGCAACTAATTTTCAACTATGAATTTTATTAATACATTAATAAGGCCACCAATGCACCATTACTAAGATATTAATATTCATTTATATTATGACTATAATGCAACTACTTATAACTTAATAAATATACATATTTATATGTAATATTTTATGAAAAATTATAGTTTTAATAATTTGATTGTTAAATATTAACTATGTTTCATACATTTACTTATTATGAACTTATTCATTATATTAAATAATTTAATATTAATATGAATAAATAAATGTAATTCATGTAATTAATTTTACATTCACAAAAAATATATTTATTAAATAATAAAAAAAATATTTATCCAAGTTAAAGATACTTCGTAATGAATTAAATTGATTATTTAAGATAATTATTAATTCATCAATCATTAATTATGTAATTTCATTAATTAATTCACTGTTTGGATACATATAATTTCATATATTACAAAGGACGTCAAGATGAGAAAGGAAGCTTCCCTTGAATCCGTCTAGTCGTCCATCTAGTCATCCCTCTATCCATTCGTCCATTTGTCCATGTGAATCGAGACCCTGGAAGCTCCGAGGTTGTCGGCTGCACACCATCCCTCTACTGAGTCTGACTACGCAGCTTTCTGCCCACCAAGAATGGGAAGGAAATAAACCAGGAATGGCCCTCCATCCATGTCCCTATTTAGATACATCATCATCCTCCATGTGCTGCTTGCTTGCTGGATGGTGCATAAATAATCACCATGTATGATGAATAATATTTACACATGACCACATGCAATGCATTTTTTTGTTTTTTTTTGGTTAATTTTGTAATGCATCGATCCTGCTTTCCGGAAAGTTTGGATGAGTTCGAAGTTTGTCGGTTTTGATGGTGAGCAAGTCCAATTTGCGAAAAACTTTGAAGAGCTTGCGGATCTTGAAGAGTTTCTGGAGTATCGGGATCAGTTGCACCTAGAAGAAGCTGCTCGAGAGTTATTGGATGTGGATATTGAGGATGGTAGGACTCTTGGACTTTCCTGAGCTTTTTTTTTTTTTTTTTTTTTTTTTTTTGTTCTTTTCTCTGTCCAGTGGGAGTCAAGCAGCACTTTTTATGAAGCTTTGTTTTGGCCTCCTTCAAAATTTGGCAGTGAATTGCTCATGATGATGAGAGAACATGAAAATAGATATCAAAATTTGCTTGCCCATAAATAGTGTGGGTTTTTTCAACTGTTGTGCAAATGATCTTCATGTGTGTTATCTGATGATCCTTCTTTAGTGTCTGGAAATATTTTTGATAGGGTTTTTCCCTTCTTCATTTAGCAGCTTTGTCATTACTCCAATCCTTTTGCACATGGTACCTCATCCATCCCGTCATCTGTCCAGCCCATCCGTCCCATCATGGTCTGTTTATTCCGACGGGGCGGAGAAAACAGTGGAGTACAGATGCGACGGATGCTCAAACCAGATTTAGACAGTGAGTCTATGCAGCTCGCCTAGATTAGACAGGATTACAGAAAAAACTCTACTGTCCGCTTAGGACAGTCGCCATTTAATGTAAATTAAAGCTGGGGATCCTTGCCATTGCACCTACCTAAGAAATTTGAAAAAAAAATCTCTATTATACAGGGTTTGCTTTCTTTCGATTTTTGTGATTAGTTATCCCACAAAGAGGATTTAGCCAAATTAGGCTATAGACCATATTAATGACAGTGAATAAAACATTTAAGAATATTTATGCTTTATATGTATTTGGCAAATTCAAATTATTTTTTCTAAATTTGGCGATTACAGCCATTCCTTTTCACAAAAAATGTTAGAATGTGTAGAAAAAATAAATTTCAGGTTGAAACAATGAAAATAAATTCCCCCGAAAAGAACCTAGCAATGTGGTATATAGAGAGGTTTTGGAAATGTAGTTTGTAGTTGTAATTTTGTAATATGTACCGTCAAATACACACACACTACTTGCTTGCAATGACCAGATATACTAACATCACTTGGCTTCTTTCGAAATAAATCCTGCATCATGCTGGTTGCCTCATCCACCATGCAAGACACATCCTCTGGGAATGCATGGTACATGATGCAAAAAGATGCAACAAGATTGACACCTCCTGGACTACATTCACATTTCCAGTAGAACATTCTGAGGAGAAGAAAAGTTCCTTATACAGTCTTGTAGTAGCTTCCACAGAAAAAATCTACTGTCAAAAGCATACAAGTGATTACAAATGTAGTACATCTTCCTAAGTATTGAGAGCTTCTCCATTTGTTACAATTTAAGTCAACCTGAAAAGAATTGCAAGATGACAGGACAACAAGGTTACAGCAAATTTTCCTGCAAATTTGAACGGGGTGACCTGCTCTTCTCAGGGCTGTCAAGAAGCCCAGTCAAAGCAGACTTCATCTTAACTTTTGTTTTCTCAGGGACCATTCCTGCCTTTATGGTGGCTTCTCTTAGGCAATCGACGTTCATGCCATCTAAAAAGCTCCCAAAAAGTTCACTCTTAACATCAGGCTCAAAATTAGTGTTCAAAACAGCATGCAGATAATCTGCAGACATGCTTGGACGGAGATTCTCAACACCCCTAGATGTCAGACTATTCACAAACCCCACAGTGATTTTAACTTCTTCCACCTCCTCCAGACCTATCCTTGCAACTGTAATTTCAGAAATATCCTTGAAACTTATTTTATCTTTATCCATCAATTTTTCTCTCAATTCCCTGAATTGAAGTTTCAAGGGCGCATTTGACAACTTCACATCATCTGATGAAAACGCATGGAAATCTCTTGTACTGACCAAATCATTTCCCCTTGTCAGCCCCTTGAGGATTTTAACCTTGTAAGGCCCTGATTCTTTAATTTTCAGATCCTCATGATCTTTTATTGCTTCTTGACATGCTTTTGTGGGGCCTCAATTCAACCATCTTAAGGTATTTTGTTATGCCAAAGTGCCTCATCAAAAATTTAATGTCAGCCCTATACCACCTATAGGTTGTTCCATTCACCCCGTGGCACCCAGTCTTGAACTTTGACCACTTCACCGGTGCATGTGTAACCAAAAGAAAGGATCCTATAAAACAACAACAAATCAATATAATGCCATTCATTAACTCTTTCTGAAACCTGACTACCAACAAATCCTGAATCCTAAGTTCCAGAAGACATGTATCAAACCCAAAGTCTACTGCTCAACTGTAAATTCACATGGAGCAAATTCTGTAGTTGCTGCAATAACATTTGTCCCACAACTACATCTCCAATTTTACAGAGCTTACTGATGCCAATCAGCAGGTGGTACCTACTTCTAATGCACAAAACAGCTCTTACTACACAATTGTTGGAGGTCTAGCCAGAGATCAGCTCTCTCAGTGTTCACTCAGTCCATTTGAGCTGCTGAAATCCCACCCATGAACGTGCAATGCACCTGCTAGGTTTGTCTTGGTTTAGGCTGTCACTACATGAATCCATTTCCCTCATGATATCTCTCTGGAGAATCTGGTTTCTAAGTAGGTGGCAGAGGTTCATACAGAACCACTAAAAGAGTGGGCAGAATGTAACACAGAAAAAGGTCGCCTTGATGGTTCTCAGGATAACAGTCTCAACCCAAATGAATGCTCACAATTCCACTTTCTCTATAGCATACCCATTACAGGTTTCTCGTGCTGAACACCCACACCATCTCCCTAAATTGACTTGCCACATTCTTCAACTACTACCCAAACTAAGAAGGATTTCAGGATCCACTACATGCACCCTCCCCTACAGCTGGAACTGCCTTTTTATGTCATCAATTCTTAGCACCCATACAATTCTGAAAGTACACAGGACATTGTCCTAGTAGCTGCGGATGCAGCGGAACAAACACAGCAGCCACAGCCACTCTCTAAAAACACAATCCCAAAAGCAAGCACAATCTAAAGACTCGTGGTTCATCACTTAGCTCTGTCCCTGGACTCTCCACAATGTTCTTCTTTTATCTCGTCATTGCAACCTTCCTCCAATCCCACCAGCCGGAGCTCCATAAGTGCTCTTTCATCTTCAATCATTCGCCTCCCAGATAGGATAAGTCCTGCATTACACACAAACAACAAACAACTTCACTCCCTCATATGCTCTCTTCAAGTTCTTGTGGTGATGTCTAATTTGAAGAAAGCAACAATGCCCGGCACAAAATGTCTTCCTCAGGGAAAACTGAAACAAGCGCAGCTGCTATCTGTTGGGCAGCAATATTGCCTCTCCTTCCAAACAGCTGTCCAGGTTCTCGCCCTCTTCTCTTGCCATTTTTCTCCTCCTGGATTTGAGATGCCATAGAAGACTCCATGTTGCACCTATAGTCTCTTTCCCCAGCACCAACACCATTACAAAGACCCCTGGCAGAAGTGTCTTTGGACAGCATCCTGAATGATTTCCTCTCTTCACTGTCTCGATTTCCAAATTTGCCACTGAGCTTCCTATCCAGATCATTCACTCCAGAGGCATTCTGGTAGTCCTTTAGAAAAGGGTGCTCAACAGAGGATTTTGCACTCAATTCCATTGCTCGACTGTTTTCAACTGGTGGTTGTTCCACCATTGACACGTTGAGTGTGTTGGGTGTATCAGACATCTTTCATAAGAATAGAGAAATTTCCATTCTCACGATGAAGAAGAAACAGCAAGGCTAACACTTCCTCAGGAAGCCACAGAAAGAACCAAACAAGGGGAGACAAAAAACAAAACGAAAAACAAAAACACACACCGATATGAACAAAAGTGCCAGTCTCACACCTGTTCAGGGACCATCAACAGTAGTATGTATGATAGTGACTTAACTATCACAACTTCCCCACTGACTTCATCAGCTCCCTACAGTGGTAAAGTGTTGGGTGTATCAGAAGATGCTTTGCAAGCTTGTCCATTACCATCCTGCACAATTGGTTTTTTCTCACCCCTCTCAACTCCACCTCCTTGCTCCACAGACAAACTCTCTACCTCAACATTCACATGAGAATTGCTGACAGATGCCTGTCTTTCTATGGTGCCTCCATTGTGTTGTTCCTTCTTCTCTATCTTACCTGCACCTTTGCTACCTTTGGTTGATGGGATCTCATGGTTGAGAGCAGTTTCTGCCACTCCTGGTTCTGCATTATCTTTGCTCTGAGGAGCACCATCAAACTCCATGGCCATATCTTGACAAAAGCTGTAATTGATATGTGAAGCCCTGGCATCTACTGAAGTGTTAGTGTTTAGCTCCTGTTCACCATTCAATATCTCCCCTCCAGTACCAGCTCTTTCAAGTATTCCAGTCCCACCCACTTCAGCTGCTGCAGCTGCTGTTGCCAACAGACTCATAGCACCATCATCAACTTCCATTAGCAAGGCTTGGAGATGTCTACAAGGTCCACTCTCAATACGAGCAGCTGCACTTGCTGTGTCTGCACCCTTCCCACTATCTCCAATTTGTGGTGATGCTTCACCAACACTTTTGAAGGCATCACTGCAACCAGTAAGTATTTCTTTAGAGCCAAAATCTGCCTCTTCCTCCACTCCCACTTTCCCATGTGGAGATTCATTTGATGTTCTCTTCTCACTCTCGAGAGCAATGACAGGTGATGCATTACTCTGAGGCGTAATGTTGTTGTCTTCACTGCTGCCAGTTCCAGATTCACCCTCGCTTCCAGCCTTGGCATCATCAGGACCTGCTTCTGGAAAGAAAGCTGCTTGAACTCCAGCTTGTGGCCTATTATTGTTTGTCTCCAGCACATCAGCCAGGCCTGGGGATGAATGCGTTTCCAGAACATTTCGTGAAGAACTTCTGCTGACTGGGGTGGCCACATCAACAGTTTCCCCACATGCAAGTGCAGGGCTCTTTCCAGGGTTGGGCATTCTTACAATAAGCCTCTGTTGAGAACTTGAAGTTTCAGGCACAGCCACTGATGCAACAACAGTGGCCTTCTCTGTACCTGCACTCTGGATCGAGACCATTGGTTTTGCACCACTGACATCCTTGGAGCCACCAGACACACCGTCTCCCAGAAGAACCTCGTTATGCACATTTGGAAGATGTGGACTTCCTGTACTGGGAGTTTTAGTGCTACCATTCACAGAGAATGCTGTTGAAGTCTTCACAAGTGCCCGTTTGAATAGAAAAATGGCCAGAACAGAGAATGCTGTTGGAGTCTTCACAAGTATCCATGTGAATAGAAAAATGGCCAGAACTATCAGGTCCATTCCAATGATTGGCAAGAGTATGAAAATGAAATTTAGAAACAACATGGGGAAGCCCACTGGAAGTACAAAAATACAAACCAAACAACAAATGATTGTAAAAAAATTAGGGGATCTATTCCTCGCCAAGAACAATATTAATGGTAAGTTTAAGGCTACCCCAATGAAATATGGGTAGATTTTGGTGAAGTACATCCTGCAAATGGCAAGCATCAACGATGTATAGGCCTCTGTTTCCTTCGGTAGGAACTTTGTAAGCATCACCCACATAAAAGGCACCAGTACAAAGAACTGAAAAGCAGTTGCATATCCGAATTTCTGGAATTTGTTTGGAATCCCCATTATAATCCGGCCTGAAACGACGGTGATTCAGAATTTTAATTTGAACGTAGAGCTGCTTGCATGTGGAAATTAAAAAGTCGATAAAAATAGCTACTGTGGAAAAAATGTGTTCAATTAGAAGAACATGTTGAACTGTTGCTGTAGAGATGATATAGTAAATAATGGAGGAATGGGTGTGAGAGTTTTGTGGCCACCCACCTGTGGTGGTGCTGCTCATGCAAGCTTTCCAAGTGAAAAATCCAAGTCTTCCACAACTTTGTGAGAGCGAGTAAGTAACAGACGGGGGGAGAGCTCTAGCGATGGCGGTAGTGAACTTCCTAAGTAGTTCCGGAAACGTAGGACGACGCTGGTCATAAACAATGGAGAAACGCCATATTGCACCACAGAGAAATATAGAGCTTTTCCCGCTAGAGCTTTCAAGCTTTCCTCTTGACCGAAACCGGGTACCTAATGGAAGACTCTAAACTTGCCAAGGGTCTTAAATGCAGCCAGGACCAAAAGCCCCAGCCCTAAACCCTAAACCTGGGCAGGGGTTAGAGTTTTAGGGCAGGGATTTGGATTTAGGGCAGGGGTTAGGGTTCACGGACTGGCGAGAGATGTAATGACTTCTTTCACAACTCTAAAGTGTACCTAAGTTCAGGTGCTTTGGGCTTTAGGCATATCTCTAAGGCCACTGCAAGTAAGCAGGTAGGTATTTTTCACATTGTATTGAAAGGACCTACCTGTTGAAGTAACCTTTGAGGCCTTGCTAGGGAGTGGAACATCATCAGATGTTTGTGGATTTTTGAGTATTGTCAATGGAGCATGGAGAAGTGTCAATGGAACAATTTGGAACATTGATGGAATAGTCAAGAATGTTGATGGAGCTTTGATGAGCATTGGCGATGCATTTAGGAATGCATCAATGAAACACACAAGGCAAGAAACTTAAAAGATGAATGCAAAGCCCACTAAACCCCTAAAGCCTAACCCTCTTCCTAATTTGATAAATCTTTGTATTGTGTTTTTGATGTTAATTAGATATGATAAATTAAAATTTTGTTCATAATTTGGATTTATTATTAGGTTAAGATCTCTGAATAATGAGTTGCGGTTATTTGGATTTTCTTTTTCAAATATACCTACTTTTGAAAAGTGCCATGACATGATATTGGATTTTAAAAATCAACTGTGATTCTTAAGTACTTTACATTGGCATCAAACGTGTGTCATCAAGTAAATAAATAGGTGATATAATTTCTTTTGTCTGTGTTATTTAATTGCTGATGTAGGAAGATTGGCATTTGTGAGGAAACAAATGAATTTTTCAACTTTTAATCTATTGTATATCAATTATGGACAAGACATGAATTTAACAATGTTTGACTATATTGAAAATCAAATACTATGTTTTTATTGAGTGTATCTTGCAACTTCAAATATTTTAAACAAACATACTACAATGTTTGAAAATTCATAATGAACCATAAGATGGAACATTGCTTTTGATGCAACCCTGTCAAAATTTATTGATAGACACACTATAGATTAGGAAAACATACAAATGGATAAAAAAAAGAAAACAAGAAAAAGAAAAATTTACAAGTAACCAAGTTAGCTCAAACTAGATGTAGAAATTCATCCATGTCAAAAATCGGTCACTTGAAGTTGGTTGGCCGTACTTTTTCATATTAAAAATCGAGCGTTTATAATAAGTTGGTTGTGGAGATGGGAGATGTGTTTTGAAGGGGTGGAAGTTGAAAAATAATTAAGTTTACAACTATTTCCCAACTTAAGATGAAAAATGCTTATAGTCTTTGCAATGTGATTGAAATTTTTCACTCAAGAAAAGTAACAAAGACAGAAAGAGGAAGGCATATGATCATTTCAAACTTCAAATGGCATTGGCACAATTGTGTAAAACACATTTGCTTGCTTATGTAGACATCCAAATACCTCCACAACTAAGGGGAGGAATTGATTGAGAGGGTGTACTTTTCATTTATGTTTTATGGAAAAAAATACCATGTTGGCTACTTAAAATATAAGTTTGCTGAAGAATGACAAATTTGTTTAATTTGTTTATGTTGTGTATGTAAATCATTGTAAATTGAAATTGTGGAACTACAATCTTCAAGCTTGATATTTTGTGGGTTTTCAATGTTTTCATGCTAATGTCAAAATTTTCAATTTAAATAATAATAATAATAATATTTTATGTTAATTTCCATATACCGGTGGATTGGACAAAATCACACATATTTGAAACAATTACTCATTTTCTTATATCCTAAACACAAGTAGTGAAATTTGACATCTGAGCAACTCCATTTGAGAAATTGTGCAGTCAACAAGCATCAAGAATACAAGGCGGGTATGGAAGGAATCTGTGGTCAGTTCAACTAAGTTTGGTCTGTATCATAAATAAGTGTTCTCAACAATGTGGAACATGTGAAGGATAATTTCTTCATGAATTTATAAGAAATTGTCAAAATTTATGTTCAGTTTTTTGACCTTAAACAAGTGGTCTGCTTCTAGGCACAGAAAAACAAGGAATGATTTTCTTGATGAACGCTTCTCCTGCCTTAAGAACATACATTGTAAATCAGCTCAGAGAAATTTCTATATCAGAGGCACTCTATCCCTGAATAATGCTCCTAGGGAAAAGGAGGGATCTTACAATTACTCTTTGAGAGTGGGAGGTATGTTATACACTTACTCATAGGCAGTTAAATCCAACCCTTTCACTCATAAGGAGTAGGTGTAAAAACGAGGTTGGTCTGGTAAATAGGATTGCACCTAGTATCACCATTCATGGAAAGGACCCTATGAGGTTAGTATTAGTTGAGGCCTGGTATAGCAATACCAGCCTTGTACCAATTTTACACCAGTCTCAATATCAAGTATATACCTACTTCATACCAGGCAAAAATCAGTCTTGAAACTAAGATTATGACCAAATTGGTATGGAAGTCTTTAAAAGTATGGACCTAATACATCGCAAGGAAGAATAATGTATAAGGGTATAGGTGTAGTTTAAGTTTTTCCCTTTAGAAAGTTGAATGAGGTGGGATGAAATGGGGTAGGATAGGGTTATAGTGAAAATTTAAAGAGAGGTGAAGGAAGATTGAGTATTTAATTTCTTTCTTTCTTTCTCCCAAGCGACTTCTCATGTCCAAAGCAATTTCCTCCCTTTCTGAATAGGTGAAAAACCTTTAGAAAGGGGGATGACAGGGGTCCTTTTGGAAGAGGGCGGAGAGGGGAGGAAGGAGGGCAGGTGCAATAACTTTTGAAAAGGTTGTTTCTTGAGTTGCATGGGAAGGGAGGTTTGGTTGTTTTCAAAGGTTGGGGAGTCGGCTTTTCACCTTTGTTTTCCTTCATTCTTCCAATGTACTCACACAACACTGGTCATTGGCTAGTTATGGATAAAACACTCAGTTATCAATCCAGCTATTGATAACCTACTACCTGGTTCTGGATTTTTATTTTTTAAATGATAGATAATTGACCCACTTAACATTGAATTTTAAAATTTTAATAATCTATCCAGATGATTTGGTTAGCATTCAAGTGAGATATCAGTCTAAAAATATGAAACATGTTTATCATAGAAAACATAGTTTAAAAAACTCTATATCAGCTCACAACTGACAATATAATTGGTAGTTCTCAACTGGATATTTGAGAACTGACTTTTGTGCATAATCGATAGTTATTACCCAAAAAATAACTGGGTAAAATTGATAACGGAGGGTATTCACTTATGAAATTGATAATTGATGAGTGTATATTTTTGAATTTCTTAGCAACCTAACCAGCCAGTAATTACCAAAAACAATAATTAGCCAACACTGATTATTACCACCACACAAATAAATACAACTCAATTGCAACATTTCCAAAAGGAGTTATCCTTGGCTACCAACTTGCCTACACTATTTTCAAGATCCAGTTGCAATTTGGGGCTAAATAAGCACCCATAGGGCTACATGGATTAGGATTAGCCTTTTTTTTTCCTAGCAAGCTGGTGCAAAATTGCACCCAAAAAAGTGAAAAGAAAGTAATATTGTTTTGTAGACTCTTGAAATTTTCGCCAAATTTGATCACACCCAATGATAAAGGAGTTCACCATGTTCCTAGTTTTAAGTCAGGTTCTACAGATGATGCCAAATACTCTTTCGGACGATGGCCACCAGGGCTCCATCACCAAAATGAGGGGAAAAAAAAAAAGGTGGTGAGGATCCTAGATCCTACCAATCATGGACTCTGAGAAATTTGAGCAGGAATTGCCCAAGAACTTCCAAGAACTTGGAACCCCTCGACACTGACAACGATCTGGGTTTTCATACAGGACTGCAAACTGCTTGCAATCGCCTCACACACTTCACCAACTTCCTGAATGAATTTGCACAGTACATAACTGGGATGTACCTGCATTGTTTCTGATACAATTCAATCAGATCTGATTTGGAGAACCAAGAATCAGGCTAGGGACCAAGATACAGTCCAACTCGAGGATTCAATTTGCTTCAACTCAGTCCAAATTGGTTGCTAGGAGATTGGACCCTGGACCCTCATCTAAAGTGGGCCTTAGATGTCATTTGTCGGAGAAAGGAAGTTCGTTGCAAAGGCTACACAGCTAGCTTTGCCGATCTCTGGGCGCTGCCAGTTTACCACCAATTTTCATTAATGTCCATGGAAATTCCATACGTCTCGGTGTTCTACAACTAGTTGAAAATTGACCACATCGCACTAATACCATTTAACTTGAGAGCAAAAGCCTTCACAGCTAGCATTGACCATCCCTGGGCCCTGGCACTTTACCACTAATTTTCATTAATGTCCATGGTACACAACAGGAGCCTCCATTTCGGCAGTTTACCACCAATTTTCATTAAAGTCCATGGTACACAACAGGAGCCTCCATTTTGCCAGTTTACCACCAATTTTCATTAAAGTCCATGGTACACAACAGGAGCCTCCATTTTGCAACATCCTCGCTGGTCCATAGTGAGAATTTTACCATTTCAGGGCTTACTTTAGGTGTTCTAGGAAGTACCCTTCAAATGAACGTCAGAGGTTTTGAAGTTCTGTGTACACAGTACTCACTCATGGAGTGTACATTGCTGAACGGAGATTTCTGTGTACATCAATGATATACAAATTTGGTCTTAATTTTATTGTATGGGTTCATTTTTTTTTCCTTTTGTTCAATCAAATAAAAAAGAGTTTAGATGCACATGTTCATAACCGGGCAGGAAGTAGAAAAAATTTCTTGCAATATGCCCATTAAATTGATGCTGGGTGAATATATTAAGATAATGCTTTCCAATTAGTGCGTGAAAGAAAGCGCATCTCAAATCATATTGTTTTCTATATCAAAGGCTATAGGGTTTGTAATGGGTCTGAAATAGTGTTCACCGTAATGTTGGAGTCCATTGTAGAAAGGGCTTGTGAAGATGTGTCTGAAATTAGTGTAGGCTGTAATATAGGGATCCATTGTAGAAAATGGAAGACCAAAATCCTGCCAACATTCATTGGAACCACGGCTTGTAGGGACATCTATTCTTAGTTCTACTAATTACGTGGGAAGGGCATCTCAAATTCTTTATAAAAAAATCTGAAACTTTGAAGTTTGAATAACCTGGTTTCTTCGGTGTGTGTTGTATCAGCTCATATCAAAATTTCTTTTTCTAACAGCATTGGTAATTTTTACCTACACTTAATGCTACCTCTTTGAATGGCCTTGAGTGTAGACCAACTCCTATACAACTTCAAACCTTAAGTTGGCCATTTGTTCAGTGAGCTCTAAGTATACCATAACAATCTTTTCAAATTAGGAAATATCCTATGATGTGTTTTAACATCCTAAGTGCATGCTCGAATTGATTAGCTTGCATTTTCACCTTTCAAGCCTATTCTCACTGTGTATCTAACCCGTAAACTAAATTAAGGTCTGTAATTGCAGAGTTCCCATGCTTCTAAAACCAGCTCCACGGTGGGGGCCATTTGGGTGTTTAGCAAGGTTTATACATCCAACATTGTTTATTAATTGCTTCCCAAATTCCATTCCAAAATTGAAAACACAAAAGTTTAACATTGTAAGGTGCAAGACTATATAAATGCAACAACCCCAACCAACCATTATAGCTAGCAAATCAAAAGCATGGGAAGCACCAAACAGGTGCAACAATGGAATAAATTAAATGACGCATTAAGCTTGATGCAATTAGAGGATAGTGTATTAGTGCTCACCAGGAGAATTATTTTCAATTTTTTTTTTCATTGTACCCAAACTATGATTAATGTTTTAATTATCTTTCTTATGTGCAATATTTTCAAAGGAAAAAAAGTGAAAATAAAAATGATGCAGCGTTTAGAATCTCCTATTCAACCCAAAGGTATAAGGTTTGATCCTTTTCTCAATTTTTTATTTTTTTTCACAGACAAGGCAAATGATGGAAAAAATGTAGCCCCTTGGTTTAAGAGGCAACTTGGTTGGGGCTTAGTCCCCTTCTCTGCTCCCAAACCAAGTCTCCATGGGGCAACCCAACCCGTTCTGTTGGCAGAAAACCAAGTCTCTGCAAGGCTTCCCAACCCCTTTTACCCTGGGCCACCTTGGTTAGACTTTCCAGGTCCCGTTCTCCCCAGGGGAACGTGGTTGTGTATTTGAATCCCTTTTGTTCCCGGGGCAAGAAAGTGTTGGGCTCCAGTTCTGAGGAACCATGTGCTTCCTAGAGCAAATGGGGGGTTCCATGAGCAAGTTCCTTTCTCCCCGTGGGAACATACTTGAGTATTTCAGCTCCTTTGTTCTTGGGGGATAAGTTTTGGGCTCAAGTTCTCCAAAAACCATGTGTTTGTTCCCTAGCCAAAATCTTGCTCTTTTCGTGAGGATCTTGGGCCCAAAATTTGAGCAGATACGAACAAGGGGACTTGAAATACTCAACCAAGTTGCCATAACAAGAAAGGGACTTGGAAGCCCCAATTAAGTTAACCCAAGGAACAGGGGTTGGGCCGCCACCAGGGACCTAATGTTATATGCTACATGTATTAATAATACATTGCCACTTTTGCAAAGTTTTAATTTAAAGATCTCTAGTGTATGATCCCTGTTTTCATGGGTGATCTCAGTTTTGTGTGTCTGTGTGTGTCGATATTCTTTGTATTGGTGAAATTTTGTCAAATTTGACCTGGGACGTAGGGTTTCAACTCTGTACAAGTGTTTTTTACGGCGAAATTCCCAGAAATTCATCATATTTTGAAGGAAGAAAAATTCTGAAACCTCGAAATCTTATGAGGTGGCCAAGATTATAAAAGGAATCTAATTATTTCCACTTTCATGTATAGTATGTAGCCAAATTTGACTAAATTAGTTTTTAGATACATTGGCTAGCTACATCACAAAATCCTTAAAAAAAAACAGTGGTGCTGATGATCTCAGTTTTAGGTGGGAACCTCAGTTTTGTTGGTGATCTAGGTTTTGGTGGTGAATTGAAAATTGGAAATATTGGGGTGGGTGGTGATGTCCAAAAAGCTACAAAGAACCCAATAAATTAGCTCCAAACTCTATATATCTTTCTGGACCATATACGTATACATTTCAATATACGTGGAACGGAAGCACATCATGAGTTCGGGCACATGTTGATTGAGAAACACATGCAAGAAGCATAATATGGTTTATGCCGTGACAATCTCAAAAGTGATTGATTGTAGAGGACCCAGTTAAAACCATAGCGACTTGGGATTAGAGAACACTTCCAAATGCAGGGGTTTCGCAGAAAACTCCAAATGTGCTCAAGTTTAGTTGCCGACAAAATCACACACACCAATCAGTGTGCCAGCAAAACGTGTGCACCACCGGACACCAGAGAACACTTACATGGCACAGCGCTCATTTGATACTGTGCTTGGTACGGAGTTGTAGGACCCAAAACTCCGTGCTCCAGCTGTTCAAGCAAGTCTCTATTCAGCATCTGTGGGAGTACAGGGATTTGAAAAAGCTGGTTTTGCGTGTCTGCGACTACAATGGAGGGGACCGGTTTCACAGAAGGCTCCAAATCGGTCGACTTTGCTGGGAAACCGCGTGCACCATTTCGCACGAGAACACGCTTGCTTCAATCCCAGTTATATCTTGCGTCTTGAGAGAAACCCACAACTGCGTTTGTCCTCACAATCTGGGCTCTTTCTTTCACAATCAAGTTGAGCTCAAGTGCCGGTCTAACCATCTACAACTGCCAAGTCGTTCCTGAGTTGGCTTTGGTAGTTGATGCACTTAACTCAGCCTGACAGAGAGCTCCAACAAGATCTATCTGGAAATGAGCAAACTGTGGTATTTGACCCACTTGGCTCCGCTTAACAAACTTCAAACTGCTGTGATTCGCGAATTTGCAGTTGTCAGGGTCACCTCACTGGCTACAATTATTGCCAGAAGCACACGTTCAATATTAGTGGATTGATACTTGGCTCAAGGGAACGACTACAGGCAAGTGGTTGACGCACTGGTTCACCCATCTGCGCGACTTCTTTTTCCACAAATCGCAGAACTTGCAGGTGTCTGTTTCATCCTATTCTAGGTGCTTGCTTCTGATTCTGAACTGGCAAGGTGTTGTGTCTCATGCCGAAACAATGCAGTTTGTGTTTCGAGTAATCTGTTCTCCCAATGGAGGATATTGGGAGCACGATGGTTGAGCTATCAAAACTCCCTGAGGAAAGTTGTCGGAACAACGATGCTCATGTCCTGACTTTTAGATGTTAGGCATTATTAAGCAGGTTCAGAAGAAACCCCGAGAGGGGAGGGAGGCAGCAGCCCCATCAAACATTAAAGAAATCCAAGAAATACAAGGGGGGCAAGAAGCACCACACGATGGTGACGCATTCAACCCCAAAGATGCCTAAGTGGCACCATTCCGCCTTAAAGGCTTGATCAATCCTATCTTGAATACTAGGGTCCCGGGAGGACCGAAGGGAATTAATGGCCTTCCAAGTGGCCATTCCAACCTCAACGGTAGCAACCCAGGCTTGTTGAAGGATTTTCCTAGAGGAATACTGGTTATCAAAATGCTTCCAGCATCTCTCTGTCCAAAGAAAGTAGAGGATAAAACTGCGAAGGATGTCAAGCGGTTGTCTGATGTAGGAGAAGCCTCCTACATGGTACCCTTGGACTCCAGGAGGGTCATCTTCTCTTTCGAAGACAGCTTCACCAAGCAAGACGAAAGGCCAGGAAAAAATGATGTCATTGGGCGCTCCCCATTTTTGCCATATGTGATAAAAGGCCTCCCAAGCCCGTTTGGCGAGGGGACACTCGAGGAGACAATGTTGAGGGGATTCAGGGGCCTCCTCGGTGCAAACCTTGCACGCGGGGAGGATCCCCATGCATTGTAGCCATGTGCCAACTGGGAGACCCCGGTTTAAAGTGAGCCATATGAGAGTGCCGACCTTCCACAGTCAGGCGTTATGCCAGATTCTGGCAATAACTTGCGTGACGGTGGAGTTTTGCAGGTTTAACCTTTGAATGAAGGAGCAGATGTTGGCGCTCTGGGTGGGTCTCCTTGCATTTCGGTAGCCCCGCTTTACAGAATAGCCAAAGAAAGGAGAGTCACCTATTTGTGAGGAGGCTTGCCAGTGCCACTCTCCCGGGTCCCAGGGAAGCCCATCAATGAAACCAAATTCGAAAATCCAGAGTATGGGAAGCTTGGTGAGTGATGGGAACTCTTTGGCAACTTTATATGGGGCTCCATGTCTTTCTTGAAAGAGGACCCTGATTGGGTGATAACCTTCAGGGGAGAGGGTTATCACTTGGGAGTTCGTAGCTTTAATGAGACCAGTGGGGGTAACCCTCTGGAATTCATTGGCTTGCACCGTGTTGGGGGTGACCCCGATTACATGGTATATCCATTCTAGAGTGGTGTTGATTCCAGAGTTTCTTTTACTGATCCAATCCCCTGCCTGAAAACGGTTAGTGTAAGTTGCAGGATTTCATGGGATGCTCCCTATGATGATTTCTCTGTTGTTCCTGTTGGTGGCGTGGTAGGTCAACCAGAGGGCTTGGAGGCTTTTCCATGCCCTGCCCTCCTGGTCCCAGAGATCTTTGATTCGGGTGCAGCCAGAATTGGCAATGGCTCGTCCTTCATTGCGACCACTCACTCCCAGAGGGTGACCAGTCGTGTTGAGGATGAGAGGGTTGCTGAAAATAGGCTGTCTGAGAACCTCCGCATGGGATGCGGGTTCAGACTTTGCTAGACCAACTTTTATGTTGAGCCAAGAGCCAAGGATGCTCTTCCAAAAAGAGCATTTCAATTTTTTGAGCTTCGGGGCGGCAAAGAGCCAATTTATATCCGGGATGCTTGGCCTTTTGCCGTGCACCGGGAGATGAACTTGATCCGCTCGGTGCCTTAGAATCTCTTTCCAGGGTTCTCCTCCTGGGGCAAGACCTCTCACCAGAAGTTTGGCAAGAAGTGCTTCGAATTGTGCCTTGGGGTCTATGATCCCTAGGCCACCGCTAGACAAGGGAAATGTAAGAGAATCCCATTTGACCTTGGCCCATGTATTGGAAACCTATCCCCCCCAAATGAAGTTTCATACCACTCCTCTGATCTGGTTGCACATCCTCAGATTGGGGTTCCAACAGGCTGCTAGATACCACATTGAGGAAAGCAATACTTGATTGGCAACTACAATTCTACCAGCGAGAGAGAGGTTGCACTTGCCCCATGTAATCATCTTCCCTTTTAGGTTGAACATGAGTTTTTCAAAATTGGCCTTGATGGGTAACCGAAAGCCTATTTGGATGCCTAAATATCGAACCCCTTGTCCTTCAGGGATCCATCTCAGCCCAACTTCTTGTCCCCATTCCCATTCCTTTTTTTTCTTGCTGGCCCATATGGCCGCAAATTTTCCCCAATTGATTTTTGCCCCAGAGGCAAGACAGAATAGTTCAAGGACCGCCTGAGCTTTGTTTAAGTTACTTGGGGATCCCTTAAGGTAAAGTGCAGTGTCATCCGCGAAAGTTTGATCCCGGACGCATCCGCCTTTGGGGAGGTGCATTCCGTCTATTTCGTGCTTTGAGTCGTCCAACATATGGCATAGAACATCCATAGCAAGAATGAACAGGTATGGAGCTAGTGGACAGCCTTGTCAGACTGACCTGGCGAGTCTGAAGTCTTCTCCAGGTTCCCCGTTTACTTTAACTGATGAGGACGCGAGCCTGTAGAAAGATGAGATCCATTGAATCCAGGTGGGGCAAAAACCCAGTTTGGACAAGGTTGGGAAGAGGAAGTCCCATTCAATCCTGTCAAATGTTTTTTCAAAATCGAGGAGGAGGAGGACAAGGTCCTGGCCGCTCTCTGGTGCCCAGACCAAAGCCTCCTGAGCCAAGAAGTTATTATCTAGAACGCTTCTTTTTTCTACGAAGCCTGTTTGGTTTGGTCTGATCACGAGAGGAAGGAATTCTTGGATTCTTCTAGCTAAAGTTTTGGCAAGGATCTTGTATATGCTTCCCAAAAAAGTGATTGGGCACCAATTCCCCAGTTTTGAGTGGTCCCCCGACTTCGGAATCAGGTGATCATGCCCTTGTTAATGTATTCCAAGTTCAATCCCCGTGCTAGCATGGCCTTGAAGGCTAATAGTAGCGTGGGGGCTACCTCATTCACATATTCTTGAAAGAATTCTGTTGGGATTCCATTGTGCCCTGGGGCCTTGCCTTTGGGGAGCAAGGTGATGGCTTCTGTGATTTCTGCTAGGGATAAGGATCGGGTCATGTTGGTGTTCATGGCTTCCGTGACTTGGGTGGGGACGCTCTCCCAACATCTTTCTTGTGCCTTAGAGGTGCCCAGGGCATGTGACTCTGATTCATATAGGTTGGCATAAAATTTTGTGATGTAATGAGAGAGGTCTTTCTGGTCGGAAATTGTCCCTCCATCAACCTCTAACTCCTTCAGGAATGTCTTTTTCTTTTCGATGCGATGGAAATCAAAGAAAGTTTTAGAGCAAGTGTCCCCATACCTAAACCATTTGGCCGCTGAGAGATGACTATTGTGCTCAACTAAGGTTTGGAAGACCTCTGCCAGCTTTGCTTGCGATTCGAACAAGATCTCCCGCACTTGTTCGTTAGTTGGGTCCCGCTGGAGCTGTTCTTCAGCCAACTGGATTTTCTTTGCATGCACTCTGACTTGCACCCCTCTCAGATGGCGCCTTTCCTTCGCTAATCTTGTGTTACATGCCAATACTCTTCTAGTGGCAGCTTTCAACCAAGGGGCCCACTCTGAGTCGTTTAAGGGCTTGGGCAGCTCCCCTTCCCAAGCTTGTAGCATTTCAGCTCTCCCTTTTTCATCTTTGAGTAGGGAAGAGTCAAAATAACGAGACAATTTGTCAGGTATGTCAGGCTGACCCCATATGGATAGGACTAAGGGAGAGTGGTCAGAGAATTTTCGGATCGAAGCGGTTGCCTCAATTCTCTCGCCTCTCGAATCTAAGTCTTGAGAAACGAGGAACTTGTCTATGTGTGAGACCACCGAGTGTGCGCCGGATCTTCCGTTGTTGAAGGTGAATTCCTTTGCGGACATTTTCCGAAAGCTGTCAAGCAACCATGCATCCATTAAGCCATATTGGAGTGTTAGGTGGTGCCACGCATTCGCCTCCCTTCTGTGCATCCGACGTTTACCAGCTACCCCTCCGCGCTCAGTTTCTTCCCAGTGGTTGAAATCTCCACCTAGGATGAAGTGATCGGCAGCTAGATTCGCTTCACTTAGCCGTTTCCACATCAACGCTCTCTCGTTTAAGGAGAAGGTGGCATAAACATTGATGATTGTCAGGGTACCAGTACCCAAGATCTGAAGAGTAATGTACTGTGCCCTGCCTTCTAAAAGAATGTCGTTGGCACTGATGAAGGGGGCAAAGGATCTGTCTATGAGAATGGAAGTGCCCGCGCTCATTCGTTGTGAGCGCCCCATTGGTAGGCCATAGTTCCAAAAAAAAGCGCCATTCCAGAATTGTATCCCTTTTGTGGAGTTGGAGCAGTCTATTTCCCCCAAGTGGTGTTCCTGTAAAAGCAGTATTTGAGGGGTGGGAACTAGAGATGAGATCCAGGAACGGATTTTTTTTTGCTTGGAGGAGTTCTTCCCTAAGCCCCTCACGTTTAAGGAGGCTACCGTAAGGGGCCTCTTATTCATGAGGTGACTAGTCCAGGGCGGCTTGAGTGCCGATCGATCCCTGTGGTAGGAGGCTCCTCCGAGAGTTGTCTTCATTCCGTTCCCATTCAAGGTCTTGCGAGTTGGTGATAGTGGTGGTGTTATGTATGGCCACATTGGGAGTCTGAGAACGCCCCAAATCTAGCGGCGTGAAATGCTTCTTCCGCGCTCCTTGAGGCGAAGTCTGACGGCTGGCGGCCTTGTTTTTGTGAACTTGGCCTTCTTCCCCTTCCACTCCTTTCTTTAGAAGAAGGTTGTGGGTTGGGGCGACGAATTCTATTTCATTGTTCATGCTTGAGATTGATTTGACAACTTTCTAGTGTAAGTGTTTTTTATTCTGTATGTTGACGAGATTGGAGCCGATGGGGATGTGGGCAAGGATGGTACATTCAGATCCGCCCCTGCTTATGTCGCAACCCTAGCTTTGGGCTCATGACCAAGGCTAAGGGGGTTTGCAAGGTTCCGGGCCAAGAAGAAGGAATCCCGGGAGTCAAGGCAAAGGCATTGCAAGAGTGCGGGCCAAGAGGAAGCCCGGGAGTTAAGGCAAAAAGAAGCCCGGGAGTCACATCACATACTCCCGGGATTATTAGAAAGTGTGAGGGAGTGTGAGGGAATGAACACTCACACTCCCAAGGCAACTCCCACTTTAGGAGATGGAGTCCCAGTGGACTCCTGAAACTTCAGAGAGCAATTGAAGAGGTCAAACTTCAATGGCTTATGACGTTCTTTATATCATTGGAAAGCTCTTGGAGCGTAGATGTCTAAAATGGGCTCGCATTGCTCATTTGGACATCTAAAACACAAGTTATGGTCAAAAGAAGGGCCGAGAATCGAATTGCCAGTTTGACTCCCGACCACAAAAAGTCGGGAATCGACCTCTTTCCGATGTCCGATTCGGGAGTGCGACACGGCGTTGGAAAGCTCTGGACGAGAGCTATAACTTTGCTTTAGACCGCATCGCGATCGAAGGTCTGCTCGTAAAGTTATGGGGCTTCAAAGTTCTAGGAGTCCCATTTGGCGCGATTTCGGGACTCCCACTCGGGAGTCCTGGGAAAAATAGCCATTTGGATGTGGGCTCCGTGGAGAGTCACAGAGTGTACTATAAGGGGGAAGGTGGTGGCTTCCCCCAAGTCCGGGCTATGGTGAGTCTTGTGTGTCCGTGTTACTCGTGGCTCGTCCTAGCACCAAGGGTGCTCCAACTTTGCACTAACCACTTTGTGTAGGTTGTGTGCAGGCCCGTGTGAGTGAGTGAAGCTTGTCAACTTTTCCTAGTCCCATCCCGGAGCTCCAACACGCCCCTTTACCCTTCAAAGTGTTGTGAGCTAGGGAGCGTGCTCCGACTCCTCCTTTTCTGTTGCTTTTCTACTTGGGCTCACAGTGAGCCCTTTGAGGAGTTGGGAGTGCTTCAACTTAACTCCTCTTGCTAGTTCCATTCGAGGCTGAGTTGGTCCTTCAGCAGGAGTTTGTGTCGCAGAACATTCTCCTCTAGCTCGATTGTTATGTGTTGGATCAGTTCGTCCATGGCTGGTTTGGAGGACCAATCCTCTCTCCCATCCCCTATGATTCTGATGCCAATTGGAAGGTTGGGGAGTTCTTGGTTTTTAGAATGTATTAGTACCTCCTTTTGGGAGCCTTTTTCTCTTGTGAGTACTGGCCATACCCGGGCTCTGCAGAGATCCACATTGGTTGGGAGAGGGATTCCTAAGGAAGTAAAGAAGGATTGATGGAGTTCTGAATACGTCTGACCTCTTTTCCCTCCTGGGACCATGCTTGCTCGTGTGGAAGGGTGAGGAGATTGGTTGCTCTTTGGGTGTATTGTGTCAACCTTTTCCTTAGTCTTTTTTTTCGCCTAGAATGTCCATCCTCCTTCTATCTCTTCCGGGATTTTCTTAAGAAAATTGAAGCGCTCATTTTCCCCGTTTAACACCTCAAAAGGGTTTAGATCAGCCCATTTTCCTTGCACTGAGTCATTCTTCTCCCCCGAGAGACTAAAACTCAACTTAATTTTGAAGGTGTTACTCCCATCCGTGCTCTCCACTAGAGTTGTGACTTTTGAAGGGATCACGTTGAGGTTACATTCTACTTGGTGAGTTAGGGAAGCTGACAACTCCCCCATTTCCTGATCTTTGCCGATTTTGGTGGGAGCATTTTGTCTTGTTTGAGCCCCTTCCGTTTGAGAAGTTTGACCAGTTTCCTTAGATGATTGCTTGCTCCAACTCCCTTGACTCCTTTTGTTTCTGTGAGAGTGGGTGGTGAATTGGGTGGCGGATGTATTAGTAGGGCCTTGTGCTACCCTTTCACTCCACGTTGGGGGAGTGCTTGCGGGAGCAATCCCGTTCCAAATTGGGATTTTGGTCATTGTGCAAGTTCGAGCAAAATGCCCAAATCGGCGGCATTTTCGGCATTGATTTGGGAGGCCCGAGTATAGGATTCTTTGAAGTGTAGTATCCTTCGTGGTTGCCCCTTCTGCCATGGAGGGGATACGAATGTATCCGGCGAGCTTACTGATGTCATGGGTTTCCACCATGATCATGGGGCCGGCGGGTCTTTTTATGTATGAATTCTCTAGTTCTATTTCTAGAACTTCTCCAATTTTGCTGGCCATGATAGTGAGAGCTTTTGTGTTCCTGAATTATTCGTGAAGATTTGGGAATTGGACCTTTATTGTGTGTGAGAGTAAGGACTCAGCCCCTTGTACACTGGCGTCAAAGTTTGGGATGTACCGAGAGAAGGTGAGGTTCAAACCGCTCCACTCCACCGCTGTTATTTTCCTGGCAAACTTAGCCCCTTCTTCATCCGTGAAAAGCACCTTGAAGAAACCCCTTGTGAGTAAAGTGACTGATGTGTATGAGGCGGACAAATGTAGTTTGAGGCAATCTTGAAGGGTTTTGATCGTGGGTCTACCACCCAGAGCTCTTCCGATCACCATTCTTCATGTTTTGCGGATAGCACTGTCCTGCATTTTTAACACCATTTCCGGTGGAAAATCCACCTTTAGCTTCAATTCATAGTCTATTGGCGATAATCCTTGGGGCTCTTCACTTGATGGCGGAGTGGATCCTGTCCCGTTGCTTGGAGGCGCGATTAGAGGGGGGGTGGATGGGGTTGATGCTGGAGTTGTTAGTGTCTTTTTTTGCATGAGCTTCGAGCTTGACGCTTTAGTTTTGACGGCTGAGTGGTCTTTCTTGAGCCACCCGCCCTATTGCAATCGCGTCCAAATCCCCAAGACCAAATCCTGGTCCAATGCTTGTAACTGAAAGATCTGCTATGTTTGTGGGGGAAGAGGTGAGGGGAGGTACCTGAATGAAATGGGTCGGATTTGAAGTCTCAGCCGCTTCTGCCACACCTTGTGTTGGCATGAGAAGGGGATCGTGCAATTGTGGCGGTCGATGGATATTCTCGTCGTTGTGATTGCCTTTACTCCCTGATCGAACTACTTCGTCAGTTCTTGCGAAGGGCGGTTGTTGCGTTGAACCTCTAAGGGTCACCAAGACTGCTGGCGCTTTACTTCCATAATCTGGATTTTTCAGGGACAAGCTTTCCATTGAGGGAATGCATGTCTCGGATTGAGTAATATGGTCATTCTGTACCTGCGAGTCAATAGATTGCTTGGTTAGAGTGCTTCCTTTTGAGCTGATCGGAAGCGGAAGGACTAGAGTGCCGTCACCGTTAGGGTTCAACAACTTGTTGCCCAACTAACCGTTGCTTTGGCGCGCGTTATGTCCAGCCTTCCGGATTCTATCAGCAACAAGAAGATGCTCGTTTAACTTAGAGATTTGTAGGGCTTCTAAATCTACAGCCCAACTCATTTTCTCCATCGAGAATTAGCAAGAAATTTGCGAGAAAAGAAGAAAAAGATGTTTGCTGCTCGCAAACTACATTGAAAGAAAGAGAGAGCCACTCCTCCTCTATATCCGAAGAAAGCATAGAGCTCAACGTGTGAGTGAACAAATCAGAGATGAAACAAAAGAATTCACAAGATGTGTTCCAGCATGAAGCAACGGACACAAACTGCCTTTAATCTTTGCCGTTGCATAAAACACAAGTACACATACACGAACGGATTGACACCCCTAGCCGTCAAGCTGACAGGGCTATTGTTTTACGTACATCACACACCTACAACCCTGGCGAACATGCCCAAGAAAATTAAGACTGCACGGTTTGCAGGCAGGAGCAACTAGCTAGTATGAAACAAAAGCAAGAATGAAAACAAGCAGAGAGTCAACAGTGAAGATCCCAGCAACAGAAGATTAGAGAAGAGTGTTTCACTCTGCTCAGAGGCCCAAGTGCAAAATCACCGCTCTAGTCCTTGCAGACCTGAACCTAAGAAAGAATGTACTAGAGAGCAGGTTGTAGAGGGAGGATTCTGCCCCTGACAACAGCAGAGAGAGTAAGTCCCAGTCCCTCCTTTGCCTCGTAGACTCTGCTCAGAGGTCCTGCCCTTCAGAGAAGAGACGTCACGCGTAGAGAATACGTCTCTCTCTCTCAGAGATAGAGCCGCTCCGAAACCTTGTGAAACTTAAGAGCAACAGTTCTCCTCAAAGCTGCACTGTCAGGCCTGAAACCAATGCCGGACAGAGCTCATTCTGCTCCAGAACAACCTTTTTCCCCGTCCCCATCCTCAAAATCTAGATCAAGTCCTGAGTTGCTTAGAGGCCCTCTCCATCTTTAGACTCCACCACTTCAGTTTCCAGAGCTTCTCAGAGTTTCCAGAGCCAGTGCCAGTCGATCCTTAAGCAGGTTCAATGATTTGCAACTGGTTGACTTGTAATTGATAGTGCAGCGAAATGCTAAATGGATCTTAAAATAAGTATTTTATATAATAATTTATACACATTGTACATACATATGTAATCAATCATGTTTGAGTTTTTAAAAAATTACATTGTAGTTGCATGTGACAGTTATTTTCAAATTGTTATAAAATGTGCATACATGCAATCGTGCCACATGTTCACATTTTTATCATCCATTATGAAATACATTTGCAACTAATTTTCAACTATGAATTTTATTAATACATTAATAAGGCCACCAATGCACCATTACTAAGATATTAATATTCATTTATATTATGACTATAATGCAACTACTTATAACTTAATAAATATACATATTTATATGTAATATTTTATGAAAAATTATAGTTTTAATAATTTGATTGTTAAATATTAACTATGTTTCATACATTTACTTATTATGAACTTATTCATTATATTAAATAATTTAATATTAATATGAATAAATAAATGTAATTCATGTAATTAATTTTACATTCACAAAAAATATATTTATTAAATAATAAAAAAAATATTTATCCAAGTTAAAGATACTTCGTAATGAATTAAATTGATTATTTAAGATAATTATTAATTCATCAATCATTAATTATGTAATTTCATTAATTAATTCACTGTTTGGATACATATAATTTCATATATTACAAAGGACGTCAAGATGAGAAAGGAAGCTTCCCTTGAATCCGTCTAGTCGTCCATCTAGTCATCCCTCTATCCATTCGTCCATTTGTCCATGTGAATCGAGACCCTGGAAGCTCCGAGGTTGTCGGCTGCACACCATCCCTCTACTGAGTCTGACTACGCAGCTTTCTGCCCACCAAGAATGGGAAGGAAATAAACCAGGAATGGCCCTCCATCCATGTCCCTATTTAGATACATCATCATCCTCCATGTGCTGCTTGCTTGCTGGATGGTGCATAAATAATCACCATGTATGATGAATAATATTTACACATGACCACATGCAATGCATTTTTTTGTTTTTTTTTGGTTAATTTTGTAATGCATCGATCCTGCTTTCCGGAAAGTTTGGATGAGTTCGAAGTTTGTCGGTTTTGATGGTGAGCAAGTCCAATTTGCGAAAAACTTTGAAGAGCTTGCGGATCTTGAAGAGTTTCTGGAGTATCGGGATCAGTTGCACCTAGAAGAAGCTGCTCGAGAGTTATTGGATGTGGATATTGAGGATGGTAGGACTCTTGGACTTTCCTGAGCTTTTTTTTTTTTTTTTTTTTTTTTTTTTGTTCTTTTCTCTGTCCAGTGGGAGTCAAGCAGCACTTTTTATGAAGCTTTGTTTTGGCCTCCTTCAAAATTTGGCAGTGAATTGCTCATGATGATGAGAGAACATGAAAATAGATATCAAAATTTGCTTGCCCATAAATAGTGTGGGTTTTTTCAACTGTTGTGCAAATGATCTTCATGTGTGTTATCTGATGATCCTTCTTTAGTGTCTGGAAATATTTTTGATAGGGTTTTTCCCTTCTTCATTTAGCAGCTTTGTCATTACTCCAATCCTTTTGCACATGGTACCTCATCCATCCCGTCATCTGTCCAGCCCATCCGTCCCATCATGGTCTGTTTATTCCGACGGGGCGGAGAAAACAGTGGAGTACAGATGCGACGGATGCTCAAACCAGATTTAGACAGTGAGTCTATGCAGCTCGCCTAGATTAGACAGGATTACAGAAAAAACTCTACTGTCCGCTTAGGACAGTCGCCATTTAATGTAAATTAAAGCTGGGGATCCTTGCCATTGCACCTACCTAAGAAATTTGAAAAAAAAATCTCTATTATACAGGGTTTGCTTTCTTTCGATTTTTGTGATTAGTTATCCCACAAAGAGGATTTAGCCAAATTAGGCTATAGACCATATTAATGACAGTGAATAAAACATTTAAGAATATTTATGCTTTATATGTATTTGGCAAATTCAAATTATTTTTTCTAAATTTGGCGATTACAGCCATTCCTTTTCACAAAAAATGTTAGAATGTGTAGAAAAAATAAATTTCAGGTTGAAACAATGAAAATAAATTCCCCCGAAAAGAACCTAGCAATGTGGTATATAGAGAGGTTTTGGAAATGTAGTTTGTAGTTGTAATTTTGTAATATGTACCGTCAAATACACACACACTACTTGCTTGCAATGACCAGATATACTAACATCACTTGGCTTCTTTCGAAATAAATCCTGCATCATGCTGGTTGCCTCATCCACCATGCAAGACACATCCTCTGGGAATGCATGGTACATGATGCAAAAAGATGCAACAAGATTGACACCTCCTGGACTACATTCACATTTCCAGTAGAACATTCTGAGGAGAAGAAAAGTTCCTTATACAGTCTTGTAGTAGCTTCCACAGAAAAAATCTACTGTCAAAAGCATACAAGTGATTACAAATGTAGTACATCTTCCTAAGTATTGAGAGCTTCTCCATTTGTTACAATTTAAGTCAACCTGAAAAGAATTGCAAGATGACAGGACAACAAGGTTACAGCAAATTTTCCTGCAAATTTGAACGGGGTGACCTGCTCTTCTCAGGGCTGTCAAGAAGCCCAGTCAAAGCAGACTTCATCTTAACTTTTGTTTTCTCAGGGACCATTCCTGCCTTTATGGTGGCTTCTCTTAGGCAATCGACGTTCATGCCATCTAAAAAGCTCCCAAAAAGTTCACTCTTAACATCAGGCTCAAAATTAGTGTTCAAAACAGCATGCAGATAATCTGCAGACATGCTTGGACGGAGATTCTCAACACCCCTAGATGTCAGACTATTCACAAACCCCACAGTGATTTTAACTTCTTCCACCTCCTCCAGACCTATCCTTGCAACTGTAATTTCAGAAATATCCTTGAAACTTATTTTATCTTTATCCATCAATTTTTCTCTCAATTCCCTGAATTGAAGTTTCAAGGGCGCATTTGACAACTTCACATCATCTGATGAAAACGCATGGAAATCTCTTGTACTGACCAAATCATTTCCCCTTGTCAGCCCCTTGAGGATTTTAACCTTGTAAGGCCTTGATTCTTTAATTTTCAGATCCTCATGATCTTTTATTGTTTCTTGACATGCTTTTGTGGGGGCTCAATTCAACCATCTTGAGGTATTTTGTTATGCCAAAGTGCCTCATCAAAAATTTAGTGTCAGCGCTATACCTCCTATAGGTTGTTCCATTCACCCCATGGCACCCAGTCTTGAACTTTCACCGCTTCACCGGTGCATGTGTAACCAAAAGAAAGGATCCTATAAAACAACAACAAATCAATATAATGCCATTCATTAACTCTTTCTGAAACCTGACTACGAACAAATCCTGAATCCTAAGTTCCAGAAGACATGTATCAAACCCAAAGCCTACTGCTCAACTGTAAATTCACCTGGAGCAAATTCTGTAGTTGCTGCAATCACATTTGTCCCACAACTACATCTCCAATTTTACAGAGCTTACTGATGCCAATCAGCAGGTGGTACCTACTTCTAATGCACAAAACAGCTCTTACTACACAATTGTTGGAGGTCTAGCCAGAGATCAGCTCTCTCTGTGTTCACTCAGTCGATTTGAGCTGCTGAAATCCCACCCATGAACGTGCAATGCACCTGCTAGGTTTGTCTTGGTTTAGGCTGACACTACATGAATCCATTTCCCTCTCAGGATATCTCTCTGTAGAATCTGGTTTCTAAGTAGGTGGCAGAGGTTCATACAGAACCACTAAAAGAGTGGGCAGAATGTGACACAGAAAAAGGTCGCCTTGATGGTTCTCAGGATAACAGTCTCAACCC
>Ga0209611_10002730_pt1 | contig 30911 bp, 20 predicted proteins | sample S1TSphgellanicum_3_FD_187693 | JGI IMG/M metagenome (GOLD analysis project Ga0209611, IMG submission 187693) | Host-associated microbial communities from peat moss isolated from Minnesota, USA - S1T2_Fc - Sphagnum magellanicum MG (SPAdes) (version 2) | ecosystem: Host-associated > Plants > Peat... | reverse complement strand
GGGGGGGGGGGAGGAATGCCTACATTAGATTTTTTTATTAAAAAATTACTGTGATACCCAGTGGGTACCAGAAGGATATCCTCTGAGTATAATTTTGAAATTGAATTTACCGCGCGGTACATGGAGGGTAACCTTCAGGTATCACAGGAAAAAAAAACATTTAAAAATTTACTGCAGCAGTTTTTACACCAGGTAAAGAAAACCATCGGGCAGGGGCGTTCCGAAAATAACCAGTCCTCAGCGGCTTATTTTGTGAATGTCCCTGGATGGAACCTGTTGTGTGGAGGAGAATCACGTGTAGAGCCAATTGCGTTAGTGGCTGGCTGGTTGCATCGTCGGTAGGAACTTGGAAGCGTGTACAAAAGAAGAAGAGCTTTTAGTCCTGGCTTTATTGTTGAGCCCATCTTGTGCCTAGTGGAGCTGGTGCCAGCGGTAGAGCGACACGGATCTCGTCGTCCGGTAACTTAATTCTCAAGATCTTGTCAATTGGAGTATCAGTATTTCTCAAATTGAGAGTACGAAGATGCAAAAATTATTTCATACAGATATTGATCAGCTGTTCATCGCTATCAAACTTTCTTCGCTTCACGCTTTGATTATCTTGTTTAGAGCGTAACTTCAATAATATTGTCTCGTGATCTCTAACGTGCACAACTGATTGTCATCTGTGCTTTGGGTTTGAGAAAGGTTGGATGATTTTTGGATTCGCCTCATGGGTTGTAGTATCGTCGACTTGATTATAGGTTGAAGAAGAAATTTGGACATGATTTCTTACTTCCATAAATGAACATACTAATTAACCAGTTAAGTTTCCGCATTAAGCGGTGCTACAAGCTGTGTTTTAAATATGGTATGCGGGATGTCGGAAGTTGAGCGATGAATCTTTATTAGATTTGTAAGATTATGAGAGTTAATATACTGCATAACAGGAAGAGTCTTCTCCTCTTCCTGAATCGTATTTGGATTGGAAGGAACTTAGAATCTCATGCATGTGTCCCATCCGTTTGATGCAGCAGTTGCAGCAAGGGGTTCATCTTACAAATTAGCGACGAGGCGATCAAATGGCGCGGCTCTCGGAATGGCAGATCGCTGTTGGCTTAATGGTGCACTTCGCAGTGTTGGTCCATTATGCTCATTTCGCACGAGCTCAACCAGGTAGCTTGCTTCGAGCGACTCAATTTCTTGGAGGTGTGATGTGTCTAGCACATCACACAATCAGCTGGCTTAAATTAGGACATCGCAGTCTGGCTTCAAGTTCGTTGATCATCTATCTATGATATTGGAAGGTAGTTTGTTTGTTTTGTTTGTCATGTTTAGATCTTCCAAACCACGGCACCTCTTGTGGCGCTCTTGGTACTGTTGGAAAATCCTTGATAAGTAGGGGTGCACCAAGTTGGTTTCATAATGTTTCGACCTACTGTGGAGAAGTTATCCCACTTGGGCGAACTGCACAGGCTACAGTAGTGTAAGTGAAAGAAATTACTCTACTAGCAACCACAGGAAGAAAATTAGGATTGCAGCTAATATCTACTCATTTAGAATGATTTTAGTGTTGTGCTGATCATGGGTGGGTTTGGTAGGATTCATAAGCATCGATTGCGGGAGCACGGCGAACTTTACCGACCCGGCGACGGGTATCCAGTGGGTTCCCGATGCAGGCTACATCAGCGTCGGCGCTAATTTTCAGAACGTTACTCTGAACGCTCTTACCGACATCACTTTGTCGACTTTGCGCTACTTCCCGACGTATCGACGCAAGTTCTGCTACACTCTACCGGCGACTTTGAACACCACATACCTAATTCGTGCACAGTTCTACTATGGCAACTATGATGGCACCCCCTCCCCTCCTAACTTCCAAATCTCCATCGACGCAACTATCACTTCCTCTCCAGTATTTACATCCTCTGATTACGATCCTATTGTGGCAGAGGCTACTGTTATTGCTCAATCTGACCAGCTCTTCTTTTGTCTTCTGCCTAATTCAACCTCCGACGTCCCCTTCATTAATTCCTTGGAGCTCAGGAATTTGGGCATCAATCAACTTTACTATAATCTCATCTACGAGGGACCCTACTACCTCGAGAATGTTGTCACTTGGAATTTCGGCTCCGGTGAGACTGTGAGGTAATTATTTCTGGATTCCCGCTTTGATTGACTCCTAATACGTGTAGGGTATAAAGTCCCAGTATTCTATTTTATTTTGGGTGCGAAATTTCACCAAAATGCCCCAAAGTTTTGGTTGTCCTGACTAGTGTTGGGCGGTTCTCACATTTTTGTGAGAGCCAACGATTTGATCTTAGACCTTCAAAATTGAGAATTGCCTTCGAGCTTTTTTTAATACCTTGGGCGGTTTTCATAAATTGCATCTTTGTTTATAGCATGGATCTCATTAAAGTGAGAACCAAAGGGGTGGGTATTAGTCTGAGTACATCACCTTGGTTGATACCCTATCAACTATTTGCAAGAGAACCCATTGATACTCGGCTCAATTCTAAATTCATGTTCCATATCCACCCAACACCACTCTCGACCCTTTCAAAGGCTTTTTCTAATTTAAAAAAAAAAAGTCGCCAAAAAAGAAGGTTTTTACACTAGATTTAGAGCACCTCCAAACATGAACAAGATTTTTTAAAAACATTATGTTCTACCTTGTAGCCAAATTTGGCTAGATCCTCTTGTGGATGGTTGCAAGTGTGGCCACACCACACTGTGCAAAAAAAAAAGAACACCTTAGTATATACCCAGGGTGAGGGCATTGACAAAATAAAGGGCCTACAACAAGGCCATATATAGCTGAGTCCAACCCCTCATCTCATGAAATATCCCTCACCTATTGTGACTACGGTTTGATCACCGTGCCAAGAGAACTGGAAAGATTTTCTTGCTCAAAGATAATTAAATGGGCAGCTCTGTTGGGCAACCATTTCACCATTAAAAATTTGCTTGCAAAGTGGATGACAGCACTTTTATAATTGATGGAAGGCAACCAAAACGTGACAATAAACTGAAATTCTTTGCCATGGAACTCAAAGAGGTTCACTAGTGGACTCTATGGAACCCAAACATCCTATAAGGGGCTCTTAGAAAGGTTGCTTAACGTATGGATAGACTCTAGGGGGGCCATTAGTTTACAACAAGCACACAAAACTCTTCTGTTCAAACCTCACCATCATTTTTTAGTGTCTTTGGAGGGCACCTTAAATTACTTATTTAAGGCATTGTTTGAATCCATGGCATCATTTTTTATGTCAGCTCAAGGCTTCAGAGCAAGAATTGGAACCCTCATAAAATGGAGGTCGACTTTTCAGCACTGCCCCAAAATTGTATCATTGATTGATACATTTTTCAATCGTAACTGTTGCATGAAAGGAAGGGATCTAGCTTGTCTTATCTCTCACCTTGCTCTCCATAGTTCTCTTCTCTTCTCTTGCCCTCTTCCATGATAAGGAGGGAATTTCTTCTTGGGCTGGACACGTTTGGACTTGTTAACTTTACACTACTTGTTCTCTGGCCAGTGCTAAAGTTGACCCAAGAAATCCTGATAAGTGGGCTAAGTTGGGCCAATTATTCTTGGACTTGGCCCAAAGAAAAGCCAGCCTACAAATGGACCCCTTCTACTATGGATCATAAAGTGCAAGTAGCTGTCAGATTCGAGAATACCCACTCAATGTGGCTTTTCCTATTTTGACCCATCTTTTGAAATTGAATTGTATGGGTGTGCTCAAAGGTTCCCAGATGACCCATACGACCGCATTTGGGTGGGCCAAGACACAACAGGAAATCAACAGCCATCTTCTATCATGGGCATTAACTTATCTGGTTATAACAGGGATGAAGCCCCCACAACAGTCTTGCAAACTGCTCAATATTGGAATACTAGTGTCAATTTAGAGTTATCAAATCTTTTGGCAACTGAGGACCTATATTATGTGGTTTCTCTATTTTTTGCTGAGATCGACCCCATTGCTGCAACTGAAAAACGAAACATCTCCATGAAGCCTGGAACTTTGAACGGAATTGGTTACTTGGACGTTTATAATTTAGTTGGGTTGGACACAGTTTTTGAGTATTTCTGGGATAATGCGACATTGAATTCTACGGACACATTGTCATTGAACACAACTGCTGATTCCCTTTTGGGTCCAATGTTGAATGCCCTTGCAATCAATCGCATATACCTCCCCAGCCAATTAACAACAAATCTTGGAGATGGTAAAGCCACGTTCATAAGGAACAGTTGATCTTCCAACTCATTTGCTGAATAGTCAATTTTTCGTTAAAATGAACTTGGTCTAAAAGTTTCAAGTTTTTACGGCACAACTCAATCATGGCTTTGAACTGACTAACAAAATACTAACCTAAAATCTGATAAATGCAGTAAATGCCATCCAGTTTTTCAAGTCATCAATTGGTCTGGACAGCTGGTCTGGGGATCCCTGCTACCCGGTACCGTATGATTGGGTGAACTGTACAGTGAATGCAACAAATGGAGTTAGAATCTCCTCCATGTAAGCTAACTCTTGTAACATCTATGTCGTCGAAATGGTCATCAGGGTTAATAAGGGGCATTGATCAAATTAGTCGAGTGTGATGGGAAGATAGGTAGCTTATAACATTATCCAGCAAGCCCTTCCATTGTCCCTTGTTTGATGCTAGTTGTTTGACATGACTAGGGTATATCTTAGGTAATTTAGCATAGGTAACTGTGACACTCAAGTTTGCAAGGTAATACAGATGGATAGCCCAATTAGTGCAGGGTACAGCCAGGGTCTATAGCCAAGTCTGACCCTCACATTTGTAGGAATGTCCACCACTCCTGGGTTCTACCCACTTTAGAGCACAAGGGAAAGGTTATCATGAATCTAAACATATGTACATCTCTAGGCATAAGAGGGGAACAGTTCCCACACCTCCTCATTAAGAGTGGGAGGGATCTTACACCTTTAAGTAGGCCTAATTTCCCTCCCACTCTTAAAGTAGGCATAAGATGATCCCTCCTCTTTCCTGGGAGAGATGTTCATCGATCTAAGGCACCCTCCAATATGCAAGGAATTTACAGAGAGTGCTTTAAGTATGTTCAAATTGTTGGCAAATAATCATTGTTGATGAGTTCCATCCCCAGCTTCGAGTCAATGGTATTGTAATGTTGTAACTTGTAACCACTTTACCACTTCACCTAAAGATCATGTGAGTAGAATGAGTGGTTGGCTCATGGTGTAAATTCTGAACATGTACTAACTTGCTGATTAAACTAAATCAAAATGTCCTATTATGCCTTGGATTCCTTTACAAGAGTTCATAAGGAGGACAATCTCCTAGTTGTGAAATTCCTTTTGTTCAAAGGAATGACTTCACATGCATGTTCTAAGACCATTCACACACCCTATTGATGGTTGGCAGCAAACTCTCAAGCAATAATTTGACTGGGTCAATACCCACCAGTCTAAGCTCATTGGAAGGCCTCACTACATTGTAAGTCACTACTCCTTGAATATTTTTTAGATTACTCTTGTAGCCTACACACATTTTATTTCTTTATTTCTCCTATTGATGAAAACCTTTGGAGTTTGTAGGCTGCAAGAGGAAATGTATGTGAATATAATTAGTATGTAATTTGTCAGACCGGAACAGCTTTTCACACAGGGTTTCTGTTTAACTTGCTTGATTAGAATTTTGACAGCTTTGCACTTTAGTCAATGGTAGTTCATAAGACTTGAATATTTTTGTCACATGTGAATCTACATATAAGCTGCTAATGAAAATTGATCAACTCCTACATAATCTGAGCTTAAAGAATTCTCACTGTATTAATCACAAACTATGTTGGGTATAACATAATTATATCATATTAGGGTTAATCCAACATAAAAAGATGGGATTTCAGGAAGTTTTCAAATCTACAAGGTTCCTAGGGATGAATTATAATTTTTTGTCTCTTTCCCATGGTAGGAATTTTGTGCCTCTAACAATTGGGGCCATATGGTCCAATAGGTAGTTCTTTGTTCTAGAATTCTCGTTTTAGTCCAATCCTCATTTAATGTGCATATCATGTTTTTCAATGTTACTTTATAGGGTTATTTGGCAATCTAATTCCTATATCCATGCGAACATTTGGTTTGGTGTAGGTTTTTGGACAACAACTATTTGAATGGAAGCATACCCAACCAACTAAGTTCTTTGATAAATCTTGAGCAATTGTGAGTTGATCTTTTTCTTGATTTGATGTGTACCTTTAAATTGATCTAATCATGACAATCTTGAACCTTAGATTTTGCAGAACAATTTTTTAATTGACTTTCATTAATCATTTGTAGGCACCTTCAAAACAACAATCTTTCCGGTCCTTTCCCATTGTGGGCTACAAAATTGACTCAACTGGAAGAGTTGTAAGTCCATTCATATCCAAATCCATGCAATCCAAAATGACCTTAATATGTTGCTTAAAGTAGGTTTTTCAACAAATTTTCAAATATTTTCCAAGTTTTTGTTGAGTCTACAAATAACAATGTCACCTTGTGCAAAAGAATGATCACCATATAATTAAAGGATTGAGCTTGAATGAAAGAAATTCACAATGTGTTATATCATGCTCACAAATCTTGTTTGTTGAGGTTTTGTGCATCCACAGTCATTTCTAAAATTGTTTGATGCCAAAATTAGTGTTGAAAGTTTCATGATGAATGACAGTAATTGCAAAGATATCATCCTTCATTTACTAGCTCAAGGTTGGTTAAGGTCTTTGGATTTCATCTTGAAAATCAGAGATCAAGAAATATAACGATTGAGTGTACCTTGCAAGTATAAGCTATCTCTCATATATATTGCAATTTACTTAAACAAATCGTTCTAAGATTTGGTGTTGGATTTGAAAGGTATTTACAAAACAATGACTTGACTGGTGAAATACCTTCATTGTCAGCATTTGCGAATAGTAGTATCCAAATTAGGTAAGTTGAATCCCTTAATTGTTCAAACCTTTCCTTTTTGGCAAGTTAAATTTATAGTAGAATTTGAGTTTTAGAGTGACTCGTCAAATATATTAAGACATGTAGTTCAAAATTCTCTAGCATTCTTATTTGAAAAATAAGGTGAATTACAAATGAGCAAATATGAACGTGCATATTGTATTAAGTTCCTAGAAAATTTTAGAATTTAGTTTCCTGGCTTGTGAACAAAATTGTGAAGAATATGTATAAGTTCAATTCTTCAATGTCATAATAATTATCATTATCTCATTTTATTTCTCCATAAATTTTGATGGCCTGATGTTAGCCAATTTCAATCGAATCCAGATTTTGTGACAAAACTTTCAAAAGTCATGAAAAAATTAGGTCCACATACATATGGTGATCTAAAAAAATGTAATCTATCAATGTTAGCAATTTTAAACAATGTAATTTGACATCTTGTTTTTATTACATGGATGTAGGACATTTGGGAACCAACTCATGTGCAATGGAAGTGGTTGCGCAACAACCAAGTCAAAATCCAAATCCGTAATTGCAATTGTCGTTGGTGTTATTGGGGGGGTGATCTTTGTGGGTATTCTCATTATAATTATTGCAACGCTTTGCCGAAGAGACTGTTGTGTTCGTCCAAATCCAACAAATTCTAATCAAAGAGGGGAGGATCCAGAACCACCGACTCATATTTCAGTATTGGACCCAAATTTAGGTACAAGCACTACTTTCAGACCTTGCAAATAACACAATGTTGCATCACAAGAATTTGTTTTAATTAACATGTAATATGTTTAGCTCTATTTTTTAAAACTACATCAAGAAAGCCTATCTCCAAACCTCAATATAATAAGTAAAATAACATATGAAAGTATTCATATTATCATACTGAAAGACATGCTTGCTTTGGTCATGCCACATCAAAATTGTTTTTTTAGCACCAAATACTCAATCATTTCTTATAAACTCAAGTTTGCATTCACACTTATGCTTCCAAATCTTTACCATAGCTATTCAATTTTAAAGGTGAATGCCATAACCATTAACTTGAACCCTTCTCACATTGTAAACTTGGGCTCAAGTGTGTGATATCAGTCCCTGTAAACTAGTACATCAACAAAGTTCAAATGAAAAACTAATCTACAAAGTTGAGCTTGCGAAATATGACATTCCATTATTTATAAGATAATTATTAAATATTGGACGATGGTTCATTGTTTCAAGTTGGTCCCCACGTACAAGCTTATTCTTACGACGAAGTGACAAATGCAACGAATGGTTTCACAAATCAAATTGGAAAAGGAGGTTTTGGGGATGTATATAAAGGAACATTATCAAATAATGAAGTGGCAGTCAAAGTATCACGAGAAGCCAACAGATTAGGTCTTCGTGAATTTGAAAACGAGGTATTCAAATCTTTATCCCCACTGAGGTTGCAATTGAACATTGACCTCCAAGAGAAAATGAGAAATGATGCAATATCAACCAATTAGTAATATATAACTTTGTATTTTCCTTCACATTGAATAAACCAACTATCATGGTATTATGATTCCCATAATATCCCATCAATCCTACCATTTTTGGAATAATTATGAAATAGTTTGTGTTATACCTTATTGCAACCATGCTATATGGAACAAGATAATTATGCTTTAAAACTTAATTCATTTACATCCCCCTCATACATAATGTTAGCTCAAAGATAAACATTTTCTATTCGATTTATGTGTTTCATGAGCTTATTTTACCTTTGCTATGTAGGTGAGATATCTTTCTCAAGCGCATCATAATAACTTGGTGCGTCTAATTGGATATTGTAAACACGAGAATCTACAAATATTGATCTATGAGTACATGGAAGGGGGAAGTTGTTATGATCTTTTGCATGGTATGTTCCCCTAACACTTCAAATTAAGTATTATCCTAATGTGGGCCACAATGTAACATAAGGAATGTGCAATGTATATAACATGCTTTTACTATTTGGCTCAAATTGGATGCAAAATGAAAGTACTTTCCATGTTTTATTAACTTTATTGCAATCTAAAATATATATGTGTATATATTTAAACATTGAATTGAAAATTTGATGTTACATCAAGTTTGGTGTACTTAGTATTGTAAATTTTCAATTGTTTTAGGTGAAAACAGGAACCCCGGTGCACTTGATTGGAAAAAACGACTTTCTATTGCTATTGATGCAGCACAAGGTAACAGCCTCAATATTCAATATATATTAAATGACACAATATTTCCAATTCTAATTCACCACAAAGGTTTTTCATAATTTGAAATCCTACTGAACAACAAATGTACATTGAATCTATCATATCACATGATGTAAATAATTTCAAATTTTCAAAAAAACATTTCATTTTTATTTCAATATTGGGATCAATGTATGACTGGAAAAGTATCACAAGTCACATGAATACATACATACATACATATCCATATTGTCAACTAATAAAAAGGAATCATTGATAATTAAGACCAATATTACCTCTTGTCATCTTGAATTGCTAATCCATTTTGTTTTCTTGACATGGAAGCATTGGAATATCTACACGATTTTTGCAATACGAGATTAATTCACAGGGATGTTAAAACGGCCAACATACTTCTCAATAACAAGATGGAGGCCAAATTGTCTGATTTGGGAATTTCAAGGCCAATATTAGAAGGAGGTCACCCACCGACAGAATTAGTGGGTTCAAGAGGCTACCTTGATCCTGAGTAAGTTATGTCCCATATTGATCTTAATCCTCTTTTTTAAAAAAATTTGGACTAAACAAAAATTTACATGTGATCGAATTATACAAACTGTATACCTAAGTGCTTTCATAAAGTGTTGGACTTTCAAAATAATTGTTACAACCATATTTTTAATTAAATAATAGTTTAAACAGTTTCCAATTTGGAATTATATATCTATTTTTAAGTACATGGGAAGGATTACTAAGGTTGGAGTATATTCTATTGGCATATTGATCCATATTGAACCACCTTGGTTATATCGTAGGAGGGGAATGGTGGGGGCTATGAAGCCTAAGTCCATGTTGATGTCTTTAAAAGGTTGATATGTGGTTAACCTCATGTTTATGACCATGGTTTTACAATGTGCACACATACAAACTTGCAGATACGTGCAAACTCGACAATTGACAGAGAAAGTTGATGTCTATGCCTTTGGTGTTGTCCTCTTGGAGTTCATATCCGGCAAAGAACCTCTTATTACAAATGAAAATTTTGTTTTGGTGGAGTGGGTAAGTTCATTGGGCAGTGGGCACTTTGCATATGAACATGTGGGTTTGATATTCAGGTTCCTTTCACGGCAACCAATCATGAATCGACATAAGCACATATACCAAAATTAATATGTGAAAAAACTTCACAAAATTTTGATGAATGTTTTGAAATTTGACTTGTAGGGTTTGCATTGCATCATTTCTTAATGAATACAAATCTGTTGTTTAAGATGAGAATTTATGTCAACTGAATGTCAAATTTTCATGCTTATGCCTTCATGAAAGTTAACTTTTATGTGTGTGTGTATGAAAACTTTTAACCCAAATTGAATAATTGTTGCATGTTCTTTTTGGGTACATGTGATTTCCATTGATAATTGTGGAATTTGTGCTTGTCAATAGGTGAGGTCTCACTTGCAAGTTGGTGACATTACAGATGTAATTGACAAATCCTTTGGATCAAATTATAAAATCAATAGCATATGGAGGGTTATTGAAACAGCAATGAAGTGTGTGAACTTTAGTGAAGGTAGGCCCACAATGAGGATTGTTTTGCAAGAACTTCATGACGCAATGGAAGTTGAAAGATCACAATCACCCAAGAGAAGCCATCATGCACCAAGTGAAGTTGAATTGTCTACAAGTTCTTCACTATTGGGACCATTAGCAAGATGAAGTGTCAAAATTGTTATTATTTGGTTGCATACTATAAACATGTTCTTAAGATACTTCATGGATTGTCACTCATCCAATGGAGATCGTTATTTATAGACATCCAACTTATATAGTACTAGTGACTAAACATATGATCATTTAGCAAGAGATTATATTAGTTCAAATCACTAGTAGCTCAAGATCTCAGATATTATGTTTGAACACCTATTGTAAATATAGTTGAGCGATGATCATTTGATATGTGGGAGCCAATTTTTATTAGGTGTCATAATTCTAAACATCTTTTAATTTTGGGTATAAATCTTTTGTTTGTTTTCAAGGGTAATTATTGTAACTTGTAATTATTATTATTTTAATTGTAACTTGTAAAATTCATGTTATTGTGTGAAAGCATGACAAAAAAAGGAGGTGTTGCAAGACAAAAGTTGGGGTCTTTCATTAATATGCCTAAAATTCAAATCATTGAAGCAAAAAGTAGATTTCCTTTCTAGTACATTCATTCTAAACTATTAAAAGTACTAGTTTTTAGGTTTGAAAGTAAATAATTATGTTCAATTGGTTATTTTTCAGGTAATCTAATTTATTTTGAAGCTATTATAAACATTTAAAGAAGTAGACATGAAGTATTTAAAATTCCTTGGAAAGTGAGAAGGAATCAATTGGTGCTTCAACATTAATGCATTCAATGTTTAACAATGTTTAAAGAGAGTTTAAATGGTGCTAAGAATTGTGTTTTCATAGTTTAAAATAAGGTTGAACCTCTAAATGTGATGTTATCTTCAATACTTTTGGATTTCTATCAATTCAAATCTAATGAGGAAATTCATGTTGAGTCTTATAACAAAAACACAATGCATCAATAACTCAAAAATCCAATATTAATAAATTTTACTTTTCAAAAATGAATTTTTTAGAAATCTATTGTTTGTTTACTTTGTAAAAAAAATAAACATAAATTGGTTACCTATATTTTATCACATTTTCACTCAAGAAAGTTCCAATTAACAAATAAGATGATCAACGTGGTTTTCATTAGGTACTAAAATTGAATTTCTATTTCGACCAATCTCCATGAAATAATTTATTCACTAATTCTAATTTAGCACCTAATGATATGAATACACATTAGATTGGGGAAAGAAATTAGAATACATTATTGTGGTGTTCGATACTTGCTTGGAACATTGATGAAAATTTAAGGACCCATTTTCCAATATATATATATATATATATAACATTTTATTCTTGTAATTGCAATGCAACATGACTAACAAATTTAATATGAGATGGCCAAAAGTTTAAAAAGTCAAAATAATAAACTAGAAATGGACATAAACTAGTAAGCACCTAAAGGGATGTCCTTTTCAGTTCATCCAATTAAGTTCAAAATTCACTCCTCGGCCATTGGATGGCAAAGGTCAACTATATAATATCATTAATAGTATTTCTTTTTGTCCAAAAATGATATAAATACTACATTTTGATCAATATAAATAAAATTTAACACACATTCAACTATGAATCCTTCACTTTCTATTAGCTATCCTTGATACCACATGTTCAATAGACTCAAACACATTTAAGCCTACTCATCACATTATAGTTCAAAACTAAATTATTTCAATAAGCATTCACAACAATATATATTGAATGACACAACATAGCAAACATTTATCCACAAATTTCTTTATATTCTTAAGAAAATTTAACACAATCAGTGAGCTGCACATTGAATTAAGATAGCTTTCAATTTATTTTCAAAACTTTATGGTTGTTCATTATATCTATTTAATTGTTTAACAAAGTGCATTGGCATTAACAACTAATTTCAATTTGGCTTATTAGATTTTTACTAGCTTTCATGTCAATATAATCAATCCATCTATTGGTTAACTATTAGTTGGCTAATGCAATTTAGTTCTAATCCATGTCACATATTCCGTCTAGTAGATTCTCTAACTTAAATTACCTTTGCTAACAAGCACACAACATATTTGTAAAGGACAATAAGAAAATGATAGTAAAGTTCAAGGTGTGAAAAGGTTCTTAAAACTAACAATGTCTTAAGTGTAAGCAAAATAAAATGAACATTTGGATTACTTTGCCAAGACTAATTAATGCAAATAGATGTAAACTAACAACAAAAACCACCATACAAATGTTGAACATGGAATGTTTTTAGTTGAATGATCAAAGAAAAGGAAATTTTTTACTAATGTGTGTTAAATTTCAAATTTTTCATTGTAAAAATATGTTTCTAATAAGTTAAATTAAATGCAATATACTTGTGAGCAATATCTTCTTGTCTTAATTTTTTTTAATGTAATATTTAGCATTTATGTATTTTCAAGATTAATTTTTGGTTGCCATAGGTGATTAAAGTTCAACCCAAAATTATTCTTAACAATAATTTATAATTTAAAAACAAGTTGTCCATATGTGGTGATTGAATTTCAACCACCATATTGACAACTAGGACTTTAAGACCAAAACCTAAGTCCAGTGATTTCCCCAAATTTTTGTGTTGATTGAATTCAATCACCTTTGGGATAACTAGTTTTAACCTTATAAAAAAGATTACTAGTTTGACTTAGGTTGACCCTAAATTGACATGACCCCAAGTTGTATTAACATTGAAAATTGATGTGATTAACCATGATGTGGCATGGCTAACATTAATAATCTTATGAACCTTGATTTTTAAATGTACAAAGGATTTGTGGCATGTATGATGTCATTCAAGAAGGAATGAATGGCCAAGCAACATTCGCGGATTTTCATAATAAATTAGTTTTAACTTGCAACTATATTTCAGATCATTTATTTATTTCTTAAGAATGAGCTCCAAATTGGTTATATTCATTGGGAATAATGGATTTTTGAAACATTCTTCCCTTTTGAAGCAAAAAAACTTTTGAACCCAATTTTTTTAAAAGAATGACATTAACAAAAATACAATTTTACATTTGACAATGAAGGCATTAAAAATTAAACTAAATTTTAATTTAATTTAAATATATCTGAAGTTACTTAATTAATTTCATGTAAGTAAAACATTAATTAATTGCATTGTGAAGTCAATGCATTACCTTTTTAATTTAAAATATTAATTTTTAATTTTAAAAAATTATATAATGTTAAATTAAATGTAGAATTTTTTTTAATATTTTATGAAAAAAATTTGAATACTATATGAAAACAATTATATTTCAAAGTTAGAAATGGCCATGTTTAGATATATCATTGTGTTGACATTATCTATCACAAATTGAAAATAAATTCAAGTTTGTATGATATGCTAAACAATTGTAATGACTATTAGACAACATGATCATAGTTGGAATATTTCAAGATTTAATGTTGCATATTATGAGCATACTACTATCACACACATATTTTAGTTGGAAATTTAAAATGTAACTAATTTGAGATATTAAGATATGCAAATTAAATTGTTACAAATCATCTATATCATATCATAATCAAAAATTACAACTCATCTCATACCTACCTTAAATGTAGTTGGGTCATGATTTTGTTCAACATTGATATAAGCCACATATATATATATATATATTTCTGTTGTACAACATCATTTTATAAAGCTTTTTGTACATTCTTAAGGTTTATGTAATCTATAAATGTTATTATGGTGAGAGTGAAACCCTTTTTAAAATGTATTAACATTATTTGTAAAATTTGAATATTTAATAAAAGGGGATGTGATGGAAAGAAATGAGATCAAAAAATTGGATTCTTAGTATTAATGACATGAAAAAGTTCCTTTATGACCATTGAAGATTTCATAATCATTCATTTTCCCTTTGTTACCTATGAATTTTAAGCAATTCCACCAATAATAAAAAATTAGGCTAATCTAGTGATTCATTTTCCCTTGCTACATATGAATGTTAAAACAACTCCACCGATAATCAAAAACTAGGCGGGTACATTACATTTTGGATGATATTTGCATCATAATTGCATAAAAATCAATCTCCCCCACCAAAAATGGCCCACATGGTGAGGGTTTGAAAACCATGGCAAACAACACTATTGTTTTCCCTTGGCCAACCAAAATTTATTATCCCATGTTATTGCATTTTGTATCAATTGGCCACCTTTATTGGCCCACATGTGGCTTTTACCTACAAATTTAGAATAGATAGTTTAATATTTATTGTTCATCAATGGGGCTAAGGCCAATAATTTTATTAACATTGAAAGTTTAAAAAATAGAAATATCATTTTATTTTTCTTTAGCTAGTGGAGTTGTTCTTGTCCTCAAAATTGTTATTGTCGAATGTTTCACCTTTTATAGATTAAAAGTTATAATGATAAATGAATTTTATTAATTTGTCTTGTTCAATGCTTGCCGCTTCAAGTAGGTTTAAGCCTTCTAACTCTTGGCCAAAAAAAATTTGTTCTTCAAACCCAAAAGGCAGTAATTCAATGAATCATTTCATCCAAAGGAAATTTTGTAACACAACAATATTTTTACATGTATATTTAACCCACATCAATACATCTCCTCTACTTGGCATCCAACCCAAAAGATCTTTTAAACAAAATTTCAACTTTCAATTTTCATTAGTTTATAGATGTGTTGTTCATGAAACATAATGATTTAAACATGGTGGGGCTTGGATGATATTTTGTAGCCATCCTTGTTGGCATATGGTTGAAGGAGGTTTTAATCAACAAAGTCTTCATAAAAAATATTCAAGAGATGTCTTTTGATTTTAAAAACCTTAACAAGTGTACCATTTCTTGGTCTTAAGATACCGTGACTAGATTGGCATTTAACTTTACACAAATGAAAAAGAGTTAACAAGAAATAAGAGTTTAAGCTTTAAAATACTTATATGGTCTTTATAAGTTTATTGAATGAAGTGATTTTTAAAAATCCTCCAAGTAAGCTTGATAGGTGAAATGTGCATGGTGGTATGCCAAGGTTGGTTTTTTTTTGGGTTAGGTGGATACAGTTGGCTACATTAAGATTATTTTTTCCTAGATGTGGTTGCAATAAATAGTAAATGCTCATAACTTCCCATTGAGAACTTGACTTGTGTGTTATATGTTGATGTGGCTACATGTTCCTCCAAGCTTTCATGAATGTGACTAATATATTTGCACAATGTAAAAATGGTGGTGGCAAATGTTCAACATGTGAGGTTTTATCACTACACATGGTAACATTGTCACCCATTTCATGATTAATTCTCCTTCACTTACCTAGTCTACTATGTTAAATCATAGCCCCTTAACACCTTAGTCTTGACCTTCTTCGATGCAAAAACTAAACAAAAAATGTTGTTATTCTTAATCATACAACCTTATGCTAGATCTACGTTGATGTGCATACAAAAAGTTTATCATGATCTTTACATACAATAAAAGAAGGTGAATTTGCAAAGTGCAAGAAATCTCTTGCTAATGATAAGGTACCCATTACAGAAACATATTAGGGTGCAATACCAAAGGTTGCAGGCCATCATGATAAGGAATAGGTATACTAAGGAAAATAAAGTGTTGCAATTGATATCTTGTACAATCTATGGACTTTGCCTCCAAGACCTTAGCAATGCAATAGCTAAAACAAGTTAAAATCCAATCCATCCTACTAATGGGCATAAAAAATAAAATGAACAAAGACATAAAATACATACAATGATCCCTTCAAAGTTCTTTCCTTATCTAGCACCTTGAGTTTTCATATTTGTCATTAAAAAGTCCATGCTACTTGGATTTTCTCAAAATATGTGATAAAAATGACATGTGGAAAACCATTGCCTTTCAATACCACCCAAGGGCAATCTAATGACAATTTCTAGAATGTTTGTTAGAGGGAACTAGTTTGTTGAAATAATATGCAAGATCAACAACTAAATTTTCAACAAGACCATGATTGATGTCTATCAAGATGTTAGATACAAAAACTTTCTAGCATTACCTTTATGTTTTGACCTTTGATAAAAAAGAAGGAAATACGAACACTTGTGACACGTGTCATTTCAACATAATTGTACACATACATTACCTAGGTGAAATACACTACAATGAACTTTTTGGAAGTTATAGTGGTAGTTTTTTTGGGTTAATCAAGTCTTATTATATACAATTCAAAGTTTTTGAGAAATATAGCAAAAATAAAATGAGAAACTAAAACTTAATATATTTCAATCCTCCCATTTGAAAAATTTACACAAAAAATATCAATATTCAATAAAGGTGGACTTTTTAATTATAGGATATTACAACTAATGTCATGATCCAAACCATTATGGTTATGGACTTTCCACTTCTAGTGGAGTTTGCCAAACATGTGTACAACATTTCACCACCACACATTGAACTATGGATAATAACAACTATGGTGGCCCCACTTGGGGCACTTTTCTAACCGATACCAAACATATAGATGGATGGATTTCACATGCTTCAAAAACTATGCAATAGGTCCCTACATTTAAGTAGGAAAACTTATTTTTGGTAGGATGGTCTTGTCAGATAATTTTTAATTTTAAGTTCACTACTTGTGCCAAGAAGCAAGAAATTTTGAGTAGGACTTAGATGTAACTTCATTTTGTAGGGTTTGTTTTCTTAAGGTCAAAATAAGATGTGGAGAGTGAGGAATTTGCTTAAGTTTGTTCATTGATGAATTATTGTCATGGGAGTTGACACAATTTTGGTTTCATAACAAAAGTTGAAGATGTCTCTCACCAACAACTCCACTTCTATGGTTATTGAAGGTAAGTTTGCATTTGAACTTTGCCAAAACTTTTGTTAATATATTGTTATGTTGAATCTATTATCATTGCCCCCAATCTTTTAATTAGGTTTTCCTTTTTTTGCTTTTTTGAAACCAAATTTAAACATTCAAGGTTCTAATTAGTTGTCAAGGTATAACTTCAATTGGGCAAACTCTTTTTGATTTTTATGAACTTTTGTAATCTATTATGTGTTGTGTTTTTGACAATGTGAAGATGAAATGTTTTGTGTTTTGTGTCTAACCTTATGCTTTGTTAAATCAAGGTTTTCAAGTGTTTGGGATTGTTTTTTTTGCAAGTTTAAAACTTTTCTATGAGTGCATGTAAATAAATTTTTTATGTCCATTTTCATTAACTAATTCCATTTTTGGAAGTTAGGTTGTCACAACCCTAGCCTTGGGCTCACGACCAAAGTAAAAGCTTGCAAGAATGCGAGACAGGAAGGAGCCCCGAAAGGCACATCTTATACTCCCGGGAGTGCAGGAAAATGTGAGAGAATGAACCCTCACATTCCCAAGTGAGCTCCCACTTGGGGAATTAAAGTCCTGATGGACTCTCTAATCTTCAAGGAGCAATTTTAGGGGTCAAAACCCATTAGATTGAAGACTTCTTTATATCATTGAAAAAATATTAAAACTTAGATGTCTAAAATGGGTTTGTATGACCCATTTGGACATTTGAAACATAAGTTATGGCCAAAAGAAAGGCTAAGAATCAAATTGGCAATTTGACTCCCGACCACTAAAAATCAAAAATCGACCCGATTTCCTTGCGTGCAGGTGGTGTGCGACATACCATTGAAAAGATCTCAACGAAGGCTACAACTTTTCTTTAAACCTCATCTTAATCGAAGGTCTACACACAAAGTTATGGGGCCCCAAAGTTGTAGGAGACCCAACTTTGGGAATTTCGGGATTCCCATTTGGGAGTCCCAGTACAAAATGCCATTTGAATGTGGGCCTTGTGGAAAGGCACAAAGTATACTATAAGGGGGAAGGTGGTGGCTTCCCCCAAGTCCGGGCTGTGGTGAGTCTTGTGAGTCCGAGTTTGCTCGTGGTTCGTCTTAGTACCAAGAGTGCTCCAATGTGTTGTTTGGTTTTGTGTAGGTCCATTTGAGTTATTAGTTGCTTGTCATTATTCTTAATCCCATCCCAGAGCTGCAGCACGCCCCTTTACCCCCAAAGTGTTGCAAGCCAGGGGAACATGCCCCAAGCTAGGAAACGTGCCCCAGTTCTTTGCTCTTCCGCTATTTTCACTTTAAACTCACCTTCGAGTCTATCAAGGAGCTTGGGGGCGCGTCATAGATTGTGGCTGTTGGTTGATTTTAATGTCTCCAAACTAACATTTGTCATGCATCAATGTCAACAAAATTGGACCATAGTTGCAATATTTCATGGGTTCAAATATTTTGAAATATCTTTAATGGGTTACATTGTTGTTTTGGTTGACAAGCATGCCACTTTTGTGAATTGCACATTGTTGGGCACTACTCTATTAAGCATTTTTAAAAGGCACAAGGATGTATCATGAGAGGTAAGCAAACTTCTTTCTCCTTGCTCATATGTCATTGTTAAATTTTCAGTTCAAAATGTGAATTAAAAGGAATGGAAACTCAAGTTGAATAGTTAGTTTGCCAAATTTGCTAAGTTGTGGTCTTGTGTTTATGATGAAGTGCATGAGCTAGTGGTTAACTTCTCTTGCAATTGCAACCTAGTTTCTTTTGATGCATTTGCATAACAATGGAAAAAAGTTGATGGTTGTGTGCATTGTTAGCCATGCTATGGAAATAATTCACCTTTTAATTGTTTATAATTTTATTGAAGTCATTGCGGGGTGAAAGCACACTAAGGCCCCCAAAAAATGTAGTCACAAGTATAATCTTTTTGCAATTAATTTTTTTGGTAATGTATGGACATCACATCTTGGATTATTTTTACTTGTTTTAAGTATATTTGATTAGCTTTAGACTTAATATAATCAATTATTTTAAAAATTCCAACAAACAGTAAAGAATTTGAATGTATGGAGTATATTTGTGACCAAATAATACGCGTCATAGAGTTTGAAATTTTGAATATGTACTTAAAAAGTAAGGTTGTCAATGGAATTCTTGAATGAATTTTTTTATGGTGCATGATATTGATATACATTAACTAAATCTAGAAAAATTAAAAAATTAAAAACTTTTGGATGAAATTCCATTCAAAAATGTGTTTTCTTGTAGTTTTTCAGCAATGAATGCATAATAATATCTTCCTTTAAGGAAAAAACCACTACCATATCAAAAAGTGGGCATTGATTTTATTCAATCCTCTTCGTCTAACCATTGGATCAAAATTAATTTTGACTCAAAGTGAACTTTGAGTTCCAAAATGTTGTTGTGTAAATTCTAAAGTTTTTTGCTTGTGTTTAGGTTAGCTAAAGGATGCCATCAAAATTTTAGCTTATTATGTACTATAATACTTGTTATATATCACCTTTTCTAAAAAAAAGTGATTCACCTTTAGTGTGCTTTCACCTTATGGATGTTATTATCAATAGGTGTGTGTGGATATTTGATTCTTTTGCATAATTTGATTATTCAAAAACACACATGTGAAAGCTTTTGACATATATAGGCTTCAAGGTTATGTTTTCTCCTTATTGAATATATGTTTCAAAACTCTATTGATGTCTTCTTGATTATGCCTCCAACCTTCTATGTTTCCATTATTGTATGGTTCCTTAACGTAGTTTGTGGTTTTACATCTTCATTGTCTATGTTCATGTGAATGCTGAAGCTACCCAAAAAGTAAGTATATAAAACTAAAATTTGCAATTAACAAAAGGAACATTTGTTTTGAACAACTAATGTTCCATGTTTAATTATTTTGATTTGAATGTTGTGGTTGAAGTTAGAAGTTTGCAACCTCTTACCTTTTCAAACACGTATAACCTTGCAAGTTCATTCATGTTGAATGTTCATGGCCATAGCAAAGTTCAGTGCTTGTGAGAGGAGCATAGGCCTTCAAGTATTTTTACTTGGAGTTATGAGGGTGCATATATGGTGTAAGTGGTGGAAACATGTGTTCTAACTGTAAGTGGCAGAAAGGAAAGGTGTTTTGCCTATCCAAAACCCCTAGCTACATTTGATGCCTATGCCTTGACTTTTGTAGGTGGGTGTAAGTTTTCTATGCATCAACAATTTTCTATACAACAATCAAGCATCTTCTAAGTTGAATGTTAGTTGATTCTTTGGTAGGTGCATGCAGGTTTTAGGGTTAGATACATTGTCTTAATAATCTTAGTTCTACTTAGAGGGAAAATAGGTTCATGAACTACTTTTGCATTTTTTGTACTCATGCCCCTTGGCTTTAGTTTTGCATGTAGAAATGTTGCCAACTATTGTAGGCTTGAGCAAAATGTTAGTATAACATACCCACATTTGGGGGAGAGTCCAATGTATAGAGAGTTGGAGGAAGGCTAGGAGGTGGTCATGACCATCAATTTGTGTAATCGTAGTGTCTTATGTTGATGCAACAAAATAAGGCATTGTTGTTGATCTTGAGAAGATAAGAGAAGTGTATTGCTTGCAACAAGACCATGTATCCAATTGAGAAGGTTGTAATTTTGTTTTTTCCCACTCTTTCTCCCCCTCCATATCTCATATGTCACATTTTATTTCTTTAGAATTGGATAAAAATTGTTTTTTCTTTACATTGGTCAACATTCCTCAATGAGATAATAGCCTCACAAATTAATGAAGATCGACTACAAAAATGACATCTCCATGGTGATGAGGCTAGTTTTGGAGATTGCAAGTAGTTGGACTTTAGAGTGTGTTTAAGAAGATATTCTTAACAACAAGAAAAATTCCTATTGGATTTTAGGAATGATGATGAACTCCTCCACAACCTCTCATGTTTATTATGGCTCGTCTAAGTATGGTATAGTTCTGGTAGTGCTAAGTTGGATTATGATTGTGTGATGTAGTGAATGAGAGTTGTAATGGTTGAAGTCAACTTCTTTATACACTGATTTTGAGTTGGTTTTGCATGAAGTGTTGGAAACAAAAAGAGGTGCAAAAGTTACTCTAGCTTCATGGTAAATTTGATCAAAGTCTCTCGAAACCCAGCTAAACTCCAGCCAGTTCCAGCAATTGATTAACTGAAGGGGCTTCTACCTGATTTTGTGAAGTCAATAGCAATCAACAAATGATCACACCCTGGTGTTGGAGTGTAGTTTAGAGTTTAGGCACATGCCAGGTCAAATCTACAAACATTTTAGATTTGACCTATGCTCAACTGATCAAAACCTTCCAAATCCAGGCCAAGTGAATTTCACAATTGCCTTCTGTAGAGCTCCTGTCTTGCAACCCATGATGAGCAGGTCTCACAATCGGGTTTATGATATTTATGTAGTTGTGGAATATGTAGTGGTTGTGGCCCCATTTTGTTCACAGCATCATCACCTGGGCACATAGATGATAAACCCAAAACCTGAGCCAATATGGCCAGTTTCAGTCTACATGTATATATCATGCATTGTTAATCCAATATCAGTGTGCCAAATTGGACTCTGTATGTTGAATTCAAGTTAACAGAAGTTAAAGTACCAAAGTTGTGTTCATACAGGAAATGGGTAGTTGCTACAGCTAAGGAGTTGGGCCTAGCTTTGGCTGGGCATGAAACTGCCACAATAGCTCAGCAGAGGAGGCTGTTTGCTTAAGTGCTGCCAGTGCAGTAGATTATATGTGTAGGGTAAAGCCTGAAGCCAGCGGATTTACCAAGCATAAAGACCTGCGCTGATTTTCTAGTATTTTATTATATTACATCCCGTGATACTCAGCAGGTATCTAGTGAGTATTATGCGAAAAGAGGAAAATAATTGCAGGGTGTTTTGAAAAACAGAACGCCTGCAAGAGCAAGCATTTTGTTTTTTAAACACTGGAAGAACAATATGCTCCATAATATGGTGCTCTCCGATTACACTAGAAAAGTCGGCCCATGTCTTTATGATTCAGAAATTGCCATAGTGCAAAAGTATACCTTTACAGAGAATAGGGACTTTGATATGGCTAAATTATTGCCATAATGTTACACCTATATTATCCATAATACACAAGCCAAGAAACTTTACACTGTTATTCGATCTTGATTATTCAAGAACTTGTGAAAGCTAGAAAACTATCAACAGAACTTAATCAGTTTTTCTAAGACCATATTCAAGCCAGCAATCTTCCAGTGATGCTAAATGTATTACTGGGCATTAGTGGTCTAGTAGTGAGAATTCATTTTCTAGACAGAACAGGGACCACTCAAGACCAATTTGGTTGCAATTTCCAGCAAAAAAATCCAGTCAAAAGTCAGTATCTTCCATACCTTAGCTCTAATGGAAAATTGTGACATAAACTCTATTAAATCTGACTCGCCAAGGGCTTTCTAACAACACCAAGAATGCCCCCAAATTCCAATACACTTTTCAGTTTCAATTTTATTTAGTTTTCATTGAGAAAATGGTTCAATAATCAATAACTTCCACACACCACAGCTCCAAACAGTCTCAAACCAAGTCAGTTCACCCCCCTGCTCATCAAGAGCTTTCCAAAGATACCAAGAGCATGGCATGAAGCACCATGGCTTGGGAGATCTCAGCATGACAAACAAAACAAAACAAACTACCTTGCTTCATACTAGATAGATATCCCATCTAAGCCTAAAATCATATAAGGGATGCCAAGTCCAAATTTTACGTTTTCCGGGTCAAAATTTAGGCACACTAAGAGGCCTCACTCAAGAAGGTGATGGTACCAGTCAGTGTAGGTGCTGGTTCATGCTGGCTGGAATTGACCACTGAAATGGAGTACACTTTTGAAATACACATGTAAGTTCAGATAAGTCTAAGTATCCAGATCCAAAATATATAACATGTCCAAATGCAAAAAAATTGGGAGAATTTAAGCACTGACAATGAGAACTTCTAACAGATTACAAAAACCCAGAAACAATGCACAGATCAAATCTACACAAAGCATACCCACTTGTTGTGACCTCAGTCTGAAAAGATTCATTCATTCACATCTTAGAACTTTCTACATGGAGTTCTTCAAATGAAACTTGGTTCAGCGCAAGCATCTCTATCTACGAGGTATTTTTCCTGTACAAGAATACACCCACTCCTAAATTATTAAAGAACTGCTGGGTATTCAACAAAACAGTTGTTTTAGTTGAATTAGTCAAAACCAATGGCCTTAAGCTAAATGGGACACTAATCCAGTGTCCATCACATTCAGTCTGGCCACCTTTGTAAACTGTAGTTAGCAAATAGGTAGACCTGCCAAGGATAAACACTGGAACTCCCAACTTGATCTTAATCCCTTCAACCTGCTGAAATTAGGCAGTGTACATGGTTGGCATGCACAACTTCAGTCTTTGCTCTTGTGCCAGTTGAAAAACTCCAGCCTACACCCTTCACGGAGCAGCATAAGTTACCCACAATCAACAAGTCCTGTCTCTGGCTCATCCATCTCAGGGATTGCTTAAATTGCCCAATTGGTGTCTTTCACGTTTGAACAATATTCTGAGACTTCCTCAGGATTGGAATTTGCACTCTAATTGATGCAATTTGAAAAAGAACTGTTGCTGCCTTCAAGGAAATCCGTTCAAATATGAATTCTTTAATCCCAACCTCTTCATTTACTCCTCTTGATCAATTGCTGTTACAATTCCCCAATGTCAGATCTTGTCCATTTCAACTGCAGCTTACCACCCGGTAGTTTACCCTTGTCATAGACAAGATAGCATTCTTTTGTTTTGTGTTGGGGCTTGAGACAGTTACTCTGTAAACATGATTTTGCAAGAATTTTGCAGCTGCCAATGATCTTTGACTTGTTCAAAGCTGACATGAGGTGTGCTTGCTACTTGGCATACCTCAAAGGATGGCCTGGTGGGTATCGTAGACATACCTCCCTAGTCCTTCCCAGGTTGACATTTTCTCTATTATCTTGTGATTTTGCTGTCAGCTTCTTCATGTTCTCCATTTTTCTAAGTAGCTCTTGGATCTGATTGTCTTCTGCTTCTCCCTTTGTCTTTGTCTCCTCTTTTTTGAATGATCTTTGTTCATCCCAATCACCTTCATTGTCCATGATTTCCTCACCTTTCTTGTCCTTCTTTTTCACCTTCTCTTCCTCATAGAATCTCATTCCATCATCCAAATCTTTTCCCTTGATCTTCTCATTCTTCTCTTCAATGGCTCCTGATGTTTCATCCTCCTCTTTACTCTTCTTGTCTTTGTCTTTCTTCTTCACTGTTGCATCCTCATTTACACTTTCATCATCCACATTCTTTTTCTTCTTCTTTTTCTTCTCTTCACCATCTCCTACACTCTCCTCCTCCTCCTTGCTCTTCTTGTCTTTGTCTTTCTTCTTCACAGTCTCCTCCTCATCCATAGTTTCATCATCCACATTCTCGGACCCCTTCTTCTCTTTCTTTTTTTTCTTCTCTTCACCATCATCTCCTATATTGTCATCATCCCCCTCTTTGCTCTTCTTCTTGTCTTTGTCTTTCTTTTTCACCTTGGTCTCATCCTCCTTTACAGTTTCATCATCCTCATCCTTTCCCTTCTTCTCTTTCTTCTTTTTCTTCTCATCACTGTCACCATCTTCACCTTTGTTCTTCTTGTCCTTATCCTTTTCTTTAACTTCAAGTGCCACAAGCTTCTCTTGAATGATACCTGAAAACACAGCCATTCGTGTTTCCCAGAATCTTGTGGTAGTGAAGGTGCTATGGAATTCACCAGTTATGGTCCATCTGAGCTCCTTGCCATCCATGGATGTGGGGAAACGCCACATAAGAGTATCATCATGGCTTACACTCGTGAAATTGATGCCACCCTCACTGGTAAAAGGTAGTTCTGCAAGTGGATGTACTGGCACACGCCGCCCAAATTTCCACAATCTTGATACCTCTGCCATTCGCATAGGATTGAAACGGTTGAATTCCAAGCCTTTTATAAGCTGCAAGCTCCAAACATAACTGCCTCCTCGATCATCATTCACTGGCAGCTGTTCAAATCTCCAAGGATCACTCTTCATGGTGCTAGACATGGTTGTCCCTGCTGACGCCCCAATCCCGAGTGTCAACCCTTTGCTAAAGGCCGTGATTTTTGTGGCTGCTTGAATTCGCTCACCAGTTCCAACTTTGAACCCTATGTTAGATGACGAATTTGTCATGGTACATGCGGCTCCTTCTGTTGTTTGCGGAGTCACAGAAAGGGAGAAAAAGCAAGGGAAATGCCCAAGTTGTTGTTGATCCCAAATGGAGTTCGCAATCTTGTACCTTACATGCTTGATCCCCACAGTCACTTCCACACAATTGGGTAGCTTCACAACAGCTGCAACGAGCTGGATATTGATGTCAGCTCGTTGCGAAAACAAGAAAGCCAGCTGCTTTCTACGCTTGGATGCATCCTCTTCCACATACGAATGCTCCAGTGGCATCAACAAAAGCGGCACTTCCACCTTCACTTCCCACAACCCATTCTCTGCTTTTGCAACACAGTGTGTCCCTTTGGCATTTGGATGTGGTCGGCTTGCTGCAGGGGCAGGGGAATGGCTACTACCACACTGGATATGGCTCCAGAGCAAATGCAGGATGGAATCCTGGAATTGGATGACACAGAGCTCTTCCACCAGGGCATACATCAAGTTGTCTATTCGTATCTTGACTGCTATGATCTTGCGACCTTCAACACTGGAATCATAGAAATTTGTCTCCGCCTGGTATATAGCATCTTTCTCTAGCTCCTTCATCAGCACTTGAAAGGGTTCCGGTTGGTTATTACTGGCTGCCACTAGTGCTGCACGCCATAGGAAATTGGAGCTGTATGTTGCTCTTATCGCAGCAAGTACAGGCTCTTCATGTACTGCACCCTGCTTGCTGCTGGGACCTCTTAGTCCAAGCTCCCATTGGTCGGTAATTGGATGGAAGGTGGGCAAAGCTTTGGGTAGGAGAGAAGGAACTGAACTGAGCTTCCTCATCCAGTCTGAATTCACCATGTTGCTGTTCAGCGGCTCATTCACAAAGGGATAGTGATCAGATCTGTACTTGGTTGCTATAGCATAGCCGAGCAGATCAAGGCTTGCAGATCCAACAGGTTTCAGAAGCTCCAGGACAGCTGAAGTTTGTCCTTTTTCAACCGCTTTCATGAAAGCATAGGCCGTGAACCTGCCGGTTAGAAAACTGCTGCCATGTTCAACCGCTTGAATCTCGCGAAGCTTTCGTAAGCAACAGATATGGCCACCTGCAGATGCCTCCACTACTGCGTAGCCCACCGCTTGCGGATCCACACAATCATCATCCTTGCACAGTTGGATTCCATTATCATCCGGCTCGAGTGTGTCTACCCAAATCAATCCCAGCTCAGGAAATTGACACTCTTCTTTTGCAATCTCCAAAACTTGACCAACATCAACTTCTTGAACACCTTCCTTGTTGGCAGCTAGTAATTCTGCCTTTGCCAAACTACTCTGCAAAGCCCCAGCTTGGAGCCAATTCTCCATGCTCAACAACAACCTTGAGCATGAGCTAATATAGAGTTTTTCAGGAACGTCACTCTAAGACTCTTTTCAACAAGTCTTTACAAAAAGATTCAAATTGAACCCAAGTCTAGGAATGAAAATCCCCAATCCTGCAAGAAATCAGGAACTTCACTAGACTCTTCTAACAAGTCCTACAAACGAAATTCAAAGGAAACCCAAGTCTAGGAATGAAAATCCAAAACCTGCAAGAAATCAAGGTTCACTAGACTCTTACAACAAGTCTTCCAACAAAATTCAAATGAAACCCAAGTCTAGAAATGAAATCAAAACCATGAACAAAAAAAAAGCAGTCTTAACTTCTAAACTCTCTATGCACAGCAGGCAGCGCAAAAGGTTCAACAACAACTCCGGATCGAATTCAGACAAGCCTTGTGCAAATTAAAAGCCTTGTGCAGGGTTCCTTAAGATTGCATCTAATTTTGAGAATTACTACTATTACTATTGTTGTTATTATTATTCATGAGCAGCTATAGCAGGTAGCGAGATGCATCTGATCCAAGAAAGATTAAATTCTGGAGATTCTTGCACTTCAAGAATTTTGTTGTGAAGTGCTCTGCAAGGCAAGGAGATGTTGGCGCAATTGAATGAAGGAAAATCATGGCAAAGTTAAGTTAGTAAATTTAGCTCTGCTCTCATGGGGAAGCTCCCAGAAGGTTCTAGTAGTGTGCAGAAGGCGAGTCTGCCAGATGTGGGTGATATTAACGCGGTGCAACAACAAGACATTAGCTGCTTTATTACATAATTGAAACTTTGGGGTTTTTTAAAAATTAAAATTGAAGAAAACAAAGGAGTTTGGGGGATAACTTTTTTTACGTATGAAACTTTGGGTTTTTTGATAATTTAAAATTGAAGAAACCAAAGGAGTTTGGGATAACTTCTTTACATATGAAACTTTGGGGTTTTCCAAAATTAAAATTGAAGAAAACAAAGGAGTTTGGGATAACTTCTTTACATATGAAACTTTGGGGTTTTTTAAAAATTAAAATTGAAGAAAACAAAGGAGTTTGGGATAACTTTTTTACATATGAATCTTTGGGTTTTAAAAAGAAATTAAAATTGAAGAAAACAAAGGAGTTTAGGATAACTTTTTTACATACGTAAAATTTGGGGTTTTAAAAAATTAAAATTGAAGAGAACAAAGGAGTTTAGGATAACTTTTCTACATATGGAAACTTTGGGGTTTTTCAAAATTAAAATTGAAGAAAACAAAGGAGTTTGGAATAAATTTTTATATAAGAAACTTTGGGGTTTTTCTAATTAAAAAAATTGAAGAAAAGGAAGGAGATTCAGCGGAAAGTGCTGCGTGCGTCAGGACGCAGAGGGGATTTTTTAAACCCAAAATCTCGCTATGGTGGCCACCTGGTTGTGTTTTGAACATGGTGAAATGTTCTTTTTTTTCCAGATTTTCTGTTATTAGTCAGACAGTAGATTTCAGGCAAGAAGAAGACAATAGCCTAGGTCGTCACTACAAGAACCTATCGTCTAAATATGACAAGTTCAACTTTTTTTTTCCCCGGAAAATATGGCAACTAAAAGGCATTTTCTTCCAAAAACTCGTTTGGACAAGTCATATCGCCTACACTTCTTTTTTTTTGGGTGGGGATGGGGGCGGCGGTGGCGGCGGTGAGGTGGGAGCAAATCATAGGTAATGTTCTCTAAGTTATGAAAATTCAAAGAACCAGAGCAGAAGGTGGTTTCTAACGAAGGGCACTTACTTCTTGTATGAGTCTGGTTCCGAGGAAAGTGCAACTATATATTCCGTGCATATGCAGAAACAGACAGTCTTTCTTCGGAATGTTTGGTGGTGATATTTTTTCATCCACAAAAGGTGCAAGGCCCAGGCATATCTCGGAGGTCAAATTCCGCTTTAGAATATGCACTCCAAATACAATAGCAAAATTTTGACACAACTTTACTGTTCCTCATTCTCTGGAATGTTTGGTGATGATGTTTCTTCATCCACAACAGGTGCAAGGCCCAGGCATATCTCTGAGGTCAAATTCCGCTTTAGAATGTGCAGTCCAAATACACATGCAAATTTTTGACACGACTTTAGTGTTCATTATTCTTCGGAATGTTTGGTGATGATGTTTCTTCATCCACAAAAGGTGCAACGCCCAGGCATATCTTGGAGGTCAAATTCCGCTTTAGAATGTGCAGTCCAAATACACATGCAAATTTTTGACACGACTTTAGTGTTCATTATTCTTCGGAATGTTTGGTGATGATGTTTCTTCATCCACAAAAGGTGCAACGCCCAGGCATATCTCAGCAGAGGTCAAATTCCGCTTTAGAATGTGCAGTCCAAATACACTAGCAAATTTTGGACACAACTTTAGTGTTTATTGGAATGTGTATTGCCCACCCAACCAACATCTCAAACAACACAGGAAATTCTTTTAACATGTATGAAATATAAATTTGTGAAGCATGCAAGTCACAAGGTAATATGACAAAGGCTTCTTCTTCTTTGTCTTCTATTGCTTCAATATATGGATAAATGGATGATATCAAGATGATCTTCCATTTTTGGATGATTGGGTAAATGGACAAATTTTATATGTAAAATGTCCAATTTGTTGAAAAGCCAAACATATATAAGGGTTTACTACTTGTGGTTTAACCTCTCATGTGGGTGTCCACTTATTATTAGCCCCCCAAAATCTTGATAACATTTCAAAACAGTGTTGTTCTAGAATTTTGTTCTGTTAAGTTGTTGGTAGACCAACAAGCTCAAGTTACTATGATCATCAAAAGAGCTAATTGACCACCTCCTTACATACATAGTTTAGAGAAATCAAATCATATAAAAAAATATCATCAGCCTCTATGGAAATTTGGTAGTCACTTAAGGGACAACCTTGACCTATTGCCATTCTCAAGTTGAATTCTCCTCCCCCATGAAGTTGTATATTTTTATTGACATGAAGGTACAAATTTGACAATGTCGACAAAAATTACAAGACACTTAAAATTTTGTGTATATGTAGTTTGTTTTGTGCAAACTTCATTTCAGTGTGCACCGGATTTGATTAGATTTTCTTGCTTGTGGGTGTTATCCAGTGTGGGGTGGATATTTTAGGGTTTAGGGTTTAGGGTCCAATGGGTATTAATCGGGTTTTACTTCAGGTATATATATCTCTCTCTCTCTCTCTCGGGTGTTGAGTTTTTAAAGAACCGGTTTTGCTTTGTATCTTGGCATTTTTGAAAGTTGATACCCAACCCACCTCATAATCGGAGCTTTTAGAAATTCAAATTGCTGTAACCATATACCCGGTCCAAGGCGAAATAAATGAAAAGGGTATCTCTCAAGAACTTGGATATTTTCTTTAGTACTCGATTTATACCATTTCAGCATATTAGGGTTAGGGATTTTGTACTTTGTACTTTATGTTTTGCAGTTTAGAATGCACATGTCTCCTTCACTTTTTGTAAAAGCTTGCAACTTGCTACTAGCTACTATAAAATTTTAGGACAAATCAATTTTTTTTCAAGAAAGCTTGGTTGCAACAGAACCCATTACATTAGAAGAAGGTAGGAAGTGATTCTAGAGGTTTGTATTTTTATTTTTTTTGTGTGTTTGAATCACTCTGTTTGGTGTCATTTATTGCACCATTGCTTTTACATTCATATGAAAGTTGTATGTTCAAATTGCAAAGGTGGTGGAGGACTACAT
>Ga0209611_10002729_pt1 | contig 30913 bp, 28 predicted proteins | sample S1TSphgellanicum_3_FD_187693 | JGI IMG/M metagenome (GOLD analysis project Ga0209611, IMG submission 187693) | Host-associated microbial communities from peat moss isolated from Minnesota, USA - S1T2_Fc - Sphagnum magellanicum MG (SPAdes) (version 2) | ecosystem: Host-associated > Plants > Peat... | reverse complement strand
GGGGGGGGGGGGGTTGTAAAAAATCCAGTACTGGGTGGGTAAATCATTCAGCAATGATATATCAGTACATTTTTATGGGGGGGAAATATCCGGATGAAAAATATGGATGAAAAATGTAGGTGAAGTGATTTTCATATATTTCAACTACCCAAATATTTGGATTATGTTTGGAGTTCAGGTGGGTTTAGGGGTTAATTGTTTACCGATTATTTTAGGGTTTTGCATTTCATTTTTCATTCTTGGCATTTATTGCTTTGAGAAATGTGTTTTAATTTATTCTTGGTGGAAAGTTGGAACCTCTTTAGATTTTGTTGCCATTAAAATTTGTCACTAAGCTATTAAAAGTGCTAAATGGTAATTTTTTTAAATTTTGTGTTAATTAGTTTTTTTTTTTTTTTTACTAAAAATGAATTATTTGTTGTCACATATTTATGTTTCACAATGCCAATTGCAAAACTAAATTGGTGCTACCCCATTCAATAATGTATTATAATTTCTACATGTATCAAATTTTATTGCAACCTTGTATGTTACTTTTACTTGCCTTATTAACTAGAAGGAAAATGGAAGGTAATGATGAATATTTTACCCCCATTTTCTACTCTATGAAAATAGTAAAATTTGATCACTTATCTTTGGCCGTGCTTGGATTGTGAACAAGTGAAGTGGATGAATTGACCAAAGGATTTGAACTTGGCTAACATGTTTCAATGGATGATTAATCATCAAACAATTGGTGGCCTTGGGGAACTTGGGTTAGCCTTACAATGGTTGTAGCAAAATGGTTTGTATCATAAATTTTGGATGAAGTCAAGCACATGGATGTGAAAATTGGTTCACTTTTAACAAATTCACATAGGATACCATGAGTGCCAAAAACCCTGAAAAAAAATTAACAATTTATTATTGATCGATAAAAATGATTAGCCCATGTGTAATATTAATATGTTCTCTTAATGTAAATTATCACATATTTATAGTTTATCAATGGGGTAGGGGGGAACATTTAACCTATACTAATGTGGCCTATGCCATTGGCCCAAGTGTGAATAGGAATTTCATGATAGAGCTCAATTGTGAAAAACTATTTTAGATTTTGAATTAATTTTTCATGACTAAAACTAGTCCAACCCAATATCTTCCATGCCTTAGCTCTAAAATTTACAAAATTGCTTATAAGAAATCCCACTTGTGAAAGGCTTTCCAATAATACCAAAGATTTGCTTGAATTTTCATAAAATACTTAGTTTTTTTTCCAAATTTCTTTGACAAAATTGTTCAATATTCAATAACTTTTGCACTATATTTAAACTAGTGTTGTGTCAGTATATAGGGTCAATTAAAATATCAACAATAGCATGAACCTTGTGTTAAAAATTGTATTAACATGGTATAAAGTTTTACTAATACTCAAACTCATAACATACATTCTTGATCTTTGCATTTGTTATAGTTTGGTTCGTAATAGACAATATTGGTCTTCACATCTAATGCAATTGATATTTAGGGCTAAGGTTTTTTGCAATGTCAAACCTAGGTCTTGGGTATAGTTATTGATAGTAGGAGTTTTCATTTGTAGGAACTTACACCTAGGTCTTAGATATGGATATTTAGGTTTGGGTGATAGGTAATGAAAAAGGGAAAGGAGGCTACAAAGCGCAAAGTTTTGTATTTTAGGAATGAAGGAGATTGGAGCTACAAGGTGAAAATCTTTTGGGAGGTTTGTTGTATGTTTTTCAACAACATCAAATGGTGTTCAAGTGTTCACATAAAGTTTTAAGCTTCTTCACATTAACTCTTTTTATTTGAATGTAGGTTGTGTTGTTTAGTGTTCACAAGTTGTTAAAGTTAAATGTATTATATGTATCATGAACAAATCACAAAATGAGTAAAACATTGATTAGTTGTTCATGATCATGTGTCTTTGTCCAATTTTTTTTAATGTGCAGATGGTGATTAATGTCAATATCATTGCTTATGTGGTCATTGCCATTTTGTTTTGTGGATCTAGGTATTAATAATTTGAAACTACAACAAGCTCAACATTGAGCTATTTTAGATTTTTGGTTTTGGTTGATAGTCAACACTCAAAAATAGAAATTGCATGATTGAAAGCTAGTGACATCATTGCATGTTGGATGTGTGGAAGTTCCAAAATAGGGAATTTTATGGTGTTTGAGATTTTTTTCTTTTGATTTGTAAATCAACTTGAAATTTAAATTATAATTTGTAGGTGCTTACACCTTTAACCTTCTTTTACTTTCCTATTTGCATGAACTATGTCCCATATGGTTTTCCCAAAAAACATAGTCAAAGATTTGTAACTTTTAAGGCTTAAGGTTGAAGGGTCATGGAAGGGATCAACATCCTTATTATGGGTCATGTTTATGGGCTAGGGGAAGGGGGGCGGGGGGGGGAGACAGGTGATACATTTCAATTGCAACAAAAGCCTAAAACAATGGTTGGAGCAACAAAAATATTTGACACCATTAAAACTATGAAACAAATGTTTATTAATGAAGCACAAGTTAATTAAGCAACTCAATGTTGTTTGCATTGAAGGCCAACCAAAGGTATTGATTGTTTTCCTATAAATGAAAATACAGTTTCAACTTTTTTTGTTGCATGAAAATAACATGGTGTCTATTGTGATTACATTCTAGATGATGAAGTGCATCATTTGCCACCTTAAGTCAAGTAGTTGTGATGGTTATACATCAAGCTCCCATAGCATCACGTGCACTAAAAAGGGAATTGTTCGACACATAATCCCTTGCATGCTAGTACCAATATAAAAAACATTTGGTGCATGAAATTTTGGAGATTTGACAAAGTACAAGGTTGAAGATGAGGATGGTAAAGATTGACAAAAGTGTAAAAATAAGAAGACCATCACATTGTTGATAATAACAAAAAAAGTTGGAAGAGGCACTAGCTTCAAAAAGGTCACCATGCACAACTAAAATTCATTGAAATTTTGGTTTTTTATATTACCAAGGGCTATGGAGCCTTGTCCAATGTTGAATTGCCATGACTCCATAGTCTTGTTATGTGTAGGTACAACAAAATTTGATTTCCAAGTCAAAAGCAATTAGTGAAGGAAAATACCTTCCATGTTGTAAGAGATTATGGCTACATACATATTTTAAGTATCCTATTTACTTGTGCTACAATTATTGTCACTTTTGATTTGTGAATGAATTGAAATGAATTTGGCACTTTTGCATTACTCATGAATTTCATTAATGTTACACAAGTTTTTATTATTATTGGTGATGTTTTGGTAGAGTTTGTGAAGCCATTATTTTCCCAATTCAATTTCATTCGCAAAATTATTGCATGTGTGAAGGATGAGGTCTCTAACTTGAACACATTAAGTTTTGCCCTTTCTATTAAGTATTTTATCAACCATTACAATTGGAGACACCATTTGCAAGGATTTGTTTTGGACATGCAATGTCCAAAGCTTGTTAATACACCATCAATGATGCAAAAGCTTTACAAAAAACCTCGAAGGATGTCTAACAAGGTTTACAAAAAACTACACCCTAAACTAAAAAGTTCAAAAAGGGTCAATAAAGCAAGATAGGGCTTGCATCAAGGTTTCACTTCTTGTTTGAAAGTTGAAAACCCAAGTGAAGACAAGATTTACAAGCGAAGTTTTCCTTTTCCATGAAATTTTGTAATAACATTTGCTACCATAAGGAATATTTGTGCCTATATACAAGAATGCCTAGTGGATTGACTTGGGCCATTGCATAAGATATGGTGGATACTTTGAAGCAAATTGTGGAATAGTGGGTTTTGAATCAAGGAAGATAAGGGGCAAAAGCTCGCTTTCAAAGGTTTCAAATATCCTCCTCCTGTAGACACAAAGAATGTGGAGGTGAGTCCTTTGCATGTGATTTTCAATTTGAAAGGGGTCCTTGTTGGGAAGGTTATTTCAAAATTAATCACCTCTTGCCTTCATCATTTAACTTAGTTCAGGGTCACACCTTACTAGGCAAGAACGTTTTTCCAAAGCCAATTCTAAAGGAATTCCTCCCAAGTTGTTTAAAATAGTTTACCATCTACATACGGATGTCTACTTTTTCTTGGCAAGATGAATACCTACTTGAGAAAAATAGCAGAAGAGATGGGTATTGAGATTGACTCATAAAGGTATTGGTCAAAATTTATGCAAGATTAGCAAACACTTTATGCAATTTCCCTTCAAAAGATATTATAATTGTGTTGATTGTCCCATTCGTGATAAAAACAATTTATCATAAGAACCTTTTTTATTTTTTCCCTAGGTATCTTAATACTCACCTTGGAAATACATTGTTGGTAGACAATACGCCTTACAAAACTTGCTTGAATCCACCCTTTAATGCCATCTTTGTTGAATCTTATGAAGACCTACCAAAAGAAGATAATTATTTCATGTAGACTCTTTTGTCATACTTAGAGTTTTTTCATTACTCTGGGCTTAGTGTTCCCACCTTTGTGGAGTTGTATCCTTTTGGTGCCATTAAAAGACTCAAGGAAAATGATGTCAAATTCCAAACATTATTCAAAGAATGCACCATGGCCTATCACGCCACTTTTTATAGAAAACGTTGGACATCCATGGTAAACAGTCCAAATTTTCTTTTTTACTCCTTCCTTCCAATACTTTCTTCGATTTTCCAAACTCATTTATTTATATGGTCCTTGATTTTTAGGAGTTTGCTAATTGTTCATTGTCTTTTCTTGTAGGTTATCAGTGCGCCATTTCTTGAGGAGCTGGAAAATGTGGAGTTGCTAAATTCACGTGTCGTCGTTGAAGTAGGCTTAGATGAGATTCCATCAACTTTGGGTGGTGACTCCGCAATGCCTCATTCGCCTATAATGGTAATGAATCCATTTCATGTGATTATTTATTTCAACAAATTTCTAATCACCACACGCTTCGATAAAGGCAAGTATGGAAAAACTGCATCTTGCACCGTCATTTTCCATCCTGGATTAAAAGAATTCATGGAGAAATGTCTTGTGCAATTCCACGTCTATATTTGTTTTATAACCTAACGTCATAATATCTATAATTATTTGGATCAAATCTAGCACAAAACACAAATCCTTATACATGCTTCTAGAGTGTTTGATCAAAAGTTTTACATGCAAAATCCACATTTCCTATCGAATAAACCTGACAAGCTAATTTTCCATAAAAACCTTTACATTTTCTTTTTTACATTTCCTTACACTCACACTTGCAACACATTGTTCATAGACGATATGCCATACAAAAACATGTTTAACGACCCATATAGTGCTAGTTTTTTGGAATCATTTGACAACATTCGTGGGGAAGATCAATATTTATTGGGGTCTATTTTCCTTTACTTGGAAAATTTTCATTTGTTCAGATATGGTGTTCCCACCTTTGTTGAACACAATCCCTTTGGTAAGATTAGATGTATTAATTTAGATAATCTAGGATTTTTTTAATGTTATTTGTGAAATGCAATTGTACTTGTGAACCCACATTTTGTAATAATGTGAAATTGAAATTGAAACAAAAAGTATTTTATTAATTGTTCATCCCCAAATTTTGCTTGTTTGAATGTCTCAAACATTTCCTTTTGAAAAAAAATATTTAAAATATTTAATTCTATTGTTTGAATGTTGCTTGTAATTTTTGTTTTTAAAACATTTGGTCTTGGCCTAATGGCTTTTGGGTTGAACTCTGCACTCCTACGATGATCTAGTGGTCACCTAGTGTTCTCGTTCATCTACGTAGTGGCTGCCAAGTCGTGCTATGTGTGTTTTTAGTCCATGTTATTCCTAGTCAAAATTATCCTTCCATATTTTGGATATCAACTTAATTCTTGTAAATTTTGTGTTGGATTAACATCTCCTATGACAAGGATAGAGGCTTCTATTCATTCTTGAATTTTTCTCTGCTCTAACTTATCTTCTTTTCCTTAGGTGCTTGGTGTTGCTCTTTTGAATCCAAAGAGGCGGATTTGAACTTTTCAGCTTCAATTTGCCACAACTAAAAAGTTGTTCATTCTTGGTGTCAATGGTGTCTTTTGTTACTTTCCAAATTGTGCCCTTCTTCAGATGAATCAATGAAAGATTGGGAAGAATTTAGACATAACCAAGTTGGAAATTTGTGTTGGAGTACAACATTTCCTATCTCAAGCATTTGAACATTTTTACATTGTTATTTGGTCATATATGTTGTTAAAAGATGTCTTTGAAATTATACCTTTGTTAATGCCCAAAACTTTCATTGATCAATTTGTGTTTGTTTGGGGACGTGGGCAATGCACTATAACAATGAGTCAATTCACACATTTAGTTTATTATTATTTGAAGGACTTAAATCGAATTCATTCTACATGCAGAGGTCTGCCTTGTGGGGACAAGAATCAAACATTGTTCATTGATGATGAGCTTAGCAAGGCACTTCGAAATCCAAACTAGAGTGGACTTTTCCTTGAGCCATTCAGAAATGTGAATTATCCAAAAACAAGGTGCAATGTTAGACCTTGCATCTCGGTTGTGGTCAGCATTGAAGGGTTTGCCCTTAGCAAAGACGGTTTACGCCCATTTCATAGTTATCATGCAATTTTTGAAACCAATGTTTAGTTCTTGATATCCATCTTATTCTTAGTTCAAAAGTTTGAAAGAAGTTCAAATGGCGATTCGGCAATAATAGAACTTCCTGTAGGTGACGTCCTAAATAAACCCTAAACCCTTGTTTCAGTTATGTTTTCCATGTCTTTGATTTCACATTGGTTCAATTATTTGTTTTTATTTTACATTTTGTTAGTATGAGGTTTGTTGTTTGGGGAATTTCAATTATTCATTTTTATTTGCAGTGGATTCCAATCTTTGTTTGTAGACTACATGAAAGCATTTGTAGTTCTAACTAGTAGAAAATCATGTTGTTGACCGGGTTCTCTATTTAAAGAGGCAAAGAATGTAGTTGCATATTTGACTATTGGTCTAAAAGGTTAAACGATCCCTCAATTTTTGGTTGCTTGTAGAGTTGAATTTCAATTTCAATAGCTCATATTCCAAATTCCTATATGGATGGCAACATAGTTTTTGCTACTCAATGTATTTGTATGAAATCACTAAATTTATAATATTATTTTTTGTGCACTTGAAGTTTACTTTGGTTGTCAACTCCAGAGGGTGAAATTCATATTTCATATTTCATAATAAACAAATTTCTTCCTACTCAAGGTTAAATGTTTAATGTATATGTCTAAATACGTTTCAAGCTAGGACTATGATACCCATTGGTGGCCACTAGACGTTGTTATTTTATAATAAATAATTTCGTTCAATTATTCAATGCCCCCCAAGATTTTATATTCAATGGTCCACCAATAGTTTCTAAGATATAGTAATTGTAGGTATTGTAAATTCTTTTGTTGATACTCTGCAAAATTCAATGACATAAAATTTAGTATATATTTCAAATTGTGTTATTTGATTTTGCCACTAAATTGTTTATTAAATGTTTTGTTGATTTTGGTGGGCACCATGAAAACTTGATGATGTTATGTAATGTTTTAGTTATGCACCCCTCTTTTTAAGGTCTTCTAGTTCTTAAATTCTGGTGGCCACCAAGTTTATTTATTGTCATGTATGTTAATTATTCTAATGGTGCAAATTTTTTCTTATGAAAATTTGTCATTTCAACACTTTGTTTGGTGCCCACCAAGTTGAAGATGTTACTTTATTTATCTTTAATGCTCCAAATTGATTTAAAAAATTTTCAGACTTTTTCAATGTTTGGAATTAATTAAATATGTGTTCCTACCTACCTACTTCCATAAATTGCAACCTACCTACTAAACCTACAAGTTACTCACATGAGCTCCTTGCTTGTTCAAACTTTTTTTTCCCTTTTTACCTTTCCATAAACCTCTTTCATTCACTCCCAAAGGATTCTTACTACTCATTGGAATGGAGATTATGTTCATCAACATTTATTTTTTTACACATTTATTTTTGGCATGTATGCAAGTCATCTCAAGTGAAGAGAAGATGATAGGACACATTGAACTTCAGCATATTTGATGCAAGATATTATTATAGACAATGAAGTTTATTACACATGTATAAATTCTATATCCATTTAAATTTGATTTGTATATGTGACATCAACCAATTAAATTTTATTAAATTTTTAGACTTTCTTGATTCTATTTACACAATTGTCTATGGATTCTTACATGTTTCAAATGTCATGGATACTTTAAATGCCCATTAAAAATTTGTATTATTATTATTTTTCACAATTGTAGAGTGTATTATGATTAAGTTGAATCAATAATCCATTATTAATGTTTCAAGGTTATTTTTTCTAGGCATGGAAAAAGTTGTGATAACTACATGTCAACCATTTTACAATTACATATCAACTAATTTACAACCACTTTTGAACACACAATTAATTTTCAATTGTTAAATAACTCCATGCCAACTATCTTACAACTACTTTACAACTATCTATAACTTTGACACATGTGAAACATGCATGCACCCATTAGATGCCATGTGGAGTAATTTAATTGGTGCAAATTATTATTTTTGAAAATGTCAATATGATATCTTGATTTATCCATGTGGCAGCATGCAATATATATATGTCAAGGTTTTAAAATGTATCAACAATTGTTAAATTTTCATATTGTACACATGGCACCCATTGTTATTACATTTAGATGGCATACCACCAATGCCCATGTGACATGTGTCATTAATTTTTTAAAGGAATGACAACATAGTTGAAATTTCAACTCCATGCCCCTAAATGAAATGACATGTAGGTGAATGAACTTCATCCATTGATTTGCTAGCATGGACTCCTCAATGTCTAATCACACTTTTTAATTGAAACTAACCTTTGTCTAAAATGATAATTTCACTTTTTGTTAAAATATTATCAATCCATTTTTCAATCACAAAATGATACATGGATGTTGTTTTCAACTATGTGTGAAGGTTGACTTGTTGACATTTTTGGTTAGTATTGAAAATGTCATTTGTAATTAAAATCATAGTTGAAAAGTCAAGTTTCAAATGTATAATTTTTCTTGTAATGCAAGTAAAGAGGAATGGAAAAATGTATCTTTGTGAATCTATGTTTGGGTCAAAGCATGATTGGGGTACCCCTTTTGGAACACTAAGAACTCACTTTTAAAACACTCGAATTCATCTTTTTTTTCACTTTTCTTATGACATGTCTTAGATTTCCCCCTTTTTTTTTCATGTACCCTAGCAAAATAAACTTGTAGGTTAAATAACCAAATTAGTAGGGTTGGTTTGACTAAGCGTCAAATCAAAATGGCCAATTTGACTAATTGTAAATCATAATGGCCATTGAGTATGGTCAATTTGACTAAGCTTTGGTCATCTTGATGGACCTCTAGCCTTTTTCACCAAATGTTTGGTTTGTCGCATGGTCAAAAATGTCACTTTAATAAAATGTTTTAGTCAAAAGTAACTTGTGTCTTTCATGCCCTAGGCTATTAGTCAAAATGATCATCCCCTTTTGTCAATGTGGACATTTTAATCAAGTTGAACCTTTTAAAAAATCATGTTTTTTTATAGTGCATGTTGAGGGATCTAGGTTACCAAATCCCATGATTTTATATGTGGCAACCATGTTGGGGATCTAGGTTCCCGCATCCCATGATTTTACATTTAGCAACCATGCTGCGGATATAGATTATCAAATCCCATGGTTTTACAAACACCTTAAGTTAGATGTCTTGCAAACACATTAAACCAAAAGTCACATGCATCAAAAGTCCAAGGCAATAGGCCCAAAACTCAATGAATATTCTAAGCCAAGTGCCTTACAACCACCACAACCACCTTCAAACAAATGTCTCCAAAACACATAAAGTCAAATGTTTTAGGGCCCAATGTAATTAACCTTAAGCCATAGAAGCAAGAACATGAGTTGAAGATCAATGTGTGTTGACCAAATGGGCGAACTCATCCTTGGCCGGTACCATTAAAAACCATCTCAAGGAATGGTTAAAGAACCAAAAACAACCAAATCATTTTTCTAGGCCCTTGATTTCACAATTATAAATTATTATTTTTTCGTGTTTTCTCAATTGCATGCACTAATATATGGATTGAATTTATTTGGGAATTAAAAAAATGGAATTAAAAAAATTATATTCCTGATTAAAATGGCCCTTTAAAAAATTGATAGCCTCAACTTTGGAAATTCATAACTCAATCATATTTAATCAATTATATTTCCAAATAAAAACCTAAAAATAAAATGACTTCCAAATTACCTTAGGAAAAAAATCCATAAAAAAATTAATCACATTCCAAATTTGTGGTCTTGACCAAAAAGTTCAAGGAAAAAAACAAATGTTACGTTCCTAAATTTTTTTCTAAATGCAATGATTAAGAACATCAAAATACACGATAATTTATATTATTGAGATTTCAAAATCTATGGAACTTAATAAATGCATTCAAAAAAAAATTATGAAAATGTTCATTTAAGTGTTTCGTATGAATTTTCAAAGTTTGATGGGTCTAGGAAAATCAAGGTGTGACATTCCTAATGGTACCACCCAAGGATAAAATTGCCCAAATGTTAGACCCTAAATTAAAAAGTTTTGTCCAAGCCAAATGGCTTAGGTGTTTTGGCCTAAGGTTTAAATAATTTGGACATTTTAGCTAAGGGTAAATCATTTTTATATTTTGACTTACGGTGAAAATGTTTTTTGACATCTTGGCCTAAGATTTGTCACTTTTGCTTAGTTATAGAATCATGTCCCAATTAGTTTTTTTTGTGTTCCATACAAATTCTCAAAATAACAGGCTTAAAATAAACTTGTAGTTGAATCCAACGTACATTTTCATAATGTTTCCAACCCATGGGCTTTACCCTTCATCAAACATGTGGTGAAAGTTACCAAAAACCTTTTTTGTGCAATGAATTTTGTCCATTTGTTTTCCCAAAAAAAAAAAAAAAAAATCATCAAAAATTTAAACATATGTAAATAAAAAGGTGTAGGAAGGAAAGGTTTTTCCATTTATTCTCTATACCTACCACTCTTGAGGAATGGCATATATCACTCCTTTTTTCTAGGAAAAATATTCATGAATATAAGATACCTTTGCAATACCTTAGTATTTTATGGTCCATGAAGCTTATCATGCTAACCTCAACACTCAAAAAGTAACAAAGCTTTGTGATGTCTTCCCCTTTGGTTTTTAATGTTATGGGAAGGCCCTTAATTCTACAATGCAAAACACCAAAACTTTTCATTTTATATGTATTCAATAAATGAATAACTTTGCAAAGAAATTTTTTGTTTCTTGAAACTTTCATATCTATTGAGTATCAAAGCAAGATAATGAAAAAAAGAAAAGGGAGGGCATTACATTAGGTAATGCCTTCATATAAGAATGTTCTTGAAATAAATATTCCTCATCTCCTACCTCAAGCAAACTTCATTTTAGGCACATCTTGCTCTTGAAGCATTATTATCACATGTCAATCCTTCCTTCATGTGATGGTTTAAAGGATGGACCATTGCCCATTTCCTTTTTGGGTCACAGTTTGCTTGAATGTTTAGAAAATACTATCCCACACAACTTGTTGTGTGATTTTTCAAACAAAATACCATATAATGCAATGCTAGGTGTTTTTTAATGAAAATTTGAAATTGCAATAATGTAATATGCAACAAACACATCACAAAAATGTTGAGACATATCCATAATTATGAATATAAGTGGCATTTTGGTAGTATTACAAAAACACCAAATTCGTGTCCCGCTAAATAAATACCTCATACATGTATGAAAATGTTATGTTTATAATTATTTTCTTGAAGAAAAATTGGTGTATTTTCATCAATATCCATTCAATGCATCCTTTCACCAATTTTTAGGCCCATCCATTAATAATGACTATGCAAACTTCTATAATTTGGATCCTTTTGAAACTGTTGAAAATTGTCCACATAGGAAAATACCTTATTTTATTAAAAAATGATATGAAACTAATTTTGAAAATGTTAACAAGGAGGTAACCTAGTGCCACCTATATTTTTTTGTTTGGAATTAGTCTCCTTAAAGTTGTAATCATATGGTTTATAAAAGGGTCTTAGATTTTTTAAATACCCATAAAAAGTGACTTCTTTTCATAAAATGCCAATAGTTTTCATATATTTGAACCCAAAGTGGGTACACTAATGTCACATGTCATATAGTTTGAATGTTTGAAGATCTTGACATAGAAAATTGTGCAATTCATATGTTTAAGTGGGAAGGTTGGTGGAATGTGTAAATTTTTTTTGGCATTTGAAAATACTAAAAGATTGCAAATACATATAAAAAGTTGGGCACCCAAGCAAACCATCACCCCTCTATCTTTATAGATCACATTGATATAGTTTGATAAAAGTATTTAAAACATTTCCAATGAGATGCATGAAAGCCCACACAAATAGTAACAACAATAATAACTATTTCACTTACCACATCATTCATTCTAGCTTTTAAAAACCAAGTTGACCCCAATGAAAATTCCTATTTTGTTTTGCACATTATTGTAGACTGAAAGGTTCAAAAATCAACCTTCATGTCAAGTTCATGACATCATGTCTCCTTTGGACAAGCATCCATGGCATCACTAACACTTTCAATGTTAATTCTTGACCCTAATTCACAAGCTTCCAAATCGAAGAAAGAAAAAAAAGTTGTCACTGAAAAAGAGTGACAATTTTGTTGTTCTTACACAAGACCCAAAGATAGGGAATGGTAAGAAAAGAAACACATTTTGGGACAAGGTGTATGAAGAATACAACAAAAACAAAGCTCCTTGTGGTGTTAAAATATGAACAAGATCAACGCAAACAAAATGGGGGATCATAAAACATGATGTCACCAAGTTTTGTGAGTTTTATGGGTCTTTACACGATTAGAATTCCAAGTTTTTCAAACTGTGCAAGTTGACCAGATGGTTATGTTTGACCACACCACATGTACATTTTGACTAAAGGCCAAGGTTTTGAAAGACATGGGTATCTTTTAACCATTCAATTTCACTGTGATGAATAATTTGACCATATGTCAAATAAACCATATAGTCAACTCAAACAAAAAAAAAACCCCCTTAGTTAAAAAGACAATTGTCTCAATTAATAGGGTTAGTAATAAAAAGGCCATACAAGTACCCTTGGTCAAAAAAACTTTTGTTGTAATAAAAAACCACTTATACTTCCATATAATAAGTAGATATCATAGGTCTTTTAGTTGTGAATGTTCATGATTTAGTATTTTTTGGCCATTTGCTATCAATTGAAAATTATTCTAGTTGCTACAAGAAAGGGGAAAATGAAAATAAGTTAACTATTCACCAAGGAAATCCATGAAGGCTAAATGTACTAATAATTAGTTATTTTTATTGAAAATATTGTGCAATAACTTACGGAAAGTAAAGTACCTTAATTTAAGGAAAGTAAATGAGTTTACTTTAAATTTACCAAAAAATAATAATTATAATTTACAGAAATTATTTTCCTCTCAATTGTAGAAATTAACCAACTATAAAATTCTAGAATAAAATCTTTATAAATTGTAATAATCAAGTTGTTAAAAATTGGAAAAATTGAGTACCTCAAATTTGTAATAGTTGAAATACTAAAAATAAAAGTATTTAATTTCTTCAAAACTCTAGTAATAAGATTACTGAAAAGTACAATCATTAAATTACTGCAGATTAAAATAACAAAAATACTAGGAAATATGATCATTATATCCACAAAATACATACTAATTAGATTATTGACAAATAAAATATTTAATTCAATGAATTTTATGGTAACTAAACTACTGGAAATGATAATCGTTAAATTACTAAAATTTACAATAATTAGACTACTGGAAATTAATGTTTTTAAATTAGTAAAAATTAAATTACCGAAATTTATTGTAATTAAATTAATAAAAATAAAAATAGTTAAACTACTGTAATTAGGCTACTAAAATAAAAATGATTTAATCACTGTAAATTAATTTCAGTCATTAAATTACTAAACCCTAAATTAATTAAACTATTGAAATTTATAGTAAGTAAATTAGTGTAAATTATAGTAGTTGAGTTTATAGAAACTAAATCATTAAAAGTAAAAATAATGAAATCATTGAAAATTACAATAATTGAATTATTTTAATTTATGGTAATTAAAATACTGAAACTTAGAGTAATTTAATTAGCATGAATTACTGAAATTTATGGTAATGAAATTACTGAAAATTATAGTAAATAAATTTCTGGAATTTAGTCATTAAATTGCTGATATTTTATGGTATTTTGATTATTCAGATTTGTAGTAATTCCATTATTGCAAATTATAGTAAGAAAATTACTACCAATCACATAATTAAATTAGTGAAACTTAAATTACTGAAAAGAACAAGAAATAATTTACTAAATTTTATAATAACTACTATGGATTTGAGTAATTAATTGACACAAAATTAGATTATTGGAAAATATTTTTCTTTGTCAAAAGCAATGGAGCATATGTATAAGTCTTTGTTGAAGTGATGAAAAGTTTTACCTGAATTATTATTTATTTATATTAATCATTATTTTATTATAAATAAAACTTAGGCGAAAAATTATTAGTTACATGATCAAGTCATTACATAATTAAACATTTAGTTAATTAATTGTATCATTTAGAACTTTTACAACTAAAAATTTGGGGAAAGCTTCATTTGTAGTTGTATTTTAACATGCAAGTAAGATGCAACTTGAAAAGTTATCCCATATTCTTTACATTTCATTCTCACTTTGAAAGTTATGTAAAGAAGGGTTGTAGCCTTTCATTATCACGGTAAAATACAATTTTCATTTGGGATGAACCAATCAAAAGTTTGACCCGCAATAAAAATCAAAATGTTTATCATTTTATTTAAATAGGGTTTAGGGTTTAGGACCTAGTCACCTAGGTGGGTAACTAAGTCCTACTTACCTTGGTTGGTAGTTAGGTCTATCTTTTTATTTTGGTAAGTTAAACTAGGTGGGTACCTACATAAGTAAGTATGTAGACCTATTCAACCTATACATACGTACATAGATTATAGGAAACACTATTACAAATCAATGGTTATTTAAGACGTTCAAGTTGATTAATTTGTCATTTTGAATGGACATGTACATTTTGACTAAAGGCTAGGGGCCTGAATGACACATGTATTGTTTGATTTATCAATTTAAGTATAGTGATTAATTTGACTAGATGTATATAGTCAAATTGTATAACCTTGATTAAAATGACTAATGATTTTTAATCAAATTGAACATTTAATTGAAATGGCCAATGATCTTTAGTCAAAATAACCAATGGCCTTTAGTCAAATTGAACATTTTGTCAAGATGGCTAATAATCTTTAATCAAAATGACCAATGGTTTTTAATCAAATTTAACATTTAATCAAGATGGCCAATGATTTAAAAACAAAATAACCAATGATCTTTAATCAAATGGAACGTTTTGTCAAGATGACCAATGATTTTTAATCAAATGTGACATGGTCTACTACCTTATGTATCTACCTCTTACCTACTCACCCAACTATTTACCTAGTTAGTTACTTACCTACCTATTACCCACCCACCCACCTACATACTACTTACCTAGCCACCTACCTATTTATTCTACCTTTTCATCTACCTACCAACTACATGAATATTACTTACATCATACCCACCCATTTACCTACTTAAGTTTAACCATTAGGTGTAGCCATTAGGTGTAGTAATGTTAGGTTTAACCATTATGTTTAGCCATTATATACTTTTAGGTTTAGCCACAATATTTGGCATTAGGTTTAACTTCAATTAAACCATTAAATTTTGGCTAGTAGGTATAGTTTAAATTTAACCACAAAGTATAACCATTAGATATAACCTAGGTTTAGTCGATATGTTAAACCATTAAATTTACCCATTAAGATTAACCTATGTTTAGTCATTATGTTTAGCCATTGGGTTTGATCTATATATTTAGCCATTATGTTTAACCAAGTTTTCATCATTATATTTAGCCATTAAATTTATTCATTAGGTTTAACCTATGTTTAACCAAGGTTTAGTCATTATGCTTAACCATTAAATTTAGATACTAGGTTTAGCCTAAGTTTGGCATTATGTTTAATCAAGGTTTAATCATTATGTTTAATCATTAAATTTAGTCATTAAGTTTAACCACTATGTTTAGCCAAGGTTTAATCATTATGTTTAACCACTAAATTTAACCATAAAGTTTAACCATTAAGTTTATCAATTAACTCTAGCCAAAATTTACCCATGAAATTTAGCCATTAAATTTATCAACTAAGTTTATCCAGAGTTTAGTCATTAAATTTATCAACTAAATTTAGCCAAATTTTAATCACTAAGTTTAACCAAAGTTTAGTTAAATTTAACCATTAAATTTATCAACTAGGTTTGGCTAAAGTTTAACCTTTAAGTTTAATCAAAGTTTAGTCATTAAATTTATCAATTAGGTTTAACCATTAGGTTTAGCCAAAGTTTTCCCATGAAATGTAACCATTAAGTTTATTAACTAGGTTTAGCCATTATGTTAGCCAAGATTTAATCATTATGTTTGGCCACTATATTTAACTGCTAGGTTTAGCCAAAGCTTAATCATTAAATTTATCAACTACATTTAGCCAAAGTTTAATCATTAGGTTTACTCAAAATTTACCCATTAGGTTTACCCAAAATTTAGCCATTAAATTTATTAACTAAGTTTAACCACTATGTTTAGTCAAGGTTTAATCATTATGTTTAGCCATTATATTTAAATAGTAGGTTTAGCCAAAGTTTAGCCATGAAGCTTAACCATTAAGTTTATACATTAGGTTTATAAAGGTTTAGCCATTATGTTTAACCATTAATCATTAGTTTTAACCAAGGTTTAAGCATTAAGCCATTAAATTTAACCATTTGATTCAGTCATTAGTTGTCACCTACATTTAACCACTATGTTCAATAATGTGAAATTAAAAATTTAACAAGAGTTGACACCTTTGATGGTATAGTCCATTGGTATAAACTTGGTTTATCATTGTGAAGGTTTGGGGGTTTAATTCTTAATACTTGTAATTTATGTACATGTTTAAAGGGTTAAGGTAGGTAGGCTAGGTTAGGCTAAGCTACCACTTATCTACTTGCCTTTTTATGACCTACCTAAACCTATGTACAACCTACCTACCTACCTATTTAGACCTATTTACACAAAAATATATATATTTGCTAATAATCTAGACAAAAATTGGGTAGAAATTTGATTAATCAAATGGTTCCATTATTTAGTAATCAAAATGACTAGTCAAATGGTCCAATAGTCAACAAGTCAAAAAAACCACCCCCAATCACATAAAACATGGCCAAAATGACTTGTCCAAATTGACAAGATGGTTTTTTTGACACCTATCCAAATGGGGTCCTTTCTAATTGGATTTTTTAGTCAAAATAACTTGTTTTTACAATAATGAAGGTAGGTACGGACATAAGTAGGTAGATACATGTGGTAGGCCATGTGGCAAACCTTATGGCCATGTGCCACATGGCAAACTTTATGGCCATATGCCATGTGGCAAACCCTATGGCCACATACCATGTGGCAGACCATGATATGACCAATTAATGCTTGTATCAAATAATGACATGTGGGATGTTAAAATAACCTTACAATGTGTCACGTTTGACCATGGGTCAAAAAACTTGGTCAAAAGCACCAACTTAAGATTGGTTAAAAAAACCATCCCAGTTGTATTGAACTTGTTAAAATTGACTTATTTAAAAAAATTAAAAGGTTTTTTTTACTATTGTCATTTTGGGGTATTTTTTGGTTTGAAAACTTGGTTTGAAAAACTTGAAATTCTAGTAGTGTTAATTGCATTGAATGAATCAAAGAGTTTTCAAAAAGACATTTTATAGACAACATTGGAGATTTGCAAATTGAAGCATTTGAAAAATTAGTTGTTGACTTCACCTTCATTACTTATTAACTTATGTTGAACCATGTGCCCACATGTGCCACAACTTGAAGAAACCACCACCATAGAAAAGGTTGAACCCCTGAAATGATGTTGATGGGCAAAACCACAAACATTGTGCTCTTTTGAATGAATTTGATGTGAAAGTCATGGATGTTGTGGCTAACACATTTGCAAAATGACCACAAGGTGCAAAAAGGGCAAAATAAATAAACATAATGGAAAAAATAAAGAAAATGCGATTCGAACTCAAATGGATGCAACACATGACATGACCATAATTATTTTTTTTTAAATGACATGTTTTGAAAAGACAAGCATCATGGCTTTGTTTATGTTATCATATGAACAACTTACTTTGTCAAAGGTGAAGGAATATTTTTAATTACATCAAAACAAGGAGTTGTAGAAATTATGGGGTCATTTAATTATCGGTTCCAATGTTTAGCCCATTGATTCCACAAACTACCCTTGCAACTTTGCTTGCATCAACAACCATCAAAACACCATAACATTTTAAAGCACCTTGCATGATTGCACTTGCAATGAAAATTGTAAGTCTTGAAGATTTCGACATTATAAACTTTTAAGAACTAAAGTGATATTGAAAAAAAATTCCATTCAAACAATATAGGATGGAAGAATAGAAAGAAAACTAGCAAGTGTTATTTTCAAGAATGGCCATTGCCTAATGCCCACAAGTTTTCAATGAGGTCATTCCTCAATTAATAATGTAATGTTTATAATGTGTTGTGTGCCTCTCTAGAGATCAACAAAACTGCTTGTTTGATTTGAAGGAATCTAGTAGGTTTAAAGGGTTTCATCTTTTAAAATCATGTTGTAAAGTAACATGCACACCATCAAGATGTTGAGATGATTTCCAAGTCTCCTAGTTGTTGAAAAGGATTGGCAATAATGTGAAACCAAGATTACAACATTCCAAATGCTCGTTCGACTTTTGTCCTACAAGACACCTATGAAACAACAAAGAGAGGTCACTTTTCCCCTTGGGGTTCATGAATTGTTTGTGCAAAAATCAATTAATGTGGATACATTCCATCAATGAGCAAGTAATTTAAAAAACATTCATTCCCATTGACAATAATGTTATATCAAACCCAACACCATGCAAGAAATCGGTAACAAGAGGATATGATAAGAAAATGTTTAAATCATTTTTCCCCCTTGAAAGACCGAAATATGCATGCCAAAAGCACAAACTCTAATTTGCAACTGCTTTAAAGATAATGTTGTTTTTATTTTTGTCATTGAATTGACATTGCCAAAACATTAGGCGCAATTTTTTCAGCTAGCAAACATCCTTGGGAAACCATGGTTTGCATTGATTTGCAATTGTTTATCAAAGTCAACCTTGTTTGGTTACTCAAGGTACATAGATTCAAAACATTTTCTCATATCTTTACAAAATCTTTTCAATGTTTCCATTGCAATTGCATCTCCCAACTTGCAATATTCGTCACACACATTAAGAACTACATTATAAGTTAAGATCCTAATTGCAAAAGTTCATTTCTCAATTGATTTTAAACCCAAGATATTGCAAACATCATGCTTTTGTTGGAAGTAAGAATCATGTGCAAAACATCCATAATGCAAAATATGAATATGACACATTTTGTAATGTTGCCTAAAAAAGTTTATTATAAACAAGGTCATCACAAAAGTAATCCCACCATATACGATAATGTTCAAGTTTTCATTTTCACCAAATGCTTACAATATGACCTATTCAACTACCTCTATGCTTGCCTCTTCTTGAAAGTAAAGATCAATTCCTCATTGTCATTGCCTTCAAGCTTGGCCTACATCAAATTGCACAAATTTTCTCACCCTTATTTTATTAATAGAACTTGCACATGCATAGTGATAATGATGATCAACTTGAAAACAAGTGACAAATCAAATGAAAGACAATGCAAATTAAAAATTGAAATATTATGAACGGGAGAGGAATGCACAAAATGCATACATGAATAAATTTTTGTGCCCCTTGAGAGGAGAGCGATAATCTGCATGAGTGAAATGATGAGGAAAAAGGTGGGGGCAATGCAAAGTTTTGTCATTACATTATGTGTCATCTCCTCTATAAGCATCATCACTTTGCAAGTAGAAGGGACAAATGCCCAAGCAATGGTGGAGATGCTCTTTCAACCTTTTATCAAGGCTAAAAACAACTCTAGCAATGTGTTATATTCAAGACGGTATTTACCGCATCCAAGCACTATATCTTGTTAATGTTTGCATCTCCCCCACTCATATTGGGTGGTATACATTGAGAGACGATGTATATGTCACACTTGGGCCAATCAAGCAATAACAATCAACATGTGGCCAATCGCTAGCACCGAACAACATGAAGCAATCATCTTCATGTTTCTACTCAAATGCAAGTTTACATGAGCAAACCCATTTTCACACCACACCACTATGGTGCTTACCTCATCCAAAATTTTGTGGGCAACCCATTTTATTGTTGCCATATTGGAGATGCTTACATTCATGAATGCAAACTATATTTGACTATACAAGATTTCTGAACTCCTGGACCTTAGAAAAACTTGAAGCTGCAAAACAAATTTGTAGTACTTATACTCCCCCATTCCCAACCATTGTAAGATTTTGCCCTAAACTTGATGTGGGCAGTGGGCACCCAATCAAACAAAAAGATCCTTTTAAATGATGAGGCTCATGAGAACATTAAAAAATAAAATCATTTTGTTTAATTACATGTGTTTTTGGGACAAGGTAATAACACTATTTTTTGAGAAGTCCAAAAGGGGTAGATGGGGTCCATCACCAACACACAAACACCACCTACCCTAAACTGTAAACCCTTAACAACGTCAATTCTTTTTCTTCTAAAATTTACCCATCTGATAGGAGGAGGCCATTTTTACAAGACAAGAAATGAATGAACCTATGGGTAGGTTAAGGACCCCAAAGGGAACTATTTTGGGAACATGGGTGCCCCATGCCCCCATGGGAGTTGAAAGAAGGACCCAAATTCCCATAATAGTCCCATTTGAAGCCCTTACCCCAAACTAGTAGAATTATGTTTTTGTAATCGGACGGATGTGATTCATTTGAAAGGAAAGGAGACGTCAACCTAATTGAACATTCTATAAGCTCTAATTTAAAAAAAAAACTTTATTCCCAAGAATTGAGAGAGAGAGAGAGAGAAATACTCTTAGTTTGTTAGAAACTAAATCTATTATTTTATTCATTTTATGTTACGAGAGATGGTTATAAATGTCCAATGAGATCATATATGAGCTTTTGATTTTGGTTGGAACCTAACCTAATGTAAACCTAATTTCTTTTTATTTGTTGAAAGGTGGTATTAATTCTAGCATTGCATAGAATGGGGTATGTTATGAATGTCTTATTGGAATGTCCATGGGTTGTCAATTGAACTAAAACTTTGGTAGCTCTAGTTGTTTGGTCCCTACGGTAAGTTTGGAGTGTGTCCTATGGCAAAAAAATAATAAAAAAATCAAAGATCCCATCATCCATTTTGGGAGGCCCCAACTTTTGCATTTCTTACCCAATTTGGAGTTTGTAAAGGGCTACAAAGGGTTAAACTAGTGCCCTACCAAAAGTCTTGGAAATTGAAGGCCATCAAATGCACAATCATTGAACCCCAACTCTTTGACCTACTAAGTGTTCGGTGACTGGCCTATCTAACCTTATATGTAAAGAATATAGATGGGCTGATTTTTTTAAAATATTATAATAGGGCATATTCTTAAATGGAATTCTCCATTTGCAAGACCTTTTCCATTTTGGGAATGATCTTCCATTTTGTGCGAAATCATCCAGAATGTCTAAATTTCGTGACAAGATCTTTACATTGGGTAAGGCCCCCTTTGACACACGAGGACATTATTATTAGAAGCATGATTGTTGAATTCATTGTTGGGTTTAGGGTTAGGGTTTTGGAAACCTAAAGTTTAGGTTTTAGGACAAAGGCATTAATAATTAATAAATGTGTTGTTCATTGAAAGGATTATTCAAATGAAGATGAAGCAAACCAACCTTCCATTCTTCCTCATGTAATTAAAAAGCCTAAGAAGTTTACAAACTTGGGTTGAGCATGGGGTGAACATTTGCATTGATATATCAATTGTTTTAGGTCATTTGAAACAATAACCATTGTTTTCAGAAACTCCTTTTCAAGGGATTTAACATTTAAACAAACAATTTCAATAGCACAATGTGTTGTCTCAATAATGGCCTTTATTCAAAACTTGAAAGAAGGGGTAAAAACTTTGGTGTTTGCCTTATAAATATATTCTTAAAATAACCTTGCCTTTGGGCTTTTTTTTAATCCCCTAAATGTTGGCTATCCATAAAATGAATGAATTTCATTAAAAGTGGGCTTCAAATGTTGAATCTAAATGTTTATTGCATAGGATTCATATGAATAGTCATAACAAAAATGAAAAAAAATTTAAAGCTCAAGTTGAAACTTGTTTTGCCACCAACATTGGAGGAATTTCCAAGCTCATTTAATGACAATGTATTTTTATAATGTTAGATTTTGATCCCACTTTAAGTCCAACCCCTTAATAGGAAGGATTGATTAACAATGGTTAATAAACCCTAAACCCCTTTATGAGAACACTTGATTCTTGTTAAGTCTTTTTTCTTTTGCATAAATTTTCATGTTTCTAAACATTCTCTTGAACTTACATTGAAGATGAAAAGACATATTGTAAATGTGATAATTATAAATCATAGCGCAAATTTGACCTTGAAAACATATATATTTGAATTGCAACAAAGATTCAAACATAATGCCAACATCTTACAACATATTCTTATGCGTTGACATTTGTTCTTTAGGTGATGGTTTTGTCTTTCCAAGGGTTAGGTGTTGTGACCTTAACTTGGGTGTAGAACCATTGTCCAAGAAGGATAACAATGAAATGTTGATCTTCAGAGGAAAAAAACTAAATGCTTTCAATTGAAATTGGTCCAAACAGAAGACCAATTGTGAGCCTAACCTTGGGCTTGAAAAGAGAAGTGGGTGAGGAAAATGTATCAAGACCAAACACACATGCACACATTCCCACAAATGTGAAAAAACACACAAAACAAAATCCCAACACACTTTGGGATTTGGAGTTTTATAATGTCTCAAAACAAGGTTTCAAGGACCAAAACTAGTCCAAATGACGCCCTATTTAGATTATTGGAAAGGCCATGTATAGTCCATATCTAAAGTGGGCCCATATTCCCAATTTGGATATCTAAAGTATAAGTTAAATGATCAAATCAATGGTTGGGAGTTAGGTTGCTAGTTTGTTTTTTTGACCAACTAAACCATTTGATAAATGGTTCAAATCACTTCAAATGGAGTGTAAAATATAATATTGAAAAATATTTTTAAGGGTTATATATTTTTGTTGAGAACTCTTGAATTAGAATCTAAATATTGTAGTTATAAGCCCACAAAATAATAAAATTCATACCTTGACAGTTTGGGAATTTTTTGCACCCTCATTTGGGAGTCTAAGGAACTACCCATTTTGATGTAGTTGGGCATAATCACACTATTGGGAGCCAAAACAATTGTAAGCAATGCTTAATTTTTCATGTTTTAGTGTCAAAAATTATATTAATTTACAAATCATTCAAATGCATTTATGACAATGTTTATTGTGTAAACATGTACAATGATTTGTAATGAAAATGATGAAAATAGAATATTCAAAAGCATTCATTAAACATTATAATTGGTGTTTTTAGGTATTATATAAACTTTCATTATTTTAGAGATTCTTTACAAATGACATATTTAAAGAAGGTTCTTGAATAACATATTTACATAATAATACATTGTAACATTGTTTTAATTTTTTTCAACTTTCAAATAGAATATCATTTTGGTATTTTTCGAGAGTAAATAGACATTCAAGTAGATGAGTATAGTTTTTGCTAGCTTGTTTGCACCTAATTCCCACTACCATCTACAAAATATAGTGTAGGGAAAAAAGTGGCGACTCTTCCCAAATGTGTCATTCCTTGTTGTTCAACTATGCATTAATTTGTTTTCAATTTGCATCAACTATTTTCATTCTTGGTTTGTGTAGATTGACTTCACTTTAAGTTGATCATGTTGAGTTCATCCTAGTCCCATCCCATAACTTCTACATGCCCTTCTTGCCTTAGTGCATGGAGCTAGGTAATGCATTCAAAGTTTTCAAATCTTTTTCAATGTGCACACACATTGGAAAGTTTATCTTGAGACATTATGGCAAGCCTTTGGGCATGTGTCATTTGGAACTTTTAAAAAAAAATCATTTTCATATTTCATTTGACATTGCTCCTAGTGGCCAAGATTTACCTCCTTATTGTTCCCCTTTTTGTCATATTATCCACATAATTTACAATGATATTGCAATTCCTTACAAGCCATGGAGATAACATCAATTAATGGAATTTATTATTATGATGTAATTCTAGCATTAAACATAATGGACCATAATTTTCATTCTAAGTTGGAATGGGATGTTATTAGCAATAAGGATATTAATTACGGAATTGATTAGGTTCCGCTAAATGTCCATTCACATTGAGGATACACAAGGCATATTGTTGTTCCATTTACTCTTCTTTTGGCACAGGGTTTAGAATGATAATGAATTATGGATTACATACACTTGTGCATCATTGACACAAAAGGAATGGATAATATAATATGATGTGATTAATTTAACCCCATGCATTAATGATGAAACTTTCACGTCAAAGTAGTGAATGGGGGGGGGGTATATGATGTTATAGATGCATTAGATGGGAACAATGGTTTCAATGTTCATGTCCTTGTCCAAACTTTACTTTCTCATCTTTTTTTTTTGTCTTCTTTTGCAACTATGGTGAATGCTTGTAAATTTTTATTAGATGTTTTAAGACTAGGTGTGCATAGTGCATTCATCACTTTCATGGACACCTTCCATCATAGTTTATGAATAAGTTAAATCTATAAAAGCCAAACAACAAGTTGGTTAAGACAAGTTGGAACCAAATGGTGTTAGGAGTTAGTGACATGCAACCCAAACTCATTTGACTCATGCTTTCCAAACCCTTGAAAGGACACATCATTCTCCTCCCTATAATATATTATGTTATGTGATTGGCAATGGAAGATACATCAAAATGGTATAAATTCCCAGGGACAGTCCCAAAAATTGTCAAATTATGAATCTAACAACTTTTAGGCTCATAACTCCCACATAAAAGCCATGATTGAAGAGCTTCAAATGGAAAAGTTATAGCCTTTGAAAATATATTTGCAATGGCATACCATGTGTTTAATTTGCATGTTGTTTAAGCTTTGTTTCTTGGGTTTTAATGATTGGGAGTTAAATTCTTAGTGTAACTTTTGGCCATTTTTTTGACCATAATTCTTAGGTCAAAAATCCAAATGGAAAATGTGAACTCACTTTCGATATCAAAGTTCAATTTACATTCTTGGTTCCAATGGTATATTAGGGAGTTACATGCTTAATTATGGAGCATACACATCTAACACATGCCTAGGGGACCTACACATTTTCATGCTTAGGCGGGGGGACCTAAACATGTACATGCATAGGCACTTCCCAAAAACATTATCAATGTTCTAATTTTAGCAAATGTAACATGTCACAAGTCACATTGTATTTTGGAATCACATATGTTAGTTGTAATATTATATGCACCAACACACCATAGGCACCACAAATGGGTGTAGTCACAATTCAATGAACCAAAAAGGGTGTTATATCATAGACATAATTAGTCAAAACAAAAAATGATTTATGTTTTCCCATTTGGAACCATGGCAAATTGTTCAATTTTCATTCATATGGATGCTAAAAAGTTCAAACCAAAAATCCATTTATTTGAATTATAGGTTTAGGTTTTAGTTTGAAACATTTGAATATGAACACCTATTGTGTCAAAGAGAGTCAATTTTATCATTTGAATGGACTCATATAATAAAAGCATTTTGATGAAAACAAAAAGATATTAAATTCCTATTAACCACACTCAAAACACACTCATACCTATATGCATGTTATGTTTGTTTAGAGATTGGATTTTAGGCAACAAAATGATTGATGGGTGAAATGTCACAAATTTTCAAAGAAATACCCACTAGATTTGTAGAATGGGCAACCAAGGTTTGATGTTTTACTACCTTTAAAACCAAGGATGTGGGTGTTGCGCAACACAATGCAAAAGAAGGTGGATGAAATATGTATACAACAATGTTGACAATTGAATTTTAATGAAAAAAACCTCCAATTTGGTTGTAGATTTTTAAATTTTTTTTGGAAGAAACTTCTAGTTTTAGTATAGTGACAATACAAATTTATTGTTCATAAATGTTGGTCATTGATTGACCATTAATTTCAAAATGTGAAAAGTTAAAAAATAACTACCATAATGTGAAATATTGTTCTTGTTGGACTATGTGGAGTTTGACATAATTTCCAAACAATATATATGTTTTATTGTTCATGATTTTGGTTGTAACATTTTGATGTTTTAACATCCATGTATTATCCTTGGAACAATGTTGTTTTGGGTTTTCATCATCTCCAACTTCATACCTTCCTACACCATAAAGTCATATTCTAACCCATTCAACATAAATGTGTTTTCACAATGGTCAAGATTGTGCTCATGTGCTAACAACATTTTTTTCATTTCTTTTAATTTTATTGATTTGTGTAAACATATAGAAGGTCTTGAGTTGGTTTGGACAATAAAATGGGCTTTCATTTTTTTGCGAATGAACTAACAAAAGCTCCAACTCCATTCACAATTTGAAGCACATACCATTAATGAGTGAAAAAATGGTAAAGTATGCCTAATTAATTATTTTTTTTCGGGTGTAATCACACTAAAAAGCAATGAAGTATCATTAAGATATTTTCAATATCAAAACTAATCTTTCTATACCTTTGATTGAACTTTCAAAAATCTAAGGTCAAATATTGGGAAAATAATTCACAAAAGTATGCAAAAGTAGGTTTGGAGATGCATGTTCAAGTAAGTTAAATCTTACTTCCTTTACAATTATTGAGTAAAACATTCATGGTTCTATTCATTGGGGTTCAACAATGGAGTGTCTAATTTGTAAAGGATTCCAAAATGATAACTTTGGGTTTTTCTTTCCTATTTATATCATTATAACTGTGATGGATTGTTGTATGCCAATAAATAAAATGATGTTATGTTAAACTAATAATTTAAAAGAAACACTAATGATATTTGAATAGTACATTTGAGAGCACCAAAATAGAATTAACATTTATGCTAATGCATTTTAGACTTACTTGAGTGAAATCAAACAATTTTTTTTCAATTTTTTAGAACTATTTGCATTTTTGGAAATAATCATAAATGTTTATCAAACATGTGTAATTCTATAATATTATCATAAGGAAAAGGATGGAATCACACATAAATATTTGATTTTAGAATTATTTGAACAATAATTTATATTTTGTTTTTAACAATTGTACATTCAAAATACAAGTAGATTTACAAGGATCACAAAGTGATTCCCTTTACCATGTTTGCACCTTAACAAACACTTTCCTTGCAAAAGGCCCAATAATTACAATGTTTTGTTTAGGTTGATCCCAACAATTGTATAAGCAAAAGTTTTAGTTTTCTTCTAACATGTTTAAATGCTTCTTAAATAATATAAGGACTTTGGGTAATCCATAAGCATGTGCTATGTTTTCCCAACTTTGCACACATTTTAGCCAATGATGTGCTCCATCTTCTCATGTCACTCACCTATTGTGAACCCCTTGTGCATCATCAAGAACAAAACATTTGATGTTTTGTATGCTTCATAAATTATTCAAGTTTTGGATTGCATTTTGTTGCTTAGTTGGTTGTTGAAATCTATGGCCTTCAAAATCTCATTCACCTTTTGAAGTACAATTCCTCCAAGTTGGATTATGTATGTATCAAATTTGCATCGTAAGAATGTGTGTTGGTCCAAGCTAGTCCTATTTCAAATTGGATTGGATCCTATTACTTGGTGTCCCATTTTAGGTGTTCTATAAATCTTTCATTGAAGAATCAATTGAACATTTGGGGTTTGGGAGGGTATTATGTGTTGATTCTTACACAATTGTTTATCTTTGTGGTGGTTCTAATCACTATATGTTTCTTGTTTTGATAAGGGAACCAAACCAAGATCTCATTGCGAGGATCAAACATTTAACATCATGTGATTTTATTGACTAATGTTTGTTAGGGTTCCAATTTGCACCAAGATCAAGAGCACTTTTATCCTCTCGTTTCATTCATAGTGTCTACTCACATACTTTTGGTAAGCCCTAAGTTTTTCACCACGTCCAAATTTGTGTATTGTTTTCACATTAAACAATTCTTGTTTATGAGCTCCTAAGCCTATCTTTTAGGGCTCAAAGAATTACTCCTTCCACATCTAGTTCTATTAGTGTCTTTCCCACAAATCCTTCTTCACAAGTCCAAGTTTTAGCCTTTGTCCCATTTGTTTCACCTAGGACCTTGTTGAGGATATTCTTGCAAGTGATGCAAATTGGCTCCCTTTCGAAAACACTCCATGATCCTTGTAGCAAGTAACATATCCCATTGTTTTTCTACCTCAAAACCCAATGGCTTGGAATGAGTTTTTTTGGGGGGTCCATTGTGGTAGAATCATGTAAATAATGCATTCACCACGACACTCTTTTCAACTCCAAATTAGAATGATAAGACTCTGGAGAGTGTGTTGCCACTTTACTCCATCACACTAGCTAGGAGACCAAAGCTTTACCTTGGCCACAGGGTTGGTTGCACATGCTTGTAATAGTAGTAGTAGTAGTGGGCCTCAATCAGCTTTGCCTTACACCCATTACCTAAAAACTTGTGCTAGCTAGGGTTGGCCACACTTGTGAGAGACTTCACACACACATGAGGACAAAAGCTTTTCCTTGGCCACAGTGCTTGTTGCACATGCTTGTAGTGGGAGGCTAAATCAACCTCTAACCTAGGGGGGTGGGAGGGGGGAATTACTAAAAATTTGTGCCACTTGATTCATCCATCATCTGTTCATCCATCCATCCATCCATCACACATGAGGACAAAGCTTTATGCCTTGGCCATAGGCTTGCACATGCTGATTGTTCACTTAAAAATAAAATCACCCTGACTTTACACTCCATGAACCCCCTAAAAGTTTGTGCCAACACCCCCCCCCCTCCATCCATCCATCCATCCATCCATCCATCCACAGCACATGGAAGAATGTCCCAAGCAGAAGAATACCCTTACTACCTTAAACCTAGCTTGTGCTTATCTTTGAGGGTTTGTTGGTATTGAACTGAGTCAAAGCATGGGTGTAGTAGTAGACCCTAGGTTAGAAGGTTAGAGGGTTAGAGGTTAGGTTCAAGGCTTTTTTTTTTTTTTTAATAGTGAAAATGGAAACTAATTATTGAGCTTTGATTCTCTTTTTACTCTTTCTTGGAGCCTGGTGGCTTAGGAAAATTTTTTAACAAGGAAAGAATAAAATGGATTGGTTTGCATCAGAATATGTACACCCATTAGCCCAAAATGGCAAAACTGCCTTTTCTTGCAGCCAACTAGGTGAGCCAGCCATGCATCCAAGGGAGTCCAGGTTTTTTGTTCTTTTGGGGGAGGGTGTGTTGGATTTGGGGTTGTTCCCAATGTGTTCCCCCAACATGTTCCCAATAGCTCCTCACTTTATCCCAGATCCTTTGCCCTAAGTTCTACTCTGGTAGCCTATATAACCAGCCCAAAGGGAAAGGATTGCAACATATTTATTTTGGGACCGTGCAAAGCTTGATAATTTCTTTTAGTGACGGGCCAATTAAAAAATGCCCATCAGAATTTTATAAATAATAAATAATAAATAATAATATATATATATAATTGGGGGTCAGTCTGCATAACTAATTAATGTGAGTCACAATATACTACCATGTGTTAGCTCTTATTCTCCCTTTAATTTGAACTAATTAAACCCTAAACCCTAAGCAGGAAGAACCAGTGTGTATATATATATATTGGCAGGCAAGGATATTGTGTTTAGTTTCATTATAGAGTATACCCTAGTACCTTGGCCAATTCGAGACTAATTATATTAATTTCAAAAATGTTGAAATTTTCAAAAATTATTTTTTCCAAATCAAAAGAATTGTAAAGGATGATAATGAATATTTAAGAATATTCCATTTGTTGGAATGGCCAAGGTACTACAGTAATAGCTTAAGGGATTTTGGCCCCTAGGTAATAATAATAGGTCTATTTGTTTTTATACGAGGATTTTTGAAAGATGATATTTTGGCTTGTGTTGAAACTTGAGAGTAGTTACCGAGTTATAATAACTTGAAGGATTTTGGTTTCCTTTAGATGATTTTTTGAAGATTATATTTTTGCATGGTGAAATATTTGAGTTTCAAAAATTCTTCACTTGCCTCATGATACTTTTTAACATAAATGGCAACTTGACCACAATGTGACACACTCCTTGTTTATCTAAAATTCAATTAAAATAATTTTTAATATAAAAAATTTGGAATTTTTAAAAAAAATTTAGAAAAATTAGTTGAGTTTAGTTTAGACTAGAAAATAAAATAAAATTCCCAGTTTCTTTGTCAAAAAATGGTGAAATTTCACCCTAAAAAAATCCATTGGTGCCGAGAAAAGGAATACAACCACCCTTGGATTTCATGGAATTACAAGGGGTACCCATACAAGTATGGTAGGGGTACAAAGCCTGGGTTGCATGGTATGGGGGTGTTGTGTGGTGATCCTGGCAACAACCCCAATGAAGCCATGT
>Ga0209611_10002727_pt1 | contig 30922 bp, 25 predicted proteins | sample S1TSphgellanicum_3_FD_187693 | JGI IMG/M metagenome (GOLD analysis project Ga0209611, IMG submission 187693) | Host-associated microbial communities from peat moss isolated from Minnesota, USA - S1T2_Fc - Sphagnum magellanicum MG (SPAdes) (version 2) | ecosystem: Host-associated > Plants > Peat... | reverse complement strand
CCATGCCAAAAGAAAAGAAATGTTGCATGGCATGATGATGGAACTTCAACTTTTTTCTTATCAACACAATATTATCATGAATGAAGATGCAAAGCTAGAGATTAGTAGCTTACATATCAACAAAAAAATTATTAGGTTTAAATGACGATGAATGATTTGCATGCCACTTCTACTGTAAAAGAATCATGTGTAACTCAATATGTCAGTTATATTACTCTAGGCTTCAATTCCACTAACAACTTTTCCAAACTGACTTGACCCATGTCTGAATTTCAAAAGCAAGACAAAGTATATCAAACAAAACCATTGAGAGAGCCAGTTGAAAAAATCCCATTGCACCAACCACCCACTTTGAAACCCTAACCCTAACCAAAACACCGCACTTTAAACCCCAAACCTAATGGACATAATAAACACAGAAGACACCCGAATTTTGGCATAGGACACAAACATGTTCAGGGTTCCATGTTCCTTGTTAACCAAGCTTTTGACAGGGTGTTGCTTAAAAGAACTTCCATAGACAAACAACAGATCAAGATTAAGCAGACCAGAACAAGATGCATGTTACAGTTGAAACAACTTTGCAACACTTAGATGAGATACCTAGCAGCGAGAGACTTGATGACCTCCTTTGCAGCTCTTGATTTTATAGCCTCATCGGTAGCCATGGAAATGGCATTTTGTAGCTGTTGTTGAGAGTGATTCTCTTGGATTTGGAACTGGCAAGTCATACTTTCAATCTAGTGAACAAAAAAGCATACTTATAAGCCATTGATGGCATGTTAGTAGCAACAATAAAATGTTGTCAGTGCCACTGTCAAACTATTACCACAAGCGACCTGGCAGAAATTATGGTCAACAATTGCTGCTACACATGTTGGGACCAATTGCTACTCTTTGTCTCCATGGCCTAGCCTTCCTTGATCCCCATCAGCCCAAGTGAAGAGCTTTCCAGAAGAGCAGTTGCTTGCGCTTAAATACCCAACCATGACCTCAACAACCATAACAATATGCCAGACCCCACATGCTGCCTATACAGTTTTCAATCCCTTCAGAAAAGCTCTTTGGGCATAGATGCACTCTTCCTATCTCCATGTCCAAGCACACCAAATGTCCCATTGCCAAAGGTAAAAAGCTGTCCAGCAGAAGTGACTAGCACTGTGTACCAAGGCCCACAAGATTCAATTAGAAGAGGAGGCCACTGAGAAAATCATGTTTTAGCTAGGATTTCTGACGATTAAGTTTACAATAGGAAGAACCCTATTTGGCAAATTATATTAGCACTATGCAGAAATGCATACCTGTCCTCTATTGATCAGCAACTTCTTCAGCCTAGGGCTAATTAGGGTTCCTCGCTTGCTAAACTCGTCCCTTGCTTGTTGCAAGCTAAATACGGTCTGCAAATCTACAATATTCTTTTATGCATCATTACCTGAAAAATAGTTTTTGCAACCATTCACACATGTAATATTCATAAATATGAGAACCCAGACAAACAACACAATATACATTGAAAATTAGAGGGCAAGATGAGGGCAGCCTAGGTTTAGGGTTTAGTGTCACTCATAATGTGTAACCCTATAAATGGAACACAATGAACTTCACTCATAACATGTAACTATGTAAATGTACAAAATAAATGCAATAGACCTTCTTTCAAGTTACTAACAATGCATAAATGGGATTGGAATTGCAAATGGGCATGTTACCTAAAATGTGCAGCAAGATTTCTAACACAGTGGGCAAGGTAAATGCAAAAAGATCAAGGCATGTTGCCAACCCCTAAGGCATCACTTTCACTTGGCACTATTTGTTCTATTTCAACACCACCAATTTCCTTTGGGATTTCTTTTACCATGGCAAGCATATCCATTGTATGAGGTGGTTAGTAAAGGGCAATGGACTGAATAATATTCTTGGGTGTATCCTCCAATGGAACCTAGATAGGAAGTTTGCAATCTAACAAACCCTATGACTGTGCTAGTTTTGAAATTGGCCCATCAACTACCATGTTACAATCTTGGATATTTTTGCACAACAGTAGCCTACATTGATCTTCACCATCTCCAATTGGTTCTAGGTTGCTTGTAGTTAGCAAAATTGTGCAAGATGTTAAGAAATGTTAGTTCAGACCTAGGACACCTAAACATAACCATCTCTTTAAACTTAACCACTTTTGGTGCAATTTAACGACACATTTTCACTAAACATAAATGATTTTAAATTGGAAATGGAAAAATATCTGCGCCATGAGTAATCCAACCACTATAATGGTCTTTTATATATTTCAACAAACGTATTGCTACAACACATCATTTTCATTTGGAAATCTTTCCTTTTGTTGCCACAACTGGAGGAATTTCCTTTTGTCTCCAACAACCATTACTTGCATTGTTTTACATTAGAGAGAATATATCCAAGCAATATATTAATCCCACCAAAGCTCCATGTGGCCTTTCAATGTTTCAAATGCCACTTCCACATGTTGCCTCCATTCTTGGCCTGAAATAGAATGAGTCATACCGCTTGCAAACAAAAAAAACCCCTCCTCCTGTAACATATGTTTGACTACACACCAGAGGTGAGCATTAAACCTTACTTGTATCCATTTGAGGATGTTATCCATCATCCCTCCTTTAATAGGGTCAATCAATGTTTATCCAGTCCTTTGTGCAAACAATAATGTTTTCAGCAACATCATAGTGAATGGTGTTGGTCGCAATGGATTTGATTTTTTCCATGTTGCAAATTACTATTACCATAGTATCAGCTTCCTATTTGTTATGTGTCCATGGGATTGGTGGTAGAATTGTTTATAGAAGTGGCATAGTTGTTGTGATGTGATACATAAGATGCCACCCCCAAGTTATGTGTTCCATGCGAGGAGCAATTGTGTGTTCTCAAATCACCATTTTCTTTGTTACGAATTCATTGACTTTTTGTTCTTATTTCTCCTTCCACTATATTTATAGGCCCATGATTGTTTTCACAAGTAGTTTGTGTTCAACATATTCAATCAAGGCCCATAATTCCTCATCCACAATATCTCAATTACGAACATGTTCAACAAAAACAATGATGGCATTCTTGATCGTATCATTGAATTGCTTCGATTTCTAAAAAAACACATCCACCTTACCATGTTATTGTCTGCTACATTTTAGAACAACATCCTTGTAACATAGATTAAATGTTCTTACCGATTCTATAAATGCCCAACTCCCATATGAGCTCATAAAATTGTCTTCATCATAGTCCTCCCATTTTCCATCCTCAAACATTCTATATTGAGACAATATGGATTTGAAGCCTTCAATTGTATCCTTCTCCCAATTGTAGTTTTGTAACATGAACAAAAGAGGAACCCATTTCAAGAAAGGAAGGCAAGGAGGGGGTTCCTAGTTTATCAGAACCTTTTGTTCTACTGTAACATCAATAGATGCCATGGTAGCCTTACGTTCTACATCAATTACAACCAATTCCTGGCTAAATAAATGCCCAAATTATAGATTAACACCCTGACCTCCAAAGCTAAATAGTCCATGAAGAACATAAGTGGATGGAATAGACAAAATTTCAAATGCATTTTTTACAATAGAACCTAGTTGATTTCAAATGACCCTAAATGTGCCCATGCCCTTGTCTTCACTAGCTATATTTGTTAGTCTAGCTCCGACATCACCATTTCCACTTTCTTTTGGGCCATTAGTAAGAACATTCGTTCCATTCACTCTTTTTTCAATGCCAAGGACTATAAAGGTAGGTGAAGTGAGGTTTACCACATCATCATCCACCTCTTTGTATTGTTTTCGCAACTATCAATGTTTTCTATTTGAAGTTGAAAGATTTTGGTTTTTGGTGCGATGGATATGTGAATTAGTTAGCTCTTCAACTACAACATCCTCTTTAAACTCCTCTCCATTTCTCTTGTGCCTAGTTTTTGAACGTTTATTTGTAACAACATCATCATCTTGTCTACACTTACAATGTTTTACATCATACCTAGCACCTGGGTGTAATCCTTTTAGGGTTTTGAACCAACAAACCTACTTAATTAACTTATGACTTGTTGGAATGTTTTGATTTTGCTTTTGATCAACTTTTAATTGGGTATTCAAAAGCAAATATATGATTACCTTACGATCTGCCAACATTTGCTTCAACTTCTTATTCTCTTTGGGAGACTTAAAATTAGGGTAAATAGGTAATTGCACACGCTTTGTTGAGTCTGGATAAAATGGTGCATTCATGCAACCCCTATGTTGGTGTTTCGAAAGCCTTAGCTTGCTAAGGCCATTCCCCACCGTAATAGATGCAAACCATGTTGCATTGCCCTTTTGGTATTTTTTTTAACATCAGTATATGTTAGCTCCAATTGAAGGATTTCCTTTAGTAACATATTTAAACGAGTGTAAAAATGTTTTTTTAATTTTACTACCTCTTTCTAAACTTAATATTTTTCTTTAAACTCAACAACCTCTCTCTAAGCTACCACAAATGTTGCAATGGGTTTTAGCACAAAGTACTTATTTTTTGGTGATAGACTCTAATTTCAACTCATTGTACATTTTTATAGTGACAAACTCATCCACCCATTTCTCGTATCCCATGAAGACACAATAATGCACCAACCCATCTATAAGAAAGTTTGTTTCAACTTCTAAAGATATTTAATTATGTTCCTTGTTTTCCATGTTTTGTTGTGCTATGGAAAAACCTAAAACTTGTGTAAACATAACTTTGTAACATTTGGAAGATGAATACATATTACAAATTGAACATTCCATTAAAGCTATAGGTGTAAAACTACATTTGTGACAGTTGTAGTTCAAATTACAAATTATTTAAAGTTAAAACTTGAATTACAAATTGTGAATTACAATTTGTTGAAGAAAAAAACTTTGTAACATGCACATGACTCTTTTATTAACATTTACCCACTACAATGTGTTTCTTCGATAAAACATTTTTGTGCACTCCCACTTTGCTACCTCCATTACCTTCAGTTTTTGAAATTGGTTTAAGGTTATAGGTTAGCGGAATAAATCATGGCTTGACATGGGCCATGCCAGGACATGGCATGCGATGGTCCCATAGATTCGATGGGATGGGGGGGACGTTACATGGGGTGGGGGTGTAACATGCCCACGTGGCAGTTATGCCAACAAGGTGTTGGGTTATGGGCAGACAAAGGGTTATTAACATCATGGATAGGGTGGTAATACTTTTGTATTGGACCATTCATTTCCTTTTTCATGTTTATTTTTTTCGAAAATAGGAGGGTTTACATGATAGGTTATCTAAGCCATAATGGGTGTTGGGTCACATTAATTCACAAATTAACACCTGTCAACCCCAAAAATTATCAATGTTGGGTGGATATCCTGAAAATCTTGATATCCAAATAACACTTAAAATATCATTTATAATTTTTTTGATATTTGAAATGATATTTTTATCCACAAATCTCATGATTTTGAAATCTAATCATATAACATCTAGACATGATTAAAAAAATTGAAGTTTTGATATCTAAAAGGGGAGTTTATAATTTAGGGTGTAAGTTGTAAGTCCTTAGAAAGGGGGAGAAAAGTGGGCGTTGCCTCTAAATTTTTAAAACCTTAAAACCAGAATAAAAAGGGTTTTGAGTTCTAATTTGGGCCCCACATTCTATTTTGGCTCCTCTTTGCAGTTCATGTTGCTTATTTTCATGCTAGTTGTTGCTCCCCTCTTCATGTTTGTTGTTGCTCATTTTTTAATTTATTGTTGTTTTTCTTTTTGCATTTAATATTACTCTCCTCTCATGTTTATTGTTTCTTTCTTCGTGCTTGTTGTTGTTCCCTTCTTCACACTTGTTGCTACTCTTTTTCTTTGCAATTCTTTTTTTTTCTTTGTATTTGTTGTTATTCCCCTTTTTACATTATTGCTACTATTTTCTTCACATTTATTGTTTTTCTTCCTTGCACTTGTTGTTACTCCCCTTTTCACACTTGTTTTTCATTTTGTGTTTACTGCTACTCCTTTATTCACATTTGTTGTTGTTCCTCTTACTAGGTACAAGTTCGTTTGCTATTATTCCTTTTCACGCTTGTTGTTACTCCTTTCTGTGTCGTTGTTCCTTGTGTTGTTTTTTGTCGAAATAGCTTGTACTAACCCCCCACCCTTCCTTCTTGTAGGTCGGGAATCATTGGGAGTCAACAATTGAATGACCTTTTTTTCAAATAAACATTATTTCTTTTTTAATTTTTTAATTTTTTTTTTTTTTTTTTTTATTTTTTATTTTTTTTTTTTTTTTTTGGGTTCATTTTGTGTAATTATTTTTGTTTGTGGTCTATGGTGCAAGGCTTGTTATTATTATTTTTAGAAACAAACATAATATTTTGAATAAAATTTTCAATAGTTTTGTATCTTTACAATTTTGTATTTATGCTTATAAATGTTTTTCATCATACTTAATTGTGCATAGGAGTATCATCGCATGACACATCAACACATTGCATTTGTTTGTTTATTTTTCTCCACCTTTTAGCCTTGTAAAATAGTTGTGAAAAATGGAAGGGTCAAATGAATATGATAGTCAAATAATGCAAAATGAAGAACCTATAATATGCATAAATGAAATTAAAATTGATCAAGTAATGGAAGAAAGAAAAAATCAAAGCTTGCAAACTAAAATTAGTAGAATTTCAAGAGTATGTGAAAAAACTAATGAAGAAAAACAAAATACATTTTGGAACAATTGCAAATTCAATTTAAAAATGGCATTGTCATAATAGAAATGTTATATGTTTGTCTTTTTATTATGTTAATCATAACTCAAAAATAAACCTTGATGCTCCTCAAATGATGTTTTGTTTGTTATGTCATTTTTCAACCTGTCTTTTCTTTAAATCCAAGAATATAGTTGGGGAAAATTTAATATCATATTATAAGACAAATGACATAACATCTTTGTAGAATTAACATCTTGATGTAGACCATTTAGTAGTTTTCAAAAAGCTTGAAGAAGAAATTAATAATCAAGGGAAAGAAAATTTTGAAAAACAACCTATGAAAAAAAGACCCAATATTTTTTATTTGTTTATATCTTGTTTTTTTGCTTCAAAAGAACCTTTCAAAAAGGATGATGTGGAGCGAAAAATGTTTATGGAGAATCTTGAACTTTTGATACTGAAAAATCATTTGCTTTTACAATTTGTAGAAAGTGTGGTTAAAATGTTTGATGTTGCAAAATTGTGTTTTTGTGTTCAATTCACTTTTGAAAAAAAATTCACACATTATTTTGCTTAACTAGGTGGAAAAAACTAAGCAAACATATGTTTTGCCTTTGTTAGATGAATGTTATTGTGGTACTACCAATTTTGATCTATGGATGTCCAAAGGTGCAAATGATGTGTTTACCCAATTTGTCATAAATTTTTTGGGATCTAATTGGAAACCAAAACAAGTAACTTTTGGTTTAGTTGAAGTTGTTGAAATTACATGACAAGCATTGGTTAGAAATCTCATTGATCTTTTGGATGCATATGGTTTAAAAAATGAGATAGCAACATATGTTAAAGATAAGGGTTCAAATTTGAATACATTAACTAATGTTTTGAAATTTATTGTTAAATGTGAAACTTTAGGTTTAGAGGAAAGCCTTTAGGGAACTTATTTTGATCATGTTGTTTTTCCAAAACATGCCAATATGCCACAATAGGTAAAAAAAAGTTTGCAAAAGCTTGAAATATGTGTCTATTAAATTTGCAAAAATGCATTACTTGGCCAAAGAAATATGGTAAAGGTTGTCAAGAATGGAACAAAGCTTGCATTGAAGCTAATTTGAGGGTTAAAAATTTGATTACTCTAGTGAAAATTAGGTTAGTTCTATTTTTAATCATTTCAATTTTTGTTCCATTTTTGCAAGTCTTTTGTTTTTGGTAATTATAAATTGTAAGTTGTTTTGTTGATATTTGATCTATTTATGTAGGTTTGCAAGTAAAAAATAAAATTGTTATTTCAAAAAACACTTTAATTCAAGGGAACAATTTTTTATTATTATAATTAACAAACTATAGTGAGGATTATTGGCCATGTCCCTCCACCCTTAACCTGCTACATATGTCAAATTATTGTTAATGTTTTGTTTCTAGTTGTGAGTGCTTATGTGTTGAACCAATCTCATAAACATTAATTACGTTTTAATGTTTTGAATGCAATAATTATTATGAATTTAATATTTAAAATAGAAATTGGAATTTCTAATAGTTTGGAGGATTTGATTGATGATGATTTTATTGTAATTTTGGAGTCATCATTGCTTACATCTAACATTATGAAAAAAAATGTGGGGATTTAATTTATTTTTTTTCATTCTTAAAAAAATATGAAAAGTGTAAAACACATAACATGTTGTTCCTTATGTTAAACCTTAGGTTTAAAAGTCTATGGTTGGTTTCATTTGCTATTGGTTGAAAACATGTTGTTCCCATTGTAAAAGAGTATGGTAAATGATCCTTAATTCCTCTTTTTTTGAAATGCTACTATATCTTCCACTCTATGGTAGAATTTGGACTTGTGCTAGATATGGAAATTGATGAAAAAAATAGTCTTGACATTTTTGAGATGTGAACCAATGAAGGAGGTGGTGAACAAGGAGTTACAACTATTTAAGAGGTTTCAAGTGGATGTGAAAGACATAAAATGTCTTTTAGAATGGTGGGTGAAATATGAATATTTGTTTCCAACTGTGGCATTTATTGCTCATTAGATTCATGGCATTGTTGGTTCTCAAATAAAAATTGAGAGGATTTTTCATTGGCTAGAATATCTACAAATTTGAAGAGATATTGCTTGCAATTAGATAATCTAGATAAAATAAATTTTGCTAGTAAACATTGGCCTAATGATCCTAGGTTGGGTTATAGTTCACCTTTTAGTTTGATAGAGTTGATTGAAATTGATGTTGCCTTATAAGAAGAATAAAGCAATATGAAGGTGAATTTGAACAAAATGAAAATTTGAACTTGTAACTTTATTTGAATGTATTTTTGAAGAGAAAAATGTTGTATTTTGTTATTTGGATTCCTAGGATATTCGATGGATATTATTGTTGGTGGATATCATTGTTTAAAGTTCAAAAACAAAATATGTAAGACAAAAACATTTTGCAAAATTGGAAAGTATGTAATTTTTTGGCTCTTTCAACTTTGGTCCATTGATACACCTTGAAAAAATGAATCCAATTTCTAGAAATGGGGGATACGTGTTTTTATGAATGAAAGTGAAATTGTAATGGAAGAGAGAAGTGAGGAAGAGACTTTTAAAAGGTCTAAAACATTTGGTAAACTTTCAATTAGAAAATGAAGATGCAATGCAAACCATATATTTTTAAAACATGAACAAAAAGCTAGTTGGAGACCCCGTGGAATAAATTTTCTAACTTGGGTATTTCTTTGTGTCTATGATGGGTCAAAAGTTAATGTCAAGATGCCACAAGTTATGCATTGTATCATGTGTTGCAATAAACTAATTGGTCCTATGACATTAAATAGATAACAAGGTTAAGAAAATGTATAGTTTCATATTTCAAGAATAATGAGATAATTGCATTGAAAATATGTGTAAATGTAGAGCATGGATTGCAAAAAAAATTGAAGAAAAAATGAACAACATCATGAAAAGTTCAATGGAAATACAACTTGTAAAAAAAAGGCTTGTAGTTAGTGTGATTAAAATGTCTAATTATTTTGGAACCATAGAACCTTTCAAAAAAAATAGTGTGCATTAAAAAAATAAATTAAAGAACTTGGGTCTTCTTGTTGTTAAAAATCATTTAGCCATTCAATTTGTTAAGAGTATATGGTTGAAACATTTAGTAATGCAATTATGCCCTCATGTTGTTTTTCCTTCCCAAAAGACCTTTAATAAAAAAATGTTATTAAACCTAGTTCAAAAAGCAAAACCAACATATGTTTTATTAATTTTGGCAAATTTTATTTTTGCTATTATAAGTTTTGATCTTTAGATGTCCAAAGGGGCAAATGATGATTTTTCATTGGTTGTGAAATTCTTAAAAAAGGATTAGATTTCCAAACATATTACAATTGGTTGTTTTGAAGCATTTGAATTTTTAAGGCATATATTGGCAAAAAAATTACAAAACCTTTTACAACAATATTGATTGACAAAGAAAATTATTGCTTATGTTAAAAATGAAGGGTCAAATTTGAATATTATGACAAATGCTTTAAAGTCAGTAGGACTTCAATTGTGAATCTTTGGGTGTGGTGGAAAATTTTTAGGGCACATATTTTGAACATGCATTTTTTAATGCTTATTAATATGCAACTATTGATGAAAGAATGTGCAAGGGCTTGATATATGTTTCCATCAATTTGCATTGGTAGATTTGCACAAATGTATAACATAAACAAAAGATTGAAATAAGGAAGACAAGATTGGAAGAAAGCTTGCATTTATACAACCTAAGGCCAATTAAACACATTGGAATCAAAACAAGGTAAAATGCAAGTTGTCACAGTCTAGTTTTTTGGTTTTTTCTTCTACCATTTTGAATTTTGTTATTGCAAATTTTTGTTTTATGATTAGAGATTTGGTTTGTGTAAGTTTATAAGCAAAATGATCTAGTTTTAAGAAGCTCGTGAATTCAAAGAAAACATTATCTTTTGTTACAAAAGGCAAACTTGTTTTAGAGTCATTGGTATGTACCAACCATAGTGAACTAACACCCATTAGTGCACCATGAAGGATGAATTGTTAGTGGTTAGGAAATATTTTTCTATTGGGTTCCAATTAGTTAACCATGGTGGTTAATTTAGTTGTTTTTTTCCCCTCCTACTTATTAACAACCCACTAACAACCCACTAGCAAGTTGTTATTAAGTAGGTAGTAGTAAAAAAACACTTACCTATGTATAAACCATTTACTTACTTAGTGGCTACTTTTTTTTTTACATTTTTACCTATGTAGGAGACCTATTTCCTATAAAATTGGTTACCAAGGCGAAACCAAATATGAACTAAGTTGAGGTGCATCCACAACTAATAATAATGGGCATTGAATGGATGGTGCATTGGTGGGTGTTGGTTCACTATGGCTGTATGTACCTTCTTTTCTCTCAAGGTATATATTACAAATTATTGTAAACATTTTGTATTTTGTTATCATTATTTGTGTTTTAAATTAATTAAAGGGTCATTGGTTGTTGAGTGATGCTTTCACTTTGAAAAAAAAGGTGTTTTGTAATTTGGGGCTTGCAACTATGTTTTTGAATTGCAATGACCATTTGCACCTCATTGTATTTCTACACCCATGAGTGCCATCGGATAAATTGCATGAGTTGCAAGAGATGCAATTCACTATATATACGATTTCACTCTAGTGCAACTCATTACAATTATGTCACAACAATTCCTTTTCAACTACTATGTAATTCCCCTATGACTATGACCATGATGTCATGTTAAATGTCATTTTTCATCCATTCATCAAATTTAACACATGGCACTATGAAATTTTTTTAGTGAATTTTTTTTTGAAATATTGATATCCATCATCCATTATGATTATTCATTTTAAATGGTTTAAGATTATGACACATGGCATAATCAAAAGTTGCCACATGGCACATTAATTGAAATTTGGAAATAATTATATATATAAACACCTAGGTGGGTTAGTACATAGCCATAGGTAAGTAAGTCAGTCGCTTTTACATACCAACCTACTTACCTAGGTAGGTAGAAAAGTAGGACCTATTTATTTAGGTAAACAAGTAGGTTTAAAGGTAGAAAGGTAGGTGAACTAAATATTAGGCACATAATTTTTAAATTTTTGTTTTGTGTTTTGCTTTTAGGGTTAAGTTTTTATGAGTTCATCTCAACATAACACATGTATTTTAATGTGAGAATGCAAAAGAAGACACGTCATTTATATAATTTGTGAGAGGAAATCTTGAAGACAAAACATATGGGTTAAATCTTTTAGTGGCATTTTAGTCGCAATTGAGTTGCAACTACAAAAAATAATTTTCCACATGCTTTGTGTTTGATTTTAATTTTGCAATTAATCTGAATTTTATAATTAATCATCTGACAAATTATTTCAATTAAACATCTGATAATTAATTATCTAGATTGATTATTTGAATAAGTTATATAATTAAAAATTATTTATTTAGTTAATTCAGATAATTAATCATCAAAATATTAGATAATTAATTATTGAAACAACTATCATATGATTAATTATCAAAATAATTATTTTGATAATTGATGATCTGAATTGAAATAAAATACAATAATTATTCTCCTAATTCTTAAAAAATGATTATCTAAATTACTTGAATTAATTGATCAAATTTGAATAGTTAGTTAGTGAATTTAGATAATCATTTATTAAATAATTATTTATCCGATTTTAGATATTTATTTATTTATTATCTGAATTAACTAACAAAGTAATTATTTAAATTTGATTAATGAATTCATATGAATATTTTATTATTCAATTTAATTAGTTTTTTAGTAATTAATATAGTGCATATTAATTATTAAATTATTAACACATAATTCATTATAAAATATTCATGAATAGACATGAATTTGAGTAGAAGACATTGATGTATATAGAGGCATATCCATATGTACACCTTTATTAAATGTTTAATAGAATATATACATTTCTTTTAATTTCAATTCAAAAGTAGACTTTCACTTTTTATAAAATTCTATGGTTTGATATGTATGTATGCCAACATGATATTGTGAGCTACAATGTAATGGAATATTATTAATACAACATTTGAACACCAATCACAAAAAAAAAGATTAAAATATTTTTAAATTAGATATTTAATTAATTATGAAAAAATTAATTATCTAAATTAATTATTTTCTCAAAAAAATTGAATTTGATTGATTAATTTAGTTTAAGGGTTAATTATTTAATCTGGTTTTTACTTCATATGTAATTAAATAAATTAAGCCATAAATTAATATTTAATATTTAGTAAAATAATTTTAAATATTATATATTAAATAAACCACAAGATGCAACCCTTGTGGGTGCCAAGGAACTATTTACAAAAGAATAAACTATTATCAATTTTGCACTTGTTCATATAGCCTAAAAGAATTCTCGGTGTATAAGCTTGAATACCTTGATGTATCTATGATATAAATAATTTAAATATACTTTATGTAACATTGGGATCCAATTTGAGGTTTACAAATTCACACTTTATATGGATAGTGAATTGGTAATATTTTATTAGTTGTCATTATTATGGCCATTGTTATTAGCTCAAAACATTAGTTGCAGGATGGTGTGGTCTTCGCAAACATGATTTCTTACAATGTTTGCATGTAACTATATCCATGAGCCTTAAACTAAAGGAAGAAATGAATAGTTTTCATGTTTTGGATGCTTTGACTAATAATGATTTAAACTTGGGTATTGAGTTGAGAACTTTTGCAAGGAACATAAAAATGGAAGTTTGTGGGGTCATTCAATTTTTCCTTTCCTTCAAAGCTTGAGCACAATATGTTATATCTAATGTTCAATCCTAAATTCAAGAGTTTGAAATTGATTTCTTCTTTTATTGGTTGTGAACAATAGTCGGCCATACTTCTAGAACATGATAGGAGATCCTTGTTCCCTATATGCTTTTGAAGTCGTATTATCACTTGTATCCATTGTTTAAGATTGAAAGTTTTTTACTAATAGAATTGATGAAAATAACAATCTGGACATCCTTGAAATGGTAGCAAACACCCACGAACCTATGAAAAAGCTTGTAAATTGAAAATTGTTAATATTTTGAATATATCAAGAGGATGCAAAAAAATCCATGTTCCCAATTGTTGGTTTTTTAGGTTGACAAGTACTAGAGATTGTAGGTTTTGCAAATTGAAACAAAGAAAATATTTCCCTTTGTCGGTATATTCCCCATTTGTAATAAATAACTTTAAGAAATTAATGTTTGTGAGTAAGAATTGGTCTAATGATGCAAAAGTTGGTTGCAAGGCTCTTTTTAAGTTGGTGGAATTGATAGATTTTGAAACATATTTAAAGAAAAATTAAATAAAATTGAAAGCTCATTTCACTGAAACAAATTGAACAAAGACTAATCTTATAATCTTTTCCTTGAGAATTTTTATTTTGGATATTAGATCTTTCTAATGAAGATTATTGGTGGTTTTTTTTGGCATGTGAAAACTTTGATAATTTGCAAAAAATAATAATATGAAATCTAATTTTTTTAACCAATGTTAAAATTCTGACTAAAATATAATAAACTAATTTGAATGAAATAAAAACCAATTGTGAAAGAACTAATCATGCATAAAAAAAGAAAATAAGAATGATGAGGGGTATTTAAATTGGAAAAAACAAAATTGCTTCGATTCTTTAATTAATTAAAAAAATCAATTAATTATTGAAAATAGCTAATAATTGCCCAACATTGGTTTACATTTAGATTTATTTTTTTGTTATAATGTCCAAGGTAAAGACCAAAAGGTAAGGATTAAGAACAATTTCTTTACATCACACTTTTACATGATATCATTTTTTATGCACTTCATATCTATTAGGAAATAGGATTTAGGGTTTTGATTTTAGGATGGGTTTGGTTCTAGTTTATTAAATAGTTGAAAGATGCATTCCAAAGTTCGATTCTTTTTCACAATGAACCACTTTGATTGACCCATCACACCAATATTTCTGAAACTTTAAACACTTCTTAAACACAAAAGGTGTCTCTTTATGATGGGCATTGCCAAAAAGTTGAAAAATTTAAACTCTATGCCAATGAGATAGCAAGAGGCCCAATTTTGGGGCATGGGGGGGAAGGGTGAGCGAAGAGAGAGAATATGAAAATTTTATCTTTTGCCCTTACAATTGTGACAAAAACATAAGGAGTTTTATTTTCATATCAATTGCCCTCACTTCCACTATTGGAAGCAATGAAAATAGGTGCCAAAAAAGAAGTAGAAACAATTTTCTTTTGGATTTCATTCTTAGACTTGTTATTGTGATAAGTATGTAAAAGGAAAGAATTAAATGCAATCCTTTTCAGGATTGTTTAAATTCAAACCAAAAAAAAGAAAATGAAAGATTTTAGGTAGAATGAAGAACCCTCTAAAAAGGCTTTAAGAACAAAGCCATGCAAAAAAAAGGGTCTTAAAAACTTGTGGGTCCATTCTAAGCTGAGGTTTAGCTTCATGTAAACTTGTTGGGTCAAGTTTATTAGTTGGGGTCTAGCTCCAATGTAGCTTGTTGGCTTTGGTTCTTAAACTTGGACCCATATCCAAATCTAGCCAAAAAAACCTGGACCCATCTAAAATTGGTTTGGACCACTATTAGATTTTTCTAAATTGGATTTTATTGTTTAGCCAAAAATGTGAAGGATGATTAAAATTTTTTTAAAAAAATTTTATAACCAAATTTTGGCTAAATTTTTTGTGTGGATGATGGCTACTTCAACTACATCACAACAAAAAATGATGCAACGAATCATTAATCACAACCAAGTCATCAAGGTGGGTTCCACTTTGGTGACCTATCTTGTAAAAATCGATCTTTTACACCTTCCTTGCACATTAAATAGGTAATTACCAATTGTTGGGCAGATATTTGAAAAATCTAGATATTAGACTTGTTTATTTTCTACTTGTTTTTATGATTTTATCTTTTTTTTTCTATATGTTTTATTTCCATCTTCTTTTTTAATCTTTTGTTGTTTGAATTTTTTTTTCTATTGGTTTTTTTTCTAATTTAAAAAAAAATTTAAATTTTTAATGTATTTTCATTGTATGTTGTGGGATATCTCTAATATTGAAATCCAACATCAGTTATTTAAAATATTTTTATATCCTTACATGATATGTTAAATGAAAAAAAAAAAAAAAAAAAAAAAAAAACATATTCCCGAAATAATGGGCCTAGGACAAGGTGTTCGTTAGTTAAAATCCAACCCCACTTTTCTGGCATGTGGCCCACTAGTGATCCTTGCCTAATGTTAGAGCACAAGTGTTGTTGTGGACCTAAACCCATTTAGATTATGAGGTGGTAAGAGTGAGAGAGGCACCTTATGGCCTACAAGAAGTGTCTTACACCTACACCTAAGAGGCACCTTACGGCCTACAAGAAGTGTCTTACACCTACACCTAAGAGGCTTCTTGTAGGCAGGTACCTCCCTCCTGTGGTAGGTGTGATCTCATGTTCTCATGGGCTTGCCCCACCAATGTTCTCTGGTAAAGGTGCATTCACACTTGGTGTTAAGGACTCTAGTATTAAGTCCCCTAACACCAAGCTAGTCATTTAGGACCTAAACCTATTTGCCATGAAGATTGGTCCACTTTTCAATGGATTTTGGCCTTAGTTGTTGACGTTTAGGGGTTAAGAGTAGGAGAGGGATCGTTCTTATGCCTACTCACTCCTTAAGAATACAAGAGATTTTATGCCTATAAATAAAGCAAGCGGATGATCCCTCACACTTTTGAGGAGTGGATGAAATATTCTCTTTTATTAGTACCAGACAAATTAATAAATATACAGTGCCCTGTAAATAAACCCAAACATTTCACAAAAGTGCCTTAAATCTTTGATGAGGTTAATGACAAAATGATTGGGGAAATTAAGAGTCCACATTTCCACATGATTTTCTATTCAGCACACAATTTTTTTTAAAAAAAAAGTAAATGATTTTTTAATTTTAAAAAAGAAAACACTGGTTCTATATAGTGTGTTAAATTGTGGGTCCACAATTTGAAAGGAAAAAATACAATGGATGAAAGTAGGGGATAGCTTTAGACCAATGGATGTGATAGGCCCTAAAGTCACCCAACTGACCTTGATAAGGGCCGAGTTTTGGATCTCTAACGGCGGTTCAGTGGGACCCTTTGTTGTTGTCGTCTCCTCTTGTCCAACACGGGGCGGTGTCCTAACAAGCGTGCGGAGAATCGAGCGTCGCAAGCGGAGCGCTAGGTCGTCATGCGTCGGCCATAGCTGCACACGGCACGAGGGAGCGAATGTATCCACACTTTTGTCTAAGAAAGGGAGAGCGACTGAGGAATGTGCCCTCGGCGCTTCTGCAGTTGCACAGCTCTCCGTGAAGGTCTAAAGTGGATTTGTGAGAGCTTTTGTTTGTTTTTCTTTTGGCCCTCATTCTCGAGATTATGGATCTTCTTCGATCAGGATTACAGCATGACGGAAGTTTCATTCTGTGAGTTGCCTAGAGATTGAAAGGTACGAACACATGCAATTTCTTCTTTGCAACTCTTTTCCTTGTTTTGAGCTAGAGGAAGATTAGGTTTTCTCCTGCTTGCATTGTCTGTCAGGGACGAGATTTTCTTGATTAGTTTTTTCTTTTTTTCCCTCAGACTTTTTCTGTGAGCTTTTTGGTAATTCGGTACCATGATCACGAAGTCTAGTGGAGGGAGAGTTTCTGTATTTTGGATTCCTAATTTGCCGTTGTTTGACTATTAGAGTAAGAAAGATCTGGGATGCTTTTTATGCTTAGACGACACAATTCATCAACGATAGAGTTGTAACTTATTTGCAGATCTGTCCCCTGGATTCAACTTAGTTAGAAAAGTTGTTCATAACCCTGACTTGATTTGCGAGCAATTACTGCAGATTGAGTCTAGTACGTCCCAGACGCACCTACTGGAATAAGGAATACTATTAAGGCACTACAGAGAGCTGAATTTGCATGACAGTAGCATAGCAACCTCTACAAGAAGGTTGTAGGGAGACTACCTAATCATCTAAATTATTCTTCAGTGAAAGCAGGAGCAATTCAATCCAATCTTCAGAGGAGATTATACAAAAAAATTGGAGAGCAACTAGTTAGTGCCTCCATAATATTCTTGGCCAAAGAGCTTCCCTGCAAACAGCAGCCATGGGTAAGATAATTACACTCCTTTTTCAAAAGCACTTCTTCCATTGTATATCTTCATGATTCAGAAGGTTCCATATTGACATGTGATTGATTCAAGTATTGTCTGCAGATTATGAGAGGGAAACTACAATGGTCACCGCTTTAGAGTTTTGACAAAATGCAACACAATTGTGCATGTTTTCAATACCCTAATTGAGCTGGACCTGACTAGAGCTTTTGACAAAATGCAACACGATTGTGCATCTTTTCAATAACCTAATTGAGCTGGACCTGACTATCAAGTGTGTGCCAGTTCTGAGTGCTATCTCGAATATTGTGGATGTTTTCAATACCTAATTGATCTGGAGCTGACAACCAAGAGTGTACCATTTCATGAGTGCTAGCATGGGTGATCAAACATAGGTTTAAGGTCATCCATGATTCACAGGTATTATTACAGGCTGAAATTATGCACCCAGCAGACAAGATGGTTACTTGGAACAAAGTGGGAAATTTGCTTAATTGTGGAGTTAGCCTATAAGCAAATCTCCATGTTTCTCCTCTTATCCACGACAGGACTGCACTTCTGTGCTTGGTTAGAGTTCACAAGTTTAATGGTATGTGTAAGTTGTCTACCAAAGATTGTAAAGAGGCATGTTCTGAACTGAGGTGGGAGTGAGTCTGAAGACAGAAACTGGCAGGCAGGACCCAGAGAAAGAAGGGTGGCGTGCACTGAAGGGCTGGGGAGGCCATGCAACTTTGTTTGCGCTGGCAGGAGCCAGCAATATGTGTGCTGCTGCCATTACTAATCCTGTAAATGTTGTCAAGGTTCGAATGCAGCTTGATGGAGCTCTCTCCTCCACACAGGTCAGCCTCAGAACTCTTTTGTATTGAGTTCTGTTACTTCCTTCAGAGTTGTTAGCTCTATAACCAATGTATCAGGAGTATCAGGATAATTTAGAAGGATGTGAGATAGTCTCAAAATAGGCCAAATAGTGCCTGGAATGTGGTCATGGCATCAACTTTTGCAGCTGGGTTTTATCCCAAATTGAGCAATGCATAATTGCCTATAGATAGAGAGCCCCTACTACTGTGTGTAAAGCCAACAGTGAACTAAAATGCCAACACTGGATCTCTCACAATGTCAGTTATGGCAGTTGCAAATGTGGAGCTTGCTACCTGGGTATCAAAGTGATTGCTAAAAAAATATAGGTCAATGCATACTTCAAATGAACATTGCTACCTGAGATATTCTGTTATGAAGATGTGGCAACTTGGGCAATTTCACACACAGTAATGGTTTGTGCCCATAACAATCTCATAGATTTCAAGATAGCTTCAAACTTGGAGTTACAGAGTGCTTTACTTTTCCAGGAGCGAAATTATCCAGGTTTCCTCAAGAGTATGTTTCGGGTTGGGAAAGAGGAGGGAATTAAGGGCCTATGGCGTGGGACTGGTGCAGCACTTTTACGAGAAGCTTCATATTCCAGCATCAGGATGGGAGCTTATGAACCACTGAAGGCTGTAAGTAAACTCCAAATCCTAACAAACAATTTTGCAGACCTTTAACTAGTGCATTTAAAACATGAACCCTAACATAACCTTACTCCCAGGAAACCCAGACCCTTAGTCTCACATTTTTTCCCTCTAATTCTTGATCTCATATGCAAGCAATTTTACAATATAAGTCAGAGCAAAAAGTCAGTCTTCAGAACTAGCAGGCAGTCAACTTTGGGATCCTCCATGATTCAGGAATCAACCTTCCAACAGGAATTGTTAGTTAATTAACAGAATACCTACCAAAAGAGAAGTTCCAAGTCCAGCCTTTTCTAGCCATATGCATAATGCCCTGTCTATTTTGGAAAGAACTCTGATAAATTTTGGCCTATGGTTATGGAGGCCAGTGGTTTGGAGGTGATGACTCTACTCGATCATCTTTGTGGATCAAAATAGCTGCAGGGGCAACAGCTGGCACCATTGGTGGTGCAATTGCTAACCCCACAGACGTTATTATGATTCGAATGCAAGCTCCTTTTGTGGCCACCAACATTGCAGGTGAGTTTTAACTCTTACTGGATGCACACATCACACATAACCTTTTCATTGTTCAGTTATGGGTGAATGCTACTCTAAGTTGAAGTAGAATGCTGGGACCCCATACACATAGCCAGACAACTTAAAGTTAATGAAGATTCCAATGCTGTCTAAGCCTATGTTCTTACAAGATTGGTCATCAGGCATTTTGCAGTATGAGCTGGAAGAGATAGATAGCTTCTCTGCTCATAAGGGTACACTGCTGTCTTAATTGCATGTCTGCCATTATTTCTAGGAGTGACTTTGAATCACTGGAAGTACAAGGGGCCATTCCAAGCATTTGGATCCATAGCCAGAACTGAAGGGCTTCATGGACTGTTTCGAGGTGTGGGACCTACAATGCAAAGGGCAGCAATACTGAATGCAGCTCAGATTCCAAGTTATGATCACACAAAATATGCACTGTTAGATTCAGGATGGATGCAGGAAGGCATGGCTTGCCATTTTGTGTCATCCATGACAGCTGGGCTTGTGACTGCCATTGTCATGTCACCCATTGATCTCATCAAAACCCGGTACATATTCACTTTGATCCCCATCACCTGAAACAAAAATAGGAAATGCTGGGCAATTCCATCCGTAGGTTCCATTACCTTTGAGAGTTGCTTCATGTCTGTCCTGATTTCTTCCCTAATTATCTAAGGCTCTTATTCTCTTTGTACTCACAAGGCAATCAATACCTGTCTGACTCTTTCAAATCAGATCAGTTTCCAAACCACACCTTGATTATTTGCTAATGAGGTCAAAACATTGTTAGAAAACATTGGTTTATTGGAACAAAGTCACCAACACTTGTTGATTTCTTTGTATCAGATCCAAGTGCTAGGCAAAGACTGTTTATCCTGCCTTGATATGATTGATTGAAACTTAAGCTCTTGGTATTAGTATTGCCTGCTGTTACACCCTACCTCAAGATTTTGGTGTTTGGAACAGGATAATGCAACAAGGGGTGCAGACTGGTGGGGCTGGGGTACTTTACTCATCAACACTGGACTGCTTTTGGAAAACCTTACGGTCTGAGGGGCCCAGGGGCTTATACAAAGGATTTATTCCCGTGTGGATGCGCATTGGACCCCACACGGTTATCACTTTTTTCTTCTATGAGCAATTCCGGAGAGCTCTTCGAATCAAACCTGTGTGAGTGAGCAGCACTGCAATTGGTAAAAATCTGGAACTGACTATTTTCTTGAAAATCATGAGGGAAAGTTTCTACCCCTGCAAACTTGTATGTAAGTAGTGCAAGGAATTGATTAGGCTTAGCATCTCACATCATGAATAATTAGCAAGGGGTCTTTTGCCATTTTTTTTTCTATAGCTATTTCTAGGGTTGTACAATAAATTTCATAAATCCAGATCTGGAGTAGGGATTAACATTATGCTTTTAATACCATTAGATCTAACCCTACAATGCTAGCAGGGCCCAAAATGGCCTTCAAAGCGATAGAGAGGGTGAAATTGGTTGAAAAAGAGATCAAATTTGTTTCCCTCGTAAGCAATGGTTAAATGAAGAAGTCTTCAAGGAGTTTTTTAAGACATTAGATAATTGCATGTTTTGCACGGCATGTGGATTTCATTTGCCTTTTGCATGAACCAAGAGTTCTTCAATGTTGTTTGCGGAGTTGCAATTGCAATGAATGCATTTGTTTGCTTGTTGTGAACTAAAAAGCTCCCATTAATCCATTTTGTGAATCTTGTCATTTGCTTGGTATACAATGATGCAACTTGTTGCATTATTAGATCTATGGCAACCCTATTTTACAAAGGTAGCAAATGAAACAATACAATGATATTATGACTTTGTGCAAACATATTCAATCGAGGTTCTAGTTCCAAATGTTCATGACAATATGCCACAAAGCGTTTGATTTTTAATGTATGTATAAATAGTTGATAAATTTGGTTTCAAGTACTTAATGCACATGTTGTATACAAGGGTTTTGCTTCACCTAGCATGATAGGCAAAGTCCCACCCATTGTAAGAAAATTTGGAGAGCCCAATTTTGTGATGCAATTATCCACTTTTGACGTTGTCCTATGCAAGCAACTAAAAATAATAATGTTGTCAAAGTACAATTTACCAACATAATGTTCTCCAAGGCAAAAAGTTGGTGGGGGGAGGATATTATAAAACTATGAAAATTTTCAAGTTAGGTAGTCCAATAGTTATTCTTATCTCACATGTGAATGTTAATCCATCACAAGATTTCAAAAAATAATGATTGAGTAGCTTACATGTGACCTAATTTTAAGTTTAACTAATCTCATAAACATAACATTGATAAAAAATTAATGTAGACTTGTCAACTTTAATAAAATGTTTTGATGAATATTTCACACTCAATGTTGACTTGAATACGTTTTTAAATTTGATTAAAAGGTGTTTATTAAAATATTTCAAAAAGATTTAAGTTGAGATTTAATTATTTTATGTATTTATATTCATTTTATTAATAAAGTATTATTGATTAAATTTGATTATACTATTTTTAATTAATTGAGAAAATAAATATGAAATATTAGAAATTTAATTAATTAATAAAAAATTATAATGGAATTTCATATTAGTTTTTTTTTATTTTTTATTTTCAATATAAACAAAAAGTTATTTGCATCATGTTAAATTTAATGTTACCACTTGTTGGAGTTATGAACATTATGAAAATTAATTAATATCAAATTCATTAAGGAATCTATGGATATAGAATGTGGTTTAATGGTTTAAAATATACGAAGATATGTTTCTTCCATATGAAACAAAATGTTGAAATATAGGATATTTATTACAATTATGATGTGTAAGGATTAAAAAAATGATTATAATTTAAGATTCATGTTTCAAAACATAAATAATTTACTATTTAATAGGTCATTAAACTTAAGAACGTAGTTGTGGAATGAAAAGGTGAAACACAAATGCACTTGAATGTGAATCATGCATTTTTAAATAACAATTTGCACAAAGGAATCTTTCTAATACATAATGATAATAAGTTGAGATACATATGATTTATGGTTAACATGCATTTCATCTAATTAAAATATCAAATCTTTGAGTAATGTAAAATTTGAAATCAAGAGCCAAACTTTGAACATGTTTCAATTGCATAAAAAATGGGAAAATTTTATAATAAAATAAATAAATTGTTGTGATCAATTCATATGGTTTTTAAAGTCTTGCCCATCTCAATTTGTAAGCATAGGTGTATTGCTCACAAATTACATACTTTTTTTTTTCTTCTTTCCCTTTTTATTGCCTTCTTTGTTTTCATTTTCTTTTATTATAAAGTTTCTATGAGAACAAGTCATTCTTCTTCCCATGCATTTAATTTAATTAATGACACACATTGAGAAAAAGTTGCAACTCCTATAACATATTCATGGGAAGTAGAAAACACATTTTTGGAAAATTTGTTAGCTTTCTTTATTGGGTTCTAGCATGTAGCAAAAAATGTGAAATATGCTTTAGCTTTTTATCTTTCGTATCTTGTTTAATGGCAAATTTGGTTAAATTCTCTTGCCCCTAGGTAGGTGGGCAAGTATATTTTATAGGTAGCCTAGTAGGTAGGTAGGCACAAAGTTTATAGGTGAAATTTAGAAAAATAAACCATGGTCATAATTTTGAAATTTTCATCCTTACTTCCAAGGTTTGGGTCTAAATTTAGGGGATTTTGAGGATACTTGCAAAGTGGGGACAAAATGGCCAAGTGAGATGAAAAGGGGCATAGCACTGGGCACCACTTTATGGATATTTATAACATGTTTTCATGTAAGTGAAAAAGTTTATGGTAATTAAAAGTTGCACATATTGAAAAAAATGCCCATGTTTTTATTTTTGACATTCATTACAACAAAACTGCAATGCGAACCATTTTGAAATTAAAATACCAAAAATTTGGTCTACTACACAAAAAAGAAGGCAAGATTCTTTTTGTGAGGACTCAAATGGCCATAAGTTATCTAGGTGTTGTACAAGTCAAGAATGTTACGTGGATCAAGTACAAATGACGCTTGCACATTGTGCACATGTTTTAGATATGTTTGATTTTTTGGGAACCTAGTTTAAACTATTACATAAGGATTTGATTCTTTGAAATTCTTTTACAATTTAGACCTTTCATCATGTCTATATGGTGCAAGTTCGAGGTTTCCCAATTTATTGTTAAACATGTTGAGTGTGCCAACAATATGGGAATTTATATGTTTTCATGTTTCGAATGAATATTTTTATATTGTGGAGTCAATAAAATTAAATATGGAACCTTGAGCCAATATTATCATGATAATAAAGTAAGAGAGTTAGGCCACAAAAATAGTCTTAATTTGGAAGGCACACATGGCCACATTATAACAAATTAAGCCAAATAATTGTTGACTTTTGTTGCTAGATGGCCCCCATCCCAATCAAGGATGTGTGCATTGTAGGACCCTGCCAACTTGAATATTAATTCTAGTGATGATGATTCATCGAAGCTTGTTTAGGTAGGAATATTATAAGGTCCCATAGTATTTTGTCCTACGAAATTCCAACCCAAAATTTGTTTTGCCCATTCCCAAGTAAAAAGGCATGGAAATGTGTCTTTTCAAAATTTTGTCTAGAGCAAATTTTCAATACCTTCTCCATCAATTTGCACCATTTAATTGCAATTGAATTTGAACATGATTCAATTAAATTTGAATTTAATTGAAATTCAATTCAAGGTGCATGCAATTTCATTCAAGATTTTCATTCAAATATAAATTAATATAAATGAAACCAATATTTTTTCATCAATCAATCAATTGTTTCTTTACACGTTTGGTGTTTTTCCAATAATGTTTTTTCTAAAATAATGTCATTCAACATGGCTTTCATCATATCTTGAGTTTTCATCGATGCAAATGTGCATTCTTTACATTGTTATTATTTTATTACATTAACAAAATATGTTCCAAACATAATGGAATACATATATATGGTGTAAAAAGTGTGAAAATCGTTTTAATATTTTATTAATAACAATTTTTGCACGTGTGGCACATGAATAAACAAATATTGATGTTTTAAAATTTAAATGGAAAAACAATGAACTACAACAAAGGTTTCAAAACACCAATATTTGTTGAATCATGTGCCACATGTGCAAAAAATGTTATTAATAAAGTATTAAAACAATTTTCACACTTTTTACACCATATGCATGTACATGTATTTTGATTACTAACAATTGTTGGTTATCCACAAGGTTTTGAGTACTTGGGCTAGGGAATGCAATACTTGTCACTTGGGTTTAGAGTTTTGGAAAGTGGGGTACATACTTGTCACCAAGACCTAAGTACTTTTGCTTAGGATCTTTTTACTTAGCAAGTTAATTCACATTTTGTCAAGTAGTTTGTATATTTGTCACCTATTTTGGTTATTGACAATTGCTAGTTGCTATATGCCATGTGGGCTATGAGCACTTGGGTTATGTTGTGTAGTACTTGTCACTTAGGTTTATTGACTTGTCAAGTGGGGTCCCTATTTGTCAAGTAGGTTCATCACTTGTAATGGTTGGGTCCCTACTTGTCATCAAGGCTTGAGTATCTATGCTCATAATCTTTTTATTTGGCAAGCACATTCAAGTAGATTTTATACTCGTCATGTATTTTAATTACTTTTCATTGACTTTTGAATACTTGGGTTATGTTGTGTAGTACACTTGTCACCTAGGTCTATTGACTTGTGAAGTGGGGTCCCTACTTGTGAAGTAGGTCCATGACTTACATCAAATGGGTTCCTACTTGTCATCAAGGTTTTAGTACTTGTGCTTCTAGGACCTTTTCACTTTGCAACAAAAATCAAACATAATTAAATAGTTAAATATTATGTAGCCACATGATACTGAAATTTGATTAGTTGTTTGGGACATGTAGTTAGACTTCTACAGATGCTTTGTCAAGGCACATGGCAAGAAAGTAGGTTTGAGAGATTTGAAAAGTTGAAAATGTATTATGTTCACAAACTAAAGGAAAAAACACAAATCCTATAAATACCATGTAAAGATGGTTGAACTATGACATGGGTTCAACAATATGCTCAAGGTGAAAGTAAAGGAGTCATGGTAGGTAATGCAATTGTAATTGTGAAGTTTGTGCTAGCCCCATGGATGGTCTTTGCACAATTGGGTTCACTACATTTCAAGGGTTAACAGATATGTGGACATCCACTTTGTGTCCAGTTGGAGATGCTACCTTCCATGATCCTAGAAATGCTTGATGGGAAATTGTGAATAATGTGGAATTGACTAACTAATCACTTTCCCACAAGAGGAGGACAAGAGGAGTTAGAATTTAATGTCATGGAAGTGTTATGAAAAGGTTATTCATGGAAAAACAAGGGCAAGACTTGACAACATGGTTTTATGGCTATAATATAAGGAGACAACGGTTGCCAAATTTTTAGCCTACTTGAGGGCCAAGTTACCAAAGTTTATAGTACATAATTATGTAGCTCGATGGCAAGATGAATAGTACAGAATTTGTTTGGAGCCATTCCCTTGTGAATTTGTATTATCTGTTGTAAACAACTTTGTAGAGAATTACACATTCCAAGATTTCAATGAGATCCAAGAAATGCACTGGCATTCTTTTCAACTAACCATATTTGTACACATTTGTTACAAATGGAATGAGGCATATGTAGCCAATCCCAACTTTGGTGCAAAAAAATTCATCATAAAATATCACTATTACATTTTAAATGACACTAAGCATGACACATTATTTGTCCAACATTGCTTTGAGCTACATTTGGAACAATTAACTGCACGTCAGCTCTACTTTAATTAACATCTAGTCTAGTCTAACAATTGTGTAGCTTAGTTCAAGTCCAAGTGGACATGGTATCATGTTGCACAATATTTTTAAACCCTAAACCCTTTGCACTCTAGTAATATTATTTGTTACAATCTATTGGGCCATAAATGCATGCAATTGTTGTGTTATTTATTTTTTATTCTTACCATAGTTTGATTTATTATAGTTATCGATCTAAAGCCACAAACTCAATGCATTTGCCACACGGTTGGTGTGGTCTTACTTTGGTAGTGGCCATGGTAAGGGAGTTCATGATGGTGCAAGGGTTATATTGAAGTAGAAAATAAGGAAGGAACAATTGACCATGGATAGTTAATGCTTTCAAAATGCTACAAATGTTGTTGCCTTTTGTAAGCAAAAACAAATTGAGGATCATGTTGCCTACTCAAATGTTAGGAGGGATTTTAATTGCTACTTTCACCTAGTTAGACCTGAAGATGTGGATCGGACAATGAGTCAGGATTGCACAAAAATAAGTAAATGTTGTTCCATGCACTCAATGGCTTTTATTTTTCATCGAGACTGCACATTGTTAAATATGCAAGACCTTGCTTGCTTTTGCCTTGAATGTATGAATGATAATGCCAAGTTTTGTGAATGAAAAGTGCATGTGAAGCCTTGGACATTAATAAGTTTGGAAACTCTCAACGTTCTTCAAATACCTAAACATGAACTTGTTACATGTAGGGACTTTGTGTTGGGAAAGTAATCGCAAACTTCTAGGTGTTGGTTTTCATGCAATTCCTATAATGTGTAGACTCATGCAATGATGAATAACATGGAAGGGTCAGAATTTGATTCAGATGCTAATGAGGGCTTATGTGATTTGGAGTTTAAGGTTGTGTGTGTCGAGTTGGGTGACAACTTTGCAATCATCTCAGAGGAATTGGAAAATGGTGATCCATTTTATGTAATTCATTGTATCAAGCCTTTACACAGGTGTTCACAAACTTTTGAAAACGAATGGGAAAACACCTAGTACGAAGGTGATGATGCTACATATGAAGGTGCTTGAAAAGGAGTTAAACGAGTATTTTGGGAAGTGAAAGTAGGAGATGTTGATAGGACTCGAGGTTTTGATTGTAGAATAGTGGCAAGTTCTTGAAGTATGCAATTGCATATAGATTGTGTTAAGTGATTGCGGATCGTTGGGTTATGTTGAACCATGGAGGTTGATCACAGTGGAACTTTGTCATGTAACTAATGCTCTTTGTGATGTTGAGTATGATGAAAGTGACTAAGGAGTTGGGGTAGACAATAATGATTTGGCTATAGGATTGAAAATTGGAAACAATTTTGTTGTGGTTGAGCCTAATAATTATGAAGGAGTTGATTTCTTCATCTTGTAGTGTTTTTAAAAACTACATATCATAGCAAAAGATTCAAGGCCAAATGACTTTGGCAATTATGTAGAAAAGGGTGATGAGGTTGTTATTGGTAAGTATTACAAGTAGTCAGGTACAAGAAAGGAATCATATGTGTTGATTAAGGACAAAGGCTAAGCTTTTGTATTTTTTTGATTTGGTTTATGTTTCCAAATTCTCTATGGCACAAGCTACACATAAACAAAGGGTGGTGTTATTATCTATGCTTTACGTAGCATAATTTTGGAACAAATCAATTCTATCTATGAGGATCACAGGAATGCAAATTTAGATGGTGAATAAAGTGTGTGGTTTATGATATATGTATAATTTCTTTGCATTGAAGGAGAATGTGCATTTGTTTTTCCAATATTCAAAGCTTATGTTTTTCCAATGTTAATATTAGTTTTCTACAAATTGGGATGCATTTGAATCTTGTTGCTTTGTTGGTATATGTTTAAGAATCAAATTATGTTATGTATTTTGGATCTATGAGTTGGAAATACCAACAAAAGAAATAAGGGTGTTGCAGATTATGAAATATTGAGCAATTTATAGAAATGGAAGATCATGGACTCAAAAGTTTTGATAAAAACTTGCAAACCAAGCATGAACATTGTGCCTACATGAAGCACTACACCAAAATGCAGTTTCTATGACTAGGACATGTTGCAACTATTGCCCAAAATAGTCATGTAAGTGGACTTGAGTTGTTGTCATTTTGATGACTATAGTCATAATTGTGAGTCTACGACTACAAATATGACTATGATTACAACTAGAGGTAATTATAACTACAAATATAAATACACGAATAATGTAACCATATTAAAGTAATTACTTAACCTTGTTTCAACAAGTTTTTAAAAGTTAAGGACAATATAGTTTCATCCACTGCATAAAAAAATCTAGACATAATTGTGCTAGAGGTGGTACTAATTGTGAATGTTGATTAACAATGCTTTGTCATTGTCTATACCAAAGTATGTAATACATGCATGTACATCTGTAAAAGAGGGACTGGTTTTTATGAAGAAAATGCAATACCCATGTTTAGGTCAATAATCATATACTGATTTACATGTTTCTTGCACTTGATATATCATTTTCATATTTAGGTATTGCATTTTGGATTGGGTCTTAAACTAATCAATCTTCGAGGAGCATTTACTAAATTATGCACTACTCGCATAAAGGTCTATGAAATAAATATTGGTTTTAGGTTATAGGTTGCAATGCTCAAATAGGGCAACTTAAATATGCACTTGTCTTTTGTGGTTTAGGTTGCAATACACGCATGGGATCCATAAAATGCCCATTGATTTTTTGGTCAATTCATGCAAATTGTGCACTTGAAAATTTATGATTGTTGATTTGTAACTTGGAAATCTATGAATTTGCAAAATTACGAAGTTGCTAATATTGATATGTTGTAAATTTCTAGAATTTAAAAAATAATAATAAAATAATAAATTGTAATATTGTAATGTGTAAATTTGTAACTTTGTAATGTATGATCTATGAATTTTATTGTTTTAAATTTTTTACTTGCAAACTTTTGAACTTGTAATTTGTATTTTGCACAATACCTACATGTGTTTTATTTACTTATGAACTTGGAAACATTGTAAGTTGCAGGTTGCAATTTTTCATTTTTCATTTGTAATTTTGTAATTTGTAACTTGCAAATCCTACAAATTTACATGTTTATAATTTTACAAATTTTTACTACATGCAAATCTGAAAACATGCAAATTGAGCATGTGCATTTACTTGTAAATATGCAAAAATGCACTTGCAATTTTAGTTTTTATTATTATTTTAAATTGAGAAGATTTTTCATTTTATAAATTTGAAGTTTACAAATGTGCACACGCAATTTATAAACTTGCAATTTTGCAATTTGTAACTTAATAATTTTATATTTTGTAATTGGTAATAAGGTAATTTTATAATTTTATAATTTTGCATACTTGCAAACTTGTGAACTTGCAAACATGCACTTCCAATGTGTCAAACTGTAAATTTGTAAATTTGTAAATATTAATTTGTAATTTGTAATTTGCAATTCATACAAATTATAAATTTATATGTTTATAATTTTGTAGTACATGCAAGTATGAAAACATGAACATCTAGCATGTGCAAACTTGTAAATATGCAAAAGTGTACTTGCAATTTTTAACTTTGTAATTTGGTAATTTTACATATTTACAAACATGAACTTGCAATTTCAATATTTTTAATTTTGTAAATTTGAAATTTACAAACAAGCACATGCAATTTATAATCATGTAATTTTGTAATTTGCAAACTTGTGAACTTGAGAACATGCACTTGCAATTTGTCAAATTGTAAATTTGTAATTTTGCATATTTGCAAACATGTACTTGCAATTTTAATATTGTTTAATGTTGTAAATTGAGAAGTTTATAATTTTATAAATTTGAAATTTACAAATGAGCACATGCAAATTATAATCTTGAAATTTTTCAATTTGTAAAATTTTACGTTTTGTAATTTGGTAATTTGATAAATTTTGCATACTTGCAAACTTGTGCACTTGCAAATTTGTGAACTTGAAAAAGTGCACTTGCAATATATCAAATTGTAAATTTGTAATTCTTCACTTATAATTTCTAAACTAGTGTGAACCCCGTGCATAATGCACAGGTTTGTTATTTCAACAATGTTTGGTTGATGTTTTTGGTTTTTTAAAAAAACTTTTCTTTTCAAATAA
>Ga0209611_10002726_pt1 | contig 30926 bp, 27 predicted proteins | sample S1TSphgellanicum_3_FD_187693 | JGI IMG/M metagenome (GOLD analysis project Ga0209611, IMG submission 187693) | Host-associated microbial communities from peat moss isolated from Minnesota, USA - S1T2_Fc - Sphagnum magellanicum MG (SPAdes) (version 2) | ecosystem: Host-associated > Plants > Peat... | reverse complement strand
AAAACATAAAATATACCAAAAAAAAAAAACTAGGTTCACATATTATTTGTTATTGACATAGATGTACACACTTACACCTACAATTGATGAAGAGTTTACATCACTAGGTGATCCATGGGAGACATGGATTCTAAAGAATATGATGGATGTCACTAAACATGTTGTCATATTGAGGCCAAGATGAAAGTTACACCCACCCAACTCCACCCATTATTGCACTAATTAGAGTCACCCCTATTCCTAGAAATGTAAGTTCCCATTTGGGAACCTATGTTCCTTTAAGGCTTGTTAAACAAATGTATGTGAAAGGCATGTTCCCTCAAGGGAACATGACCCCCATGTCACATAAGTGCCATGCCATTTGCTACATAAACATCATGTCATTTGCAACATTAGCATCATGTCATTTTCCACATGACAATGTGCCATGTAGGTGCTATGTCATCTGCCATGTCATCACTTAGTTGGCAAGGGTACCATAAATGTCTTGTTACATATACCCTGCGTTATGACGGGTCCACTCCTACGTTTGTCCGGGCGAAGCGCAAGATCGTTGAGCGGCTTGAAGCACGATGAGCTTGAAGCGCGACGAGCGCAGTCGCTGGCGGGAGTGCGACGGGTCCACCCCTTGTGTTGTCCGGGCAAAGGGCAAGCTCGTTGAGCGGCTCGAAGGACGACGAGCGTTGTTGCGTGCAGGACTGCAACGTGTGTCCGTGCTGCTGCGTTGTTGCATCGGTCCCACGACCGAATCTCTCTGGCTTCTCGTCAGGTGGCAATCAGCAGTCCATTATTTTTGCTTCAATCATGGCTACCTCGTTCACCTACAGTGGTTGCCGTTCACAGCAGCCATCACCTCCGTCATGTATGTTTTTGACGATTTGCTGTTGGTTTGTTTTCATGTGTGCTCCTTCTTCCCTTGCAGTCCTGCGCTATTCTGTTTCTATTTTGTTCTGTTATTCTCTGCTTCCGCAGGCCAGGCGATTGCTACGCCCAAAGAGCTTCGGAGACGGACAAGAGACAGTAGGAACAGGCCGGAGCAAGCCAAGCCCGTAGTAGTAACATCATCATCTTGCACGCTCCCTCGCGGGGTGGACGGGCTCTGTTATTGTTGGAGGGTTTGTTTCAGCTGAAGCATGCACCGCTTGATTGTCGTAGCGTGACGAGTTAGCAACTCACTCAGCAGCACAAGGTCCGACTGCCAAACTTTTTTCCTAACTGGACATTGATTTGTTTTTGTTTTTCTGGAAAAAGAAATCAATCTCTCACAGGAGAAGTAGTTTCGATATTTCAAAGGGCGAAAACAAGAAGCAGTCGTGTAGCAGCAGTAACAGCACAAATGTGTTTGTTATTCCATCTGAAAGCGCTTTGAGAGGACATGTAGCACCTCTGTAATGTATTGACTCCTGTGTCATGGCTTGTATTTGCTCTTCAAAGGCTCCCACATTGTTGAACATGTGATGCAGGTCACAGTGCAATTCTTTGGATGCAGTAGTACATTGTTTAGGTTTTACTCACCAGAGTTATATATGTTGCTGGCATCATGTCAGGTTTATACATGATGATCCACAGTAGTAAAACCAGATTGAAGTCGGTCTTCCAAATTTCCACTCAAGTGTCTGAGTTTGCTCGTACAACATGTTGCAGTTTTCACTACCAACTGTCTTAGGTTGGTAGCCTATTGTGGGACTGAAGATGTTCATTCTCTGCAAACAAGGGAACTGAGTGTGACAGGTGCACTGATTTTGGCTACGCAGATGACAAACTCATCAAGCAGCAATGAGAAGGAGATGGAAGGCCATTCACATGAGGTTTCAAACTCATGGGAGGGGAGAGTAGCAGGGTGGTGGAAGGAGCTATCTGTCTTTGGTATTGCAATTGGCTACTGTCTCTCCGCAGCTCTTCTGTCCATAATCAACAAGTGGGCAATAACAGTGTTCCCTTTCCCTGGAGCTCTGACAGCCCTCCAGTATGCCACAAGTGCTGGAGCAGTATACCTTCTTGGCAGATTCAGCGTGCTGCAGCATGAGGATCTTAACCTGAGAACACTCTGGCGTTTCTTGCCAGCCGCAATTTGTTTCTACCTTTCGCTTTTCACAAACAGTGAGCTTCTCCTCCATGCTAATGTGGACACTTTCATTGTCTTCCGATCCATTGTCCCTCTTTTTGTGGCAGTTGGAGAGACTGTGTATTTGAAGCAGCCATGGCCCTCTTCAAAAACATGGTTGGCTCTTTCTATCATTGTGGGAGGTTCTGTCATCTATGTGAGCACTGACAAAGATTTCAATTTTCATGCCTACGGCTGGGCACTTGCATACCTTGCCAGCATGTCCATAGATTTTGTTTACATCAAGCACATTGTTATGACAATTGGGTTGAGCACATGGGGCCTTGTTTTGTACAACAATCTGGAGGCTCTTCTTCTTTTCCCGGCAGAGCTTTTTTTGATGGGGGAAGGACTGCAGCTGAAAGGCGAGACAATAGAGCACTCAATAGACTGGGCATCTCTTGGGGTCTGGCTGCCTGTGGCACTGTCTTGTCTGTTTGGTCTGTCAATCTCCTTCTTTGGCTTCGCTTGCCGGCGGACAATTTCTGCAACAGGCTTTACTGTGCTAGGTGTAGTGAATAAGCTGTTAACAGTGCTTATCAACTTGCTCATATGGAACAAGCATGCATCAGCAATTGGGACAGTTGGGCTCCTGATTTGCATTAGTGGAGGTGTCCTGTATCAGCAAACAACTGCAAAGCCCAAGCCTGCTGCTGCTGATAAACCATTGGAATCTTCGGAAGAGGATGAGGAAAAGAAGTTGGTGCCTGATGTGGAACTTCAACAGGAGGCCGAGGAATCAGCACAAAGCTAATTATAGTAGGATTCATCCTTGCTACCTGTTAAACTGCTCCAAAGCTTGTTATTCTTGCTCAGGCCTGTTACACATCTTCACATTCAAAGTTACCATTATTGGGGGTCCTCGTGTATTGTTTTTCATTCAACAAGTGTCAAGGTCAAAATTGGCAGGGGCCGAGGGGATGAAAAACAATTCAGAGCTCCAAAGGGTAGTAGTAGTAGTAATAGGCTAGGTTGTTGTAAAGGTATAGAAATATCATTCTTTTTCATATATTGTTGTGTTTGAAAGGCCAAGCCACCTTTACCCAGTAGCAGCGAGAAAACACATGGATGAGCAGGTGATTGCTGAAAGGTACACACCCACATTTCTCTGACAAGGAGAAGAACTTGAAAGCATCTATTTACAAGTCATTGACTCCACATTGAAGGTACTCATTTTAAAAAGTTTAATACATTGTTTCTCCAACAGTTTTGAATTCAAGGCCCTTGCCTGTTGAAATCTACTACCACATATTATATATGACATGGAGAAATAACCTGCAGGAAAAAACTAATGTATACAGCATGCAGAAACAACTCCTATGATTGTCAATCCAGATCAATGTTTGCTACTATTTTATGGGCTTATGAAACCTTGGTCACCATCAGCATCACAACAATAAACCCAAATGAACTCATCAGTTATAGATGACTCTACAGACTCTATAAACCATTGTGATAGATGTAACATCATATGGAAGCAGTCAATGGAGTTGATAATCCGATAACTAAGAAAGGGAAAACAAGGCAGGATACAATTAACCAGGGAGACATAATAACAAATGGACAGTGAACAATGAAATATCACATTTTGGAAAACAACCATACATGGAGTGCAACCACCCACCAGCAAAGCACCCATGGGAGACAGAATAGAGGGAAGAGGGTGGGGAACATCCAATGAGCATATGGAGATAAACAGCAAAAAATCCACAGGAAAACATTGTAGATGTCCAGTTGGAAAACAATCAAAGAACAAGCGGTTATTTCAAAGGCAATAACACACGACAATGGAAGAAAACAAGGAATTCAAATCAGGAGAATAGACAGGGAATGGAGAAATAATATCAAATTGAAGCTGAAGAAAAAGATGGAACCCTGCTTCATTTCAAAACCCTACTTTTTCTTCTCAAGGCAGTTGACTGTCCCTGTTTCTCTCAAGAATTGAAGTGTGATTTAACAGCCACTTTTCCTTGCACAGGAATGTCTGCAGGAAAAAATACACAAGTCTATCAAGGCTCATGCAATACATTGATCAACCTCTGAGATTAAATTATTGTGCAAATTTGATACTAAGCTCAAAATCATCATACCTGGTTAATTCTGAAACTATTCAAGTAAAATTGTCAAGCAAGACCAGTTCAAACTTCCCTACAAATGCTAATCAAGAGAGTAAGTGAATATAGAGCCATTCTAGATCCAATATCCTTCTCAATCTTACCTGAACTTTAGTCCATCAAGGACCAGCAAATGAGGAGAGACCAGGAATGTATCTTCCAATAGAAAGCTGACTTAACACTTCCGGTTTTAGTTTAGATGCTTGGAACCAAGATAATGGCTCAACAACACATAAATTCACTTGCTGCACTCTCTACACTATGCTTACTTTGCCATGCTATCCTGCTTGCTAGAGGCACTCTCCAAAACTTTAGGTGAGTCGACATCTTCCAGGGTTGAAATGATGTTCTGACATCCCATCCTATTTGCACAGCTCACAAGACTACTTCTATGCCTGTAATCTGCAGAAATGCTTGGCCTATCATAGCCTCAACCAACAACTTGTTCCTCATAAGTTGATGGAATATGCAAACAAGGGCATAACATTAATGTCTGAAGGCAAGCATAGCCAACAACTGCAAAGCCTTGGCCACTCTCACTGCTGGAAAAGACAGGACCTTCCACCTGTCTGAGGGAGTGAGTGAAAGAATCTCAAAAAGCAGCTCATTTCCACTTCCAGCAGCAAAGACCTAATGATCAGAGATTGAAGACTTGAGTGACTTGAGCCTTCACTGGAAACCTTTGAGAAGAATATGTGTACACATAAAAGCCCTGGAAACTCCATCACAGGAAAAAAGGAGCCATTGACCTTTAGTGGGGTCAAAATACCTGCAGCAAACTGTGCATCTGAAAACCTATGAGAGAATTGCCACTTTTACAGCTGGTATCATTATATGAGCAACCAACAGGGGTTTTATGAGACCCCTTAATCCAACAGGATCATGCAGAAACCTGAAGACCCCTTGGCCAAACTGACCTGGTTGAGCTTTGTAGCTTCAAACCTCTGCAGTATTGCCCTTGACTCCTGTTTCTATCTCTTCACCCAGTTGTTCAGAACCTCCTCCTCCTCCTCCTGATCTGTCCACAGCCTTGGGAGAACTTCCAGGGGTTCTGGGTTCAGTGTTAACCTGGCCTTTGTGGATCTGGATGGAAGCAAGAAAATCACCAGCCATAGCACTGTCCTTCATTCTCAATGCATATGTGGTGAGACCAGCCTTTGCATCCCCTGCACTGTTTGCACACACAAACGTGACTCCTCGATTGTCCATCTTTGTGGGCTTCATATCTGGAAACAGGTTAGCATTCAAGAGTAGCCGCAAATTTCCTTTGGATCTCATGACAAGTCGTGGCTTCCTGTCTCTGTCCTCAGGCAAATTAAGCCGAATCTCTCCCCTCCCACGCTCCTTCCATTCACCGCCTATAAACTCAAAGAGAGAGGCATCGGCTGCAAAAACTGGTTTCTCTTTCTCCTCCCCCGTTTCCGAGGGAACTTCTTGGAGGCCTAACCCTCCCGTATTATTAGGGTTTCCAAAAGCGGGAGTCGGGGTTGCTGCGGCTGCTGCTGCACTACCTTGAGATCCGAAAAGTTGGAACGAAGTAGTGCTGCTGCCGTTTGTGTTGTTCCCAAAGACGCTGGTCAGAGATGGGAAAGCGGTAGTAGCTCCTCCTCCTCCCGTCGTCGAACTTGTTGAACCAAAGAGTCCAGTTGCAAATCCAGAACCTGTCCAAGAGGTGGAACCGAAGGAGGCAAAACCTGTGGATGCCTGAGTGCTGCTCCCGAATGAAAACGTTGAAGTCGAGAATCCAGTCCCAAACGCACCAGAAAAAGCATTCTTGGCAGATGAAAGCTGCTGGAACGTTTCGGAACTCGAACTGATCGGTTTGGCACTAGCAACGACGCTTCCACCGCTTGCTTCACCATTCTCTACTCCCCCTGTCTTGGCCGCAACAGCTTTGAACTCCTCTCCAACCCCAACGCCTAATCCTAACTTCTTCTCCTCACCTGGTGGCACATCGGTAGCAGGTACTACATCCTCCTTCACTTCCACATAGGCGTCCGCTGTCGATTGATTCGCGTCTTTTAAAGGTATTTCAATCTCATCTCCCTTCTCCTCCGCAGCAACCACGGTTTCCGAGACAACGGTTTCCGAAACTGCGGATGTTGGAGCAGGCGCAGGAACAACAGACTCAGCCTCAGGCGAAGCGACTTTCTCCTCCGTGACTGCAGGAGCAGCAGGAGCAACGGGCGGCACAAGACGGACAGACGCAAAAGGGTTGGGAGCAGCACCCACTGCTCCACCTCCTCCTACAGTAGCAGTACGCCGGACTTTCACAATCCGCCTGTTGGCAAGAACCGCATCGCTAGCTTTCAGAAACGTGCCAGTCTGCAGGGGTACCACATCTTCTTCGACATCCGGATCATCGTCTCGCGAAATTTGACGCGAGGCTGCACGCTTCTTGGAGCCCGTGTCAGGAGTATTCTCCTCCGGTGACGATCCCATGTCCGCAGCGGATACCGGCACCTGCATCCCTCCCCCGCGTCCTCAACCCTCCTAAGTTATTGCTCCGTCTTCGCCTTCTCCTACTCCTGCCCGTCGCTGCTGCTACTGCCGCCGCCGCCAGAGAGAAATCACTCACGCACCCCAAGTCCACCCGCTGCAGGCCCGCGACACGGACGGCCGTTGCCTTCACTGCGAAGGGCGCGGCATCATCGGCAGTTGTGTCGAGGAGGAGCTTGCACGGCGTATAAGCGTGGCTGCACAGCAAAACCAGCGACAATATCCAAACCCTAAAATGAATACCTACCTTTACCAAATCCACTTGTTCAGACGTTCAGACCACTGCTGGGGCGGATATTAGAAACTGCCCACCAACACCCCCGGGTATCATAGTTGACGCCCCGAGTCATCCTAAAGATCAAATACCCGGGTTTGTTCTAAATATATGCAGTTATTATAAAAAAATCCAAACCACCCGGTTATTATATCTAGCCTAACCATGGTTTTCAATTCTTTGGAAACATTCCAAAAGTGAGCCTAGAAAACTGCCAGGTATTCTCAGGTTCTGTCATGAAACCCGGCAGTTCTTTGAGGCTTTTTTAAATGCCCGGAATATACCCGGGATAATCAGAATTTGCCGGTTCTGGGCATTTGTCAGAAATCTTTGATTCTGATTTCTTTTTCATATACCTACCTGGACCCGGCAGTTCTTTGATTCGGGGGTTTTTTTTTTTTCAAATACCCAGAACCAGTGGTGATTCTTTGATTTTGATTTTTTATAAATACCCAGAACCAACGGTTATTACAAAAAAATCAAATACCCGTCCCACACTAGCCCAAACCCCAAGTCTACACAATAACTTAATATCACTCCCAGAAAAATTTGGGAGTGCTTTTGTTTTCCTTTGTCTTCCCTTTGGTTTGATTCTTAAGGAAGATAGATGCTGCCCAGACACAACATTCAGTCCTATTATGCTCATGTCGATTACTCAAAGGAGAATAAGAACTTAAACACACTCTCCACCAAGCTCTCCACATGTGTTAACTCTTTGAGTGAAGGGCTCCAAATCTGGACTAGGTGTCTGATTGGGAGGAAACCTTTGAGTAGAGGTGCATGTGTTTCCTCGAGGCAAGGGTCTGACAGACCTTTGGTGTCCATTTGCATATGCGGATCCAACCAGAAGTCTTGGAATTCTATTAGTGTCCTTGGAGATTGAAGATCTTTTGGGAGTTCAATGGAGTTAAGAGATTCTCCACTTGTTTTTTAAAAAATTTGAAAGAATGTTAATATCTTCTTCTACTTCAAGGCTACCTCTTCCTTCCTAGAACTCTTCCATGATTGCCCTCATAACTTAATCAACTAGTTATCCTTCACTCCCTTGCTCAAATTGGGAAAGTTGGAAACTTTGGGGGAGTGGGACTTCTTTGGAACCTACCCTCTTCCCTTAGATTATTGACATTGATGCTAATGTCTTGAACATTATGCATTTGAACCCGAGGGCAAATTAGTAATTCATATCTATAGTCAATTATATGCTTAGGAAGGAAATACCTATTACGAACTATTTGCCATTGAAGTGAACTAGAGTCCTTAGAAAACAAACCTCCTTTAGTTCAAACTTCTTTGAATTTTTCTACTAGCACTTCTTGTTTTTTAACTAATCTTTTGAACCTATGTAGTTATTTCCATGCAGCCATCCCTGCTTACACTATGGTTTGCCAAGATCAAAATTCCTAAGTGAAAATGACCTTCTCTAAAATCCTACTCACATTTTTTACATCAAATAAAACACAACAAAAAAAATCTTAGAATATCTCATGAGGTCCATTTTGAAATGAAACATTGCTTTCCAATAGCCCATTCCATCTTAATTCATTATGGGGTTGGTGAATCTCATTCGACAAAATTTCTTCCCAAGAATTACATCCTAGTGGCAATAAACTCTTGACCCTAAGATTTTTGAAATTGCTCCATGCCTCTTGAAATGCTACACAATGCATTAATCCATGTTCTACGCTTTCTAGTGAACCATTTGTGCATAGATTGGACATTCCCTCTTGTCCTATCTTAATGCACCTTGCCCCTATTGGAAGCGCTTCTACCATAGTGAACCACCTTATGACTGAAATCTTCCTAGGAAGCCATGGATGCCACACCCACTAGAAGATCTTGTTTCTCACCTTTTGAATAAAACCCCTCTCCTACAATACACAGTCCATCTTTATGGGTTTTAATTGCTTCTTAATTGCAACTCAAAATCCATTCTTGTTGTGATTGAAAAACTATTATGAGATCATTTTCCCTTGCCTCTACCAAATCCATTCCATAGGGTCCCATTGCAACTCTTGTGTGACCCCAGATCGAATTGCCCACAAGGATTGTTCCTCCTATGTGTGTCTCTTTGGATTGAATTCCACATGTATTTTTTCCCCTATTTTTTAACACCATTTGAACTTCCTTAATCCTCTAATTATGAATCTTTATCGAAACTTGAATGACATTCCTACAAAGTTTTGTATTGTTAACATGTCTATACATAATAGCAAGCATTCTCCCATTACTTGCATTGTGTACATGGTAAAACTCTTAAGTTTGAAGATCAAATTGTGATAAAACTAAGACCTTCCATTGTCATTTAGTGGGCTTGGAAAGAGGTTAAAGTTTTGATAAGTTCCAAAGCACACTACTAATGAGTGCAAATATCTTATTTGTTATATTCCTTGAATGTGTGATCCTCCTAAGATGATTATTAGTTTGCCAGTCATTCCCTTCTTCATTCCGAAGATCTTCAAGACGTTGGATCCCTTTTGTATCCCATAGACAAAATCTAAAGTTAGGTTTTATACCCCATGGCAACCTTTGTTGGTTACAAATCTTCGAGTTCCCATACAAAGGCTAGTGCAACATCGCCTTCCTATTTCTTCGATCTTCATGTTTCAACCATACCCAAATTTTACACCACATAGACCAAATTCCTTGCCATAATAAAAGCCATGAACTATTACCTTCCTAGCTATCATGAGCCATCCCACTGAAGCCGCATGCCAACACCCCTTGTAAAAGTGGCTCAAATTATTTACTCGATAACATAAGAGGACCTCCCAAGGTTTTGTACCCAAGGTTAAGCCCCTTATTAGCATCTTTGTTAAAAGAGTTGTTGATTGAACTTCTAGATCAAGAATCTTAATCCCCCTCTTGGATAAAGGCAATGTTGTTGTGTCCCATGCAACCTTTGCCTTTGCTTTCCCAATTGCTTGGCCTAACCAAACAAAAGTTCATAATCAAAGTTTTCATCTTTTTCACAACAAAAAGTGACAAGTCTACACATGAAGTTACATACCATACAAACACAAGGATCACTTGATTTGCCACTAAAATTCTTGTTACAAGTGATAAATTTTTAAATATCCATACTATTAGTTTTCCTTGAACTAATTGAAAAATCTCATTGCCTTTTTCCTTTTGAAACATGTTGTACTTGATGGGAAAACCTAAGTATTTGCTTATGTTGCATGTTGCCAACCAAACTACGCCTTTGTCTTCTCCCCACAACCAATCCTTTGGTTTCTTAAATGCCCATATGGGACAAGACTTATGCCAATTGAGTTTTCCTCCTTATGTCAATAATTTGAAATGTCTTTTTTTAACTATTTGGAGAGCCTTTCAGAAACAATGTCATGGCATCTGCAAACATCTGATTTCAAATTTGCCTACCATATGAAAGAATCAATCCTTCTATTCCATATGCAAGATCTAAAACCATGTACTCCAACACATTTGCTACAAACAAATAAAAATATGGTGCAAACTAAAAACAACCTTAATGGACTACTCTTCCATTGTGAATGCATTCCTCTTTCTCCATTCACCACCATTAAAGTTTTAGCCTCCCTTTACAACAGGCCTCATAAAACTTGGCATTCTATTTTTAGATGCCAACTTTGCCAAAATTAATTTCGCCAAAGTGACATAATTAAGTAATACAGTTATTAAGAGCATCCCCATCGCAAGTCACTAAAACGGTCACTATCACTATTTTTTGGTAGTCGGTTTGAGCCTTTGAGGGCTAAAATAGTGATTTGGGTGCAGTCATTTTTGTGGTTTCCCACCGTGGAGTCACTAAATTGAAATCATATGAACTCAATGGGTTGTTGCCAAAGTCACTGGGGAACTTACGGCAGCTCTCATATGTATCATGTATCATTGGCGGAGAATCATCTCACTGGCACCATCCCTCCCACTTTTGGTAGCTTTGCAAACCTCACATTCCTCAACTTGTCATCCAACAGCTTGCAAGGCCAGATCCCAGACTTGAACACTCCAACCTTGACTGTTCTTGACCTCTCTAGCAACAACTTCAGCTTGTGGTCCCCTCAGGATGTGTACAGGTACGCAGTATTGCAGCAACTGAGCTTGGCCAACAACTTTGTATTTTGCCTGCTTTGAAGCTCATCAAGCGCGGTTCTTGTGAACGTCTTTGTTGTTTTACCTCTTTCCTTTTTTTTTTTTTTTTTGGGTGTGGTCCCCGCCATTTTTGCATGGCTTGTCCATTCCATGTCCATTCCATTCAACATATTCTTTGCCTAGTTGTGTTCCGTTTGCGATGGCCGTGAGAATGGTAATAGCAGTGTCTATTTTGATTTTATCTTCTAGTAGGGGGAAGCCTGTTACGGAAAATAAAGCATATGCCAGATGTGCCAATATTAAGGCAACAAATGTGCCAGAATTAATTTAATTATGGCAAAGTTGGCATTTGCCAGGTTTTATGAGGCCTGCTTGACAATGATGTTGTCCAATTAATCCATTGATTTTAGAAGCCAAGTTTTCTCATGTTCTCTTGAAGAAACGCCCAATGAACTATATATCATATGCAATCTCAAAATTACCTCTTAACAAATGAGATGATAAACGAGGTTCTAAAGTGGGGGGAGTGAGGGAGTTGGGACTTGGGACCTTGGTCTGACTTATATAGTCTGTTCTCTTAGCCTAAAACAAATGACAAAATGAAATGATAAATGAAGTCTCAAAAAGCAGGCACACACATTATGATCTTCTCACCCCAGAATCAAGTGTGAAATGAGATGACAAATGAGATATGCCCACCTCTCCTCTCTTCCAAGAGTCAAATGAGATGATAAGTTCCATGTTCACTCCCCTTTCTATCAAGTATCCAATGAGATGATGAATGAGATGTCAAGTAATGAGGCGTCCATTCCCCTTTATGCCAAGTGTCAAATGAGATTGTTGTCCACTCCCCCTCTGTTTCAAGAGTTAAATGAGATGATAAGTTCAACGTTGTTTACTCCCCTTTCTTTCAAGTCTCAGAAGAGATGATAAATGAGATGTCAAATGAATTGTCTATTCCTCTCTCTTCCAAGTGTCAAATAAAATGACAAAATGAGATGACGTCCATTCCCCTGTCTTCCAAGTGTGAAATGAGATGACAAATGAGATGACGTCCATTTCCCTCTCTTCCGAGTGCCAAATGAGATGTCTTCGACGGCCCCTCTCTTTCCAAGTGTCAAATGGGATGACAAATGAGATGTCGTCCACTCCCCTCTCTTGTTCTCTACTGCGGCTACTTGCTGCCGCTGCTGCAGCACGGACCTACTGTTGTCGCTGCTGTCCAGTTGCTGCTGCAGCGACAGCACACTTTGTGCGTGTGGTTGTGTTGCGTGACTCAGACATCTCTTCTACTCGTTTACCTTCGCTTTTCTCTCCGCGGTTCGCTGATTCTGATGACGGTGATGCTTCTGGCTGCTGATGCTGCTTCTTGACATGTGTCCCTGGTCGCAAGGACAGCGACTCACTTATTTGCTGAGGATGAAGAACCTTGCTGCCACTTCTCTCATGGGTTGGTTGGCATGCTGGTAATGTTTTCTGAGGGTTTGGTGAAATGAAGAATTTGGGACTCGGCTGTACCCCAGAAGCAGAAGCAAGAGCAGGAGGAGAAAGAGCTCCTTTGTGGAGTGCGGCACTGATGAGACGCGAGGGAAAATCGTTCACATTTTTGTGGATTCTCACGCATGTTAGCCTTATTGATGTGAAGCAACAGGATCAGGTTTGACACTTCTTGGACCGTGCAGTTGCATTTAGTGCATCGCCAGTGTTATAGCAGAAGAACTTCTTTGCTAATTAGGGTATGTAATTTGGCTCTCAGAGATTTCAATCCGATTGCTAGTATGCAAAGCTAAGAATAGGGCAACTTCAACCGCAAATTTGGTGAAAAAATGTTCACTGAAGAAGGATGGAAGAGGTTGAGTTTCCAAATTCTTGAAGTGAGTTAGTTGTTGAGCTCTAATGTGCAAGGACCAGTGCTCTTTGCTGGTATGGCAAAACTTGAACCCCACCTTGGTCCAACTGATTGGCATTAGGTGCAGGCAGCATTGTTACCATGTAAATATTATGAAGTTGCTATGGAAGAGTAAGACTAATTTGCTTGTTTTTGTGAGGAGAAATGATGGTTGACTCAAAGTTGAGACTGGAACCAGTTTTAGAATTCTAGAGCTTCTCCTGAAAGTAAAAAAAGCTTGTGCACATTGCAAGAACGCCATAGTTGTGTGGTTTGTGGAGCTAAACATGTGGCCATGTTTTCATTGTTCTATGGTTCATGCAGTTGCAAAGTAGGTGGTAGTTCATCAGGATCTAGAACAACAACAACAGAGCTATGTGTCCATCATTCATCTTTTGAAGCAACAGATGTTTGAGATGAGGGGAGATAGATGCCCTCCTGGTTCAGATACTGCTTCTGGAGTACCGGTGCACCTAAACATCTATGACCTTACACCCATGAATGGCTATGTGTATTGGGTGGGTCTTGGAATATATCATTCAGCCATTGAAGCTCATGGAGCAGAGTATGCATTTGGTGCTCATGATTATGCCACAAGTGGGGTGTTTGAAGTTGAGCCAAAACACTGTCCTGGTTTTACGTTTCGAAGATCAGTCCTGTTGGGAACGACAGAGCTTAATGCCCTGGATTTTCGAAGTTTCATTGAGCAGTGTGCAGACGAGTATCATGGTGACACATACCATTTGATTGCAAAGAATTGCAACCACTTTTCTGATGATGTCTGTCGGCGATTAATGGGAAGGTCAATCCCTGGGTGGGTCAACCGTCTTGCACATATAGGTTATATGTGCAACTGTTTGTTGCCAGAGGGTCTTCAGGTCACAGTTACAGAGACTACTGAGTTTCCAAATGGGGGAGAAAGTGTATGCGCTTCTGGAGATGGGAAAGAAATGGTGGAAAGTGAGAGTGATCAAGAGCGTGCACTAATCACAGTTCCCAATGGCAACTTGCAAGCATTCCTAAGGGACAGCTTCAAAGAGGTGAGTCTAAAGTTAGGAGAGAACATGTTTTACTTTTTCCTTCTGTGCTCAAGATTGGACACTTTTGACACCTTGTTCTCTCTCTAAACATTAATTTTGGTATCCAAAAAGTCCAAAAGCTGGTGTCAAATTTGATTCATTCCAAGAACCTTACATCTGTGTCCAGTGATATTATGTGGACTATATGTTCTCTACTTCTACCTAAGTATGTAGGGTGTTATGAAACACTGACCTCCCCCGACTTTAGAAGCTGGATTTCATATAATGTCACGCATAATGACACCCTTATGAGAACTACTCTACTTTTGAAGGTTAACTTTCCATAGAGGTGGAGCCTAGCTAGGGTGGACACACTGGATCCTGTGTGAATTTCGAAGTTAATCACCTCAGGCTGAAGATAGCCTTGTCATGGCTGATGTCCCAAGATAACAGTGCTGAAAACAGGCATAAAGCTCACCTTGAAAAGAAGGCAGTACAGCATGGGAAAGATGTTCTCAGTCATGTTACCATCAGCAGTTTTTTGCGAAGTATGTTGTGATGCAAATATGAAACTACAAAGGGTCAGATGTGATTCCCATTCATAATGATTGCTTTGTGAATTGCAGACTATGCATGACAATATGCAAAAGGCAGTGAAATTTGGTGGTCCAGAGGTGATTGTGTCACCGCCACAGCTTAGTCTTGAAGATGGGGAACCTTTGGAAAAAGAGCAACATCCACATGAGTGAAATTTCTTTTTACTCTCAGGCCTGGTTTTAATTCAAGGCTGACCATTCCTGGAACAAGCTCTTTGGCTCTAGAAGTTTGACAAAGTTGTCTTAGGATCAAGAACTTGTCACACAATAATTACCACTGAGTTCCAGTCAATGACCGGTTTTGGAATGGCCATTACTGTCAGTTATCACTTTTGGGAAAGTTGGTGGTTCAGAATGGGGTGGATGTGTTCAACTATTGGTTGTAGGTGATCTGAACAATGGGGGAGGTCAGGTTTTAGGTTTTGTGTCCAAGAGATGTTCTTTTGTTGGTCATTGACATGAGGGGCTGTTCACGCACTCAGGATTTTAGTCATGAGCATTTGCAGGCAAGAGACTTTATTGAAGAGGTGGGTTTACATGTGCACATCAAACTGGACACACATAAATTTGTACTATACATTCAGAATGTGGAAGGATGTTGCTCAATTGAGGAAGGGCTGGAAAAGGATGAAGTTCATGATCAGAAAAGGTTACCCCACTCATTACACCCCCTGCTCTTTCCTTACCATTTTGGAATGTCCAGTAGGAAGGTTGACAGCATCAACAACACTGATACCATTCCTTATGAGAGATCCATGCAACAATGTTCTGTTACCTTTTAATACCTCTAACACACCATCCACATGGTTGAGTCATATTGATGTTCTCCTCCATTGAACAGAAGATCAGCAACAGACTTATCAGATGCAATTATCCAATACATAATAATTTAGTTAGGAACTGTCTCCCAAAAAGCAAATTTGTGCTCGCAGTGGAACAGAACAGAAGTTTGATTCTTTATTTCGTCTATTGAGTTGTGTTGTGTGCTCTTGATGTTGACAAATCTTTGCACTGTGTTATAGAGCCTGTTGGGATGGTGCTGGATGGCTATTGAACCTCCATAACCCAGGTACATCTTGGATCTGTGTTCAAACTGAAAGCTGCACCCCTCAACTTGGTACAATTCTCATTGCCTCAGCTTTATGATCCTTCACTGATCACTGAGTTCATAAAGATGCTTGGTCAAACCTTCATGAAGGCAAACACCTGTCGGATGCACAAGTCATCCCTACCACTTGTGCATTGGATTGATCTCAACATTACATGAGAGATATGAGTTATCTCTGACAGAAAAGATCAGGGTGTTGAAGAAGAACGAGAGATTGATTGGCTGCTGCAGCTTGAGCTGGTGGTGCCTTGGTTTACTGAAGGCACCAGATGAGGCTCCATATGGGATGTAAGATTTCTGTTGTTGACACAATGTTTCAAACCAGCAGGTGTTGATGAGACTTCAATAGCACCAATGTTTGGGGGTGCTGTATTGCATACTGGAACTCTGCAATTCACATGACATTCATCACCTAGAACCAATGCCTCATTTGCCTCCCCTGGACAGCATGTGGGGCCAGCTGCTTCTGGGACCAGCAATTTGGACTCAAAGACTTGCATTTGTGGACAACATGATTGAGTTGGAGGAGGTGGTGGATTTAATGCCACTGGGTTGGTGTGATGATCTGCATGCTGAGGTTTCATGAGGGCCTTACTGCAGCAATGATTCAGGGAGGTGTCAGTATGATCCAACACTAAACCTTGAGCCTTGACCTTCTCCAATGTGAGTAACACATCCTGGCCATTGTCCAGTGAATCAGTGTTGCCAGCCCCTGGCAAGCAAGCCAACACACAGGGCTCCTCAATAATATGACTGCACAATGAAGTACCAGTACTGGCACTGCCACTTTCACTTGAGCACAAATTATCTTTTGTGCCCAGCTGACGCCTCCGAATTCCATTACCAGGTGCCACATATGAAATCTTAAGCTCACAAGATGTCAAATGCTCACCCTCATGCTCCATACTAGTTGGATCCCTAGCACCCATTCCCAGAAGTTGATGATCACATCTAGAGTCACTGCTGATGAGTGGATTGCGTTTCTCCCCTTCATCTTGTGAGCCTGGCATGTTCAATCTAGAGCAGCATCCCAAGGCAACCTTCTTGATCTCAGATGGGCCTTTTGCACAGCAAGTAGTGCCTGAAACATGCTTCTCCTCAAGGTTGCGATGACTATGGTACTGGTTGTGGCGGTTACTTTTCCCCCTTGGAGTGAGCACTCCTTGGTCATACCTTGAGTTTGAACAAGAAGGTGCAACAATATGCTTGGTTTCCACAGTAAGATTGGCCTTGGAGCAAGAACCCTTCTTGTCTGCCTCTTTCTTCTTCTGGTGATGCTGAGTGTAGTGGGTGCGCAACCACTGGAGTTTCCCCCTATGAGTGTTGGGAACTGATGCCATTGCTTCATCACACAGCTCAACCAATCCACTCTCCAAACACTTCATGTCCACTTCAGGTTTTGAACAACAGATCTTTTCCACTTTCGAGGTGGAATGCAAATTGACCTTTGACAGAGTCTGCAGTTTTGAGCAACACCGATCTGTACATGCTTTCTGCTTCAAAAGCCGCATGCTGTTGAAAATAACAATCAAGCAGGTACCAACATCAGCCAACACCGCTGTCCAAAGAGATGCATAGCCAGCAGCTGCAAGACCAATAATGACCAATTTTGTGACAAGAGATAGAGTTACATTCTGTCCAATTTTCCAACGGCAGCTCTGTCCTAGCTCCACTGCTATAGCGAGCTTCCGAAGGTCATTTGTCATGAGAGCTACATCTGCTGTTTCCATTGCAATTGCTGTCCCTGCCACCCCCATTGCAATTCCAACATCGGCTGCTGCCAATGCAGGAGCATCATTTATTCCATCTCCTACCATCGCTGTGACACCAGTTCTCTTCAACTGTTGTACAATCCGGACCTTGTCCTCTGGCAACAACTGTGCATGGATATCGACCTCACCAATCTGGGAAAAGAGAATGTTTGATGGCAAAGTGCAACAAAAGTCATTCTCTTGGAGTACATGGCTTCCTCCTATGCTTAGACCAGTACCAAGAAATTTAACTGCCAGCCATTTCTCATGTAGAAAATGTCAACTTGATGTCAGCAGATGGAACTGGGCAAGGACTCATTTCTCAGCCACTAATGGTGTTGTATAGAAGAAGTGCATTAAAGCAAACAACACAAGTGATTTATGAAAAGCATCGAGCAATTGGAGATGGCTGACATAGAGAAATAGCAGACCTTTTTATGTGCGAAGGCAGCAGAGGATTCGCTATCACCAGTCAGCATTGCAACCCGTATGCCAAGTCTCTGTTAAAAGTGAGAAATGATTAGCAAGTGCAATACAATTGGCTTGTTAACACTACTTTTGACAAAGATGGGATCATGAACACTTTACGACATGCAGGAGAATCATGTATGAGAACAACATCGAGAGCATGATGACAAGAAAACCTTCAGATCTTTGACTGCCTCCACTGCTTCAGGTCGCAGCTGATCAGCAACACTAAACATTCCAACAGCTATGTTGTCCACCCCTATCCACCCCACAGTTGCCCCTTGACTACTCCATGAGTCCACTATTTCCTTGTCGACTGCTGCAATACCCCCCACTATACTCAAGTCAGGATGCATGGACTTTGAAGGTCAATCTTGAGCATCCACACTAAATCCCCAGGAAAGCTGCATGATTGCAAAGTGTGTTTGCAAGCAGAAGGAGAGATATGGTTTATTATTGTGCTCTTTGTTAGGTTCAGACAATAAAGTAGCACCTTCCTCCCAACCAAGACGGTTGGCCATACGAGCATTTCCAATATGAACGGTGTGGCCATCAACAATTGCTGAGACTCCCTCCCCAACAATAATCTCAAACTCTGTGACTTCACCAGTGGGTTCCACGCCATGAAGGTGTGCATAGCCAACCAGTGCAACTGCCATTGGATGGCTTGCCTTGTTCTCTACACATGCAACCCTGTGGAGTATGGTTTTCACATATTATTGTTGCACTGTTGATATCATCAACAACAACACAAATTATGCAATTTCTAGTTCCAGTTCCTAGTAACCCATCGCCCATAATGTGAAGTTAAGCAGATTTCCACTAGTTCTGTAGAACCCAGTTATAGAGCTTTGTTGAAACTGATAATGCCACAACAAAGAAAAACATGCCGCAGTTCAACATTCTAGTAGACATTCCAAAATCTTGATGAATTGCAAGACCAAGCTTCTTCACAAATCAGGGTTGCTTCTTACAAAACAGGAGACACAGGATTTGAAGGATGTTCCCTACCAGTGCAAAATATGTTGTACATTAGAGATGCCTCCAACTGCTAACACATCAAATACCCGGAAATTCCCTTCGGATAAAGTGCCTGTCTTGTCCAAAGCCACCACCTTCAGCCTTCCAAGAACCTCCAGAAAGCTTCCACCTTTTATCAGCAATCCCAATTTTGCAGCCTGTGCAATCCCGCATGTCGTCACCACTGGTGTAGATATAACTAAGGCACATGGGCATGCCACCACTAGGAGCACTAGTGCTAGGTACAACCAATGCCTGTGATGCTGCATGTGCAGTGCCCAGGGGACCACAGCGATCACTATTGCTGCCACCACTATTCCTGCAACAGGAGCATATAAAAGAATTTATGATGCCATCACACATAGTAATCATCCACCTGGTGAAAGGCTCGGTGGAACAATCAAGCGAAAGCCTTCTACATCCACAGATTATATCCCAATCTTGCATGTATTGTTTGGAAATATCTTAAGAGCAAAGAGACACCGTTCACCTTTTGAAGATGCAGGCTGTTCACACACTTGATTGTACATGTTACCATATTTGACAGATTGATAAACATACCAGGGGTATAGTACTTTGCTAATTTCTCCACCAAGAGCTCTGTGTGTGAACGCTGTGTTTGTGCTTCCTCAACAAGTCTGACCATCCTTGCAACTGCTGAATCTTCTGAAAGTGCAGTAGTCTTTACTGTCATGCACCCTGCAATTTAGCTGCCTTGTTGATAACTGTAAACATGACTCTCAAGACCGCTTATTTACTACACTGGTCATCACTTATGTCTTATGTGCTTTTTATTGCCAATACATCCAAGCTAGATGAGCTTTCGAGAATCACCACTTTTAAGCTGCAGGAGATTGCTAAAGAATATATTTTTTCATCTCCAGGAACCAAATGGGCTAATCTACCTGACATGTTCACAGTCCCTGCCCACACAGTTGCACCCACATCTTTCTCTAGTGGCATAGATTCTCCTGTCAGGCTGCTCTCATCCACAGAACATTTTCCTGACACCACCTCGCCATCAATGGGAACCATCTCTCCAGCCTTTACTGAAAGCAAACTCCCCACTTTCACATCCTCCACATGCACGCACAGCCCACTGTCCAAAAGAACTGCACTGCGAGGTGCAAAATCCACTATTGCTGCTAATGCAGCTCGAGCCTGCACCCATAGTCAACATCATTCACTGAAAGTTCTGAGGCCAGGCTTCCTCTGAGTCCAAATCCAACCCTTCTGCATTACACTTCCTTCCCCACAATTGCCACTGGGCTATGACTATTGGAAGTTGGTAGACTTCATGTAGGAGTTGCAAGCAACATAAAAGACTTATACAATAATTGCAAATCTTTGATAACAAAGACCATGTTTTACTAACCTTGTCACTGGATCTTGATTCAAGCCAGTCTGCCAGGGTGAACAGAAAGGCAATGGATCCAGCTTCCAGGTAATCTCCCAACCCAATGGCGCCACCAACTGCATTCAATAATCTTACATGGTACTCACTATGATGCTCAGGTCCAACAAGCATGGCGAGCTACCATCATTAACACAGTGAGAGGATACAAGATCATATATTTGGAGATCAAGAAATTTGTGGCTGACCAAAATAATTGGTTTCAGAAGCATTACCAAATCAAATCTGGCAATGATTTAGGCAAGTCAAGCAATTGACAAACCAAATGATTAAGTTCATGGGCAAAGAAATCGTCATTAGTGTGTGTCTGTATGGAGTAATATTAATATAGAGCTACCATTTGGTTTTTCAAAGATATTTGAAGATCTGCAATTGGATCATGAAACAGATCAGTAATAATACATTATCCTTGCCTGCAATGAGCATAAGAATGTTGATGTCAAGAATGAAGCTTTTCAAAGCAGCCATGATTCTGAGGACAAGAGGTGGGATGCCCAGACCAACAGAACCAAGAGCTACCCATTTGAGTGGCTGGTAAAGATACTGGAAGAAGGCAATTCCCAACAGCACACCAGAAGAAATAGTCCATGGGCTAGGCCACTTGCGTCCAGTCTTCCATTCTCCTCTGAGGTGAATGCTTGCATCCATCCTTGCTTCATTCAAAGCCTTCACTGTTTCACAGATCCAACACAAACTATTTTGCCTCAGAATGTCTGTATGTCAATGGGCCTGTGGTTGCAGACAATGGAAGGACATGTATGCCACAAATTGTGCATATCATAGAGGAAAATATTGATTGGGTACAGGTCCTACCGCAGGGGAATGTGCTTACAGGCTCTATCCCAATGCAAATTTCTTAGCATTATCAACATCTTGTAAAGAAAAGGCGGGAAAGTCTAGGCCATACCCAAGTTCCACTGCATGCATCATGGGTGTATTCTCAGGTATATATATAAGATTGCCCAATTTTTCAAAGAACTCACAGGTTTCATGACTGAGAGCATGAGGGTTCAAGGATGAAGGCTAAGTACCAAGGTGGGCATCAGTCACCAAGAATTGATCATGGAGAACTGTCACAGTCTTTGAAGTCACATTAACAGAGACTTCTTCAACACCAGGTATGGGTTGGAGTAACTTCTTGATGAGGGGGACTTCATTTGGGCAGCAAATACCCATCACATCCAGAGTGGTTTTTCCCAACCCAGAATCTCTGAATTTTACAGGGATAGTCATTGTTACCATCTCATCCTCTCTTCCCAGCCTGGTGGATTCAGGAGGCACTGAAGTGTGGGTCCCATTCTGAATGCCTGCTGCCTCCTCTAATTTGGAAGCGTCATGATCTGTTTGGGGAAGGCTCTCATATCCCTTCCTCTTGGGGCTCTCATAGCTGAACAGAGCAACCAGCTGCTTGGGCCGCCTCTTCAACTTTCCAAGTGTATCCCCAACTTTCACCAACCGCCCATGTTCAATGAAGCTTGAATCACCATTCTCAGTGCTCTGATGATGGCTAAGCATGAAGGAACCATCTTTCTGAGGGATCAGCCAATCATAGTGATCACCATGTGCGATTTGGTCGTGGCCACAACCTTCTCTGTGTTCGTGATTCAAGTCATGATCAAGTGGGAAAACTGGATTGCAGATGGATCCTGATAGTTCCCATGGGATTGGTAATGCACACCCTGCCTCCTCCAGACACTGCAAAAGCAGTCCTGGTTACATTAGCAACTCTTCAACAGTGTCCCAAACTACCTCTCTTGTACATGTTGTTCTGCTTCTTGCACTACAGTCTCCTCACACTTTTTAACTATTTCTATTGCTATGTTAAATTGAGTTGTAAGCACTCCTGAACATCTGGAAGATTCTAGCAATACTTAGGTGAAAAATCATCTCCCGAAAATCAATGTATCTTGGCTGGCGGAGGGAGCTCAGATTCCTGATTGAAACAAATGTAAGGTGGGCTGGCTGCAGATGTGCAGACCGTGCATCTCTTTGAAAATTTGAAAAGTTTCAAAAAACTGTGATAGACATGAACAAGAAGTAATGGACTGATCTACTGAAACATTATTGATCAAAGGGGTCCATCTCTCAGATGAACATTGAACCTGTTCAAGGAAAATGTCTTCAGTGATCTCGCCATGGTGCACATGGGCATGGACATGTGCTCCCTCCTGTAGACAACAAGCAGACAAGGGGTCCCATGCTTCCCTGCAATGGTCTGTGAAACAAAGCTTTGCCTCTGTTGTGGAGGTGGTGAACTGTGCTGGAACAGATAGGTAAGCAAATCTTCCATTCTCTAACACCAAGTACTGATCTCCCACATTATGTTTCTGTAGTTTTTCCAACCCATTCACCCACCCACATTATGCTTCTGTAGTTCCAACCCATTCACCCACTATTGTGAATGGGGTTTATGCCATTATCAAGAAAAAAATTCAAGCTAATTGCTGCACATCTAGTCATCCAATTCTACTAGACTTCCAATTATCTGTACAAGGCAAGATGGACATTGTTGCATGCGGAGCTTTGAAGCAGTTCAACAAAGCTTGAGCACTTCACAAATCAACACTTGGGAGGAAGGATTTGTAACTTGTAGCTTAAAAGGGAAATTCTGTGAGGGGGAAGTGACTGCAAATTATGAAATAGAAAATTCTGAAAGTTTCTTTAGGAATCTGGAATTTTGAAACAGAAACATGCAAGAACAAATTTAATTGATGTAGGTGATTTTGATGCCAGGTGAATGACAGAGAGACAGACCATGCAAGCAATTTTGACCCTGCTGGGAGTTGTTGCTGGTGCCACAACAGCCGTCTCCACAATCACTACCCCTGAAGACATGCTCAATGATGGATATCAACTGAACAGAAAAATTCTCAATTGAGGACGTATGGTACCATGGCTGCCATAGCTTGAGGGGTCAACAATCGTTGTCAATTCTTGCTGCAAAAACCACCTTCCACATGTATCAATGAATTCATCACGCTGGCACGCTGCACATTCATGAAGCAAACACCAATGCACACCATCAAATCAGCAACAGATCTAAAAACAAGGAAATGTTCCATGACACTCCCAAACAAGTGGCTCGTTGCATAATGGCTCAGATGTTCTTCAAATGAAGTCCATTTAAGGCCATTGATAAATATTCAACATACTAAATTGGAGACACATGGTGGTTAATTATATTAGCATGGTGAAGCCCAAGTAGATCCCTCAGTTATGTCGGAAATGTTTCTATAGTGGGCACTCCAGAATTGATGGTCAAATCTTGACCAAACAGCCCAGCACTCTTTTTGCAGAGCTCATAGAATGTAGGGATACCAAACTTTGGTCCACTTCTGGGTGCATCACAATGTCTCTACCCTGAAGAAGGGCAGAGCCAACAGAAAAAAAAAAGAACTCACAATTCACAGCAACAACAACACCTGGGTGAACATTCCTCAATATTGTGGGTCCCCAAATGAAAACTGCATAGACAAGGTTCCTCAGTAGACCTCTCCCATGTACAGGCCTGCAGAGGCAACAAACACAAAGACAAGAAGAAGAAGAAGAAGAAGAAGAAGAAATTATGGATTCCTAGGTACCTCCTAATTCGTACACAACAGACTGTTATCAAAAGAGAGAGAAAGAGAGAGAGATGATAATATAGGCTACGTACAAAACAACAAACCTCATATGAGCAACGTGGGTGGGTGTGTGTATAAAAGCCATCATCATCAAGAAAGCATCATCGCAGGCGTCAAGAACTTCATGATCTCATTGAAAGCATCATGATCGCCTCAAGAACTTCTTCATGTGATGATCAAAACATGAATCATTCATCATCAAGAACGTCTGAATAGTCGTCATCGTCATCGTCATCGTCATCAAGAGCATCCATGAAGAGTGAGTAGGTAACATATTCCGTTGCAATTTCTTTTTGTTTATCGACAATGGTAGAGAGTAGGCAATGGTAGAAGAAGGATTTGAGGGTGGGTCTTGCGTGCGAGGGGAAATGGGAAACGAGGAAATGGACGTGATGCTCTTCTTCTTTCGTGCAACCGCAAAATGGCAACTGCTTCTTCTGTTTGTTGCAACAAATGAAAGTGTAGATTTGGTGGGTGTGGAAAGGAATTAATTTCTAGTACATAGAGTTATCCTTAAAGTTACGCGATTAGTGGGGGAGCACGGCCAGTTTCAGCATAATAGGGCATCAACGCGTAACTGGGAATGAAACACTTTACAAAATGAAATAACTGGGGACCCAAACAAGTTATTCCACCAGTTTTGGTGGTAAACTGAGTTTCATCCTGTCTTTCCTTTTCATGAGGGCCTCCACTGCTCCTACATATGTTTTCATTGCTCCTACGTGTACAACTGCTATAATTACTCTCAAACTTTGTGCATTTCATACTGAGATTTAATAAAATTTCATTACTTTGCGGATAGCACCGAGAGAGGGGATAGGGGGTGAAAGGAGGCCCAAAGACAGGGTGAAGACAGGGTGACTTTACAGATAACTCTACTGTAGCCTAGGGTCAGTTTCCACATTGACTAATTTTTTTTCAAAATATATATTCATTTATAAAATTTGAAATTTTATATTTTTCCATCATCTATTATATTATTGTGATATGAACAGTGAAATTATTTAAAGTGTAGCCTATGATAATTATGATGATTTTCAACATGTCAACTTCATATTTTCACAAAATTTCATTTCACTATTTTGAGGATTATTTAATGACAAAACTGACCCTAGGGTAAGGTATTAGTTGAAATTAAAATTTTTAATCTTGTCTATATAGACAAGGGTTATACTATTAGTGTACTAAGCGCCCTTCACACCTAGTGTTCATTGCCTGGTAAATCATTGTTTAGAAATAGTTGTTTGGTTGCCAATTCATACTTGCAGTGCTACATAATACCAAATCCTTGCTATCAGCTCATGTGGCACTAGGTGGTAACTAGTAAGCTAGCAGCAAGCTAGTGGTAGGATACCACCAAATCTTCTAGAATGATAGATATTGGGTTAAAATGTTAGAGTTTCATAGCACCCTCATAAAGGGTCCTTTAACTTAATGTTTGTAATCTCTTTCTTTCAACATTCCGTATGTGAACTTCTTGATTACATGTTCCTTACTTCTCTAGTGTTCTTTACATGCCTGCAGCTCTTTTCGATTCTCACGCCCATGCATGTCACATTTCACATTGCAACGTCAAAGGCCTCTTTGTTTCTTGCTGCAACAATTGCAAGCTCTCTCACATTGCATTGTAATAGTTGTTTTGCTTCACACAATTCTTTATGTTGCTGGAACACCATGGATAAAATCTTTGGCATCCCTAGCTACAACGAGCTTGAACAAGAAATGCAATGGGAAGACAATTACAACAGGATAAGGATTCTTGAAATATTTCTGCAGGTAATCAAGTTCCACAATATTGTCATGACATGTTTTGATTCCTTCAATTTTAATACACATTAGTAGGTTCTTGAAGTTGTACATATATGGGTATTTCCATGGTACGGTGTACACAAAAAATTGTCACAGTTGACAATTTTTATTACATCACATTTTGTATGTGGTGTTTCAAGATATTTGGAGAAGATTTTATGATTGAAATGTGTAAATTAAAGGTGGATAACATCCCATACTCTCATTATATTATAAAATTGATGCATATTTGAACAATTCAATGATTGATTGAAATGCATTTTTAACTTGTAAGAGTTTGTAACAAAAATTAGAAATAAATATAAAAACTGAAAGATATTAGTTTTAATAGAGATTTGTCCATGAAATTTTGCATATACAAAGAAAAAACCATAATGAACAATCTTTTCCATGAATTTTTAAAATTGTTCTAAAGTTATGATGTTTAATGATAAACAAATGTTCGATAATACATTATGTTATGATGATGATTATGATATTTTAAAGTTGTAAAACGTTCTCCCATTAAAGATGTAGTTGGGTTAAGTGTCAATTTTATTTTTCTACAAAGATGAAGTGAAAATTTAAAATTCATGAAAAATGGTAAATTGTTATTAAACAAGATGTTTTAAATAAAATTTATCAAATTATAGATGTATAACTAGATAAAGATAAAAGTATGAATCAATTGCATATTCATGATTTATATAGTTCCTTTTTTGTTCTAAAGGCCCAAATCAACTATATGTGATTTTAAAAAGAATTCAAAATGAGTGAAATTTTAAATATTGTGATTTTTGATACTCAATGTATTGTTAATTTTGACACAAAATGTGTACACCACACCATGGGAATACTTATATTTGGATTTTTTTTGTAGGTCCATCACAACCCACTAATGATGTAATTGATTTGTGCTAAGAGAGAAACACAAAGGTAAAAAGTAGATTGCCATCCAAAATTCTAAACCAAGTGTAGAGGTGTAGGTTAGGAAGCCCCACCACCCCAATTGGGAACATGTTGAGATTTTAATTTTAGTTAAGGCCAAGAAAACACCTCACAAGCATAGAATAGGTGGATGGTCAAGATCATTTTGAAATAGAAGTGAGCAAATGGAAAAACATGTCAAAAGTTGTCATGAAAGCATGTTGTTTAGAACACTTTAGGAATGATCCAATGTGCAAGGATAAATGGTATTCCACACCTAGTGATTTGAAGAATATATATGTCTTCATGGCATGCATGGGAAATAATTAGGACTATTGAACCATGGGCAATTAAAAAAGAATTTTTATCCATCTTCCCTGAAATTTCATATGGGGGTTGTATGACATGATTCATGAATTCCAAGGCAATAGACCATTCTTTCAACCATTGCACATGAAAGACACGATAGATGCAAAAAACATCAATTACAAGCCTATTGGCCATACACCACATGAACCCATTGAGATCAACAAAAAATTTGTAGCTACAAAGTTTGGAACAAATTGTGACATCTACCAATAAACAAAGTCTATGCCACTAATACTGATGAAACCTAGTTGTATGAACAACTTTAGACCATGCCTATTGTAGCTCATTATGTTAGTTTCACAAAAGTTCCCATGACATTGTAGACCCCAACTTGCAACCCAAGGAATGTGACAAAAAACATTCTTCCTAGAAAATAATGTCCCTTTGCAAGTCCCAAATACTAGTAATCCCTCAACCCCAAATTTTGTCAACAAAATAGGTTGTAACAAAAAAAGATTAACAATTCCAGTTTGATCAAAAGGAAATATAAAGGCTAAAAGAAAATATTTTTCCACACACAATCCTTACATGGTCAACTTTTTTGTTTACGAAAATAATGTGTTAATTCACTCCACAAGTTTTAGGGTGATCGAATTCAATGTTTTAAAATATTGTTGTTGATTGTTGCTTGATTTTCATAAAAGTTATTTGATTCTAGTTCAATTATGTGAAGGAAACACTTTACATTCCCTTCAACCTCAATACTTAGCAAGTTATGCAACAAACAACAAGCAAAAAGATAAGATAAGAAAACAACACTTAATTCAAATATGTGAAGTAATTCCCCAAAAAGTTTTCTTCAAAATGCCAAAAACATTCTCTACGACAACCATGTCTTTGCTTTTGTTTTCTCTTGTAGACCAATTCCATAATAAGTGTGGTGCCCATCTTTTTTGAGTGGTGTCATGATTTAGGTGATAAACAAACACCTTTTGTCCCCAAACAAGTAATGTGAAGTTCCATTTTCACATCCTTTGCTTGGATCAAATAAAACATGGTATTGAGCTTGTTGATACAATCCAAACTTTAAAACTTGTGAATCGTTGACATTTCCTGGCAAACCAATGAAAATGTCAATGCATTTTTTATTGGAATCAACCATAGTTTGGGCAACTATGGAATAGCCTTTGGACTTATGATAATATTAGTCTTTTGGGTATGGGATAAAAGGTTTAGAAATCAACACATGGGTGCCAAAAGGAACACCTTGCATATTAAACAAACCACACCATTGTTTGAAATCCTCCATGACTTTTGCATTTCAGGTCCCTTTAGCCAAAAATTCAACCTCCTAAAAACAAAATTCAATACAACAAAATAATTAGAATTATAGAAGACTTCCCAATCACCAACAACTTGTTGCATATGAAAAAATTACAATTATGTGCAAGTTTATAGATAACATAAGACACATGGACTTCAACATGTTTGGCTTTTAGATATTTCATATTTTGTTTCATGAAAATTGGCTTCAATCTTTCAACAATTTTGAAAAAGGTGGATTTTGACATCTTAAAATTTTCCACCCAGTAATCATCTACATATTGAATGTGAGCAAGAATCTTGAGAACCAAGTTATACTTCATGGCTTCACCCAATATTCTAATTATTGAAACAAATTTCAGAAGTAATTGTGAAATTATTTTCATGAAATGTAGTTACAAAAAGAGTAACTTGGCAATTTTCAATGTTATGGATGGGTTCAAAATAGAATGCACATCTTGGACAAGGGCATTGTATATGTGATCCATGAGTTAGAATAACATCATAAAATCCATAATGAACACTAGTCATTCTTGAACTTCATCCATGACCTATAACAATGAAATGTGAAATGAAAAAGTAAGGTGCAAGAAGTTTATAATTTGGATTTAGTTAGAAAGAAAATGTTGATGTTTATTTAACTTTTGTTGGCCCAATTGCTACTTCCCACAACTATTGCAATTCCAAAAGAACAACCATAATGCAAAATAATCGAAGTACCTAAACAAACAAAATAAGAAAATGAATTAGACAAAGGTGCCAATGGAGGAGTGGAACTTTACATTGTTGATTCGAATACAACTAATAAACACCAAAATTGTAGAGGATGCCACCACACCTTGGAGCAAATGAACAAAGAGTAATATGAAAAGTGATGAGGGAGTGTAGTGAGAAAAATGAGGAGAATGTAGCAAGGAGAAAGCAATGAAAAGCAAGAGTGCAATGAAAAACAAGCATGTAATGAGGAGTAAGAGCTTAATGAAAAATTTATGAAAGAAGAACACAAAGAGGAGAAAACGTAGTAAAAAGAGAGTAATGAAGCTAGTGAAAAATGAACAAAGAAAAATGGAAAAGAAATTGTACAAAAAGGAAACAAGCACTTACCACCATGTGTTAACATGATTCCATGTGTGAATGCACTCATAGTGTTAACTAGCACCATAAAAAAATTATATATATATATGTTTTATATATTTTTTCCTACAACTATTTAGGTGTTAGAAAATTTAACATTAAAAGTGTTAACATTAGGTGTGAAGGGTGCTTAATAAAATTTTCCTTAAAATCATACCCAATCTAGTTCATTTTTAGTACTTTTCATTTTGTCATGCCTTCTCTATTATTATCCATAAAGTTAAAAAAGCTTTGATCAAGCAGCAAAATTTAACATGAGATTGTCAAATTGTGTTATGATTTGCATTCATGCAATTGTCTTGGTAGCCATCCTTCGGTTGTTTATTTCAATATTTGCATTGGGAACTACATTTAAGACCAAACTTTTTTTAGCACTTGTGGATGTGCAAACAATAGTTTAATCTTGATTGTGGCACCCAATGCAAATAATTAAACAATTTAATGTTTATTTAATCATTTCAACTTCTTTTGGACCCTAATGAACAATTAGATCCCCTATTTGGGGTATTTTACACAAAAATTTAATATAGAGGTGGTGTTCAATAGGTTGTTATGTAGGTGTGTAAAAAACTTCTATGGCCAATGAAATTTTTAGATTTGGTGTTTTGTAATTTTTTTTCTTAATTATCTTGAAAAACAATTTGGTTGGTTTGTGAGAATTTTAAAGGATCAATGGAAATGCTATTAAAAAACATATTTTCAATGTTTAATAAAATAAGGTTGTATGTAGGCCTAAATATGCTTTTTGCAAGCAAATGGGATTGCTAGATTTGGTTGTTTGAATGTTTTTTTAATGTTATTTTGAATGAATTGAGAGTCAATGTGTAATAACTAAATATTTACAGACAATGTTTTAACACATTACTTGTGCACTTTTTCTTTTTTATTTTTCTTAAAAATTGTGGAATTTAAAAAGTTAATTTTTTCATTGAACACATTCCAAAGGAAAAAATACCACAATCACTAGATTTTGAAGTTTTTTTTTTTTTTTGAAATTGACATATCTAAACAACAAGTAACATGATTTTCTTTTCCCCAATTTTGTCAAGTGGGTGGATTAGTGATCATCCACAAGAGGAATAGACCAAATTTGGCTAGAAGTTGAACAAAATGTTGTGTTACCATTTTAGTTTGACATTTAGGTGTAGAATAATTATTTTATTTTTAAAAATTCACTTTGGCAATAAATTATTTTTAATGAAATTTCAACAATAAATATAATAATTACTTTGGTAGGTTTTTGAGTATGAACCTCTAACATGAGGAAACATTTATAGCATTTTGTTTTTGCAAAATTGAAAAGACATCATGTTCCACCAAATTGTAAGATTGAGAAATGTTATCAATTATTGGATATTTGTTTTGCAATGGTTTCATTTGAATGGAATTTAATTTTCATTTGTTTTCAATTATTTCATTATCATTGGTAATGCAAGTTTAATTAATTATTATTGAACATGAAAAGGCACTAAAATAATAATTTTTTTTGGGAATCT
>Ga0209611_10002725_pt1 | contig 30931 bp, 19 predicted proteins | sample S1TSphgellanicum_3_FD_187693 | JGI IMG/M metagenome (GOLD analysis project Ga0209611, IMG submission 187693) | Host-associated microbial communities from peat moss isolated from Minnesota, USA - S1T2_Fc - Sphagnum magellanicum MG (SPAdes) (version 2) | ecosystem: Host-associated > Plants > Peat... | reverse complement strand
TGTTCTTTCGGTAGTCGGTGCATTCTTTTGGGAGTTTGAAATCACGTTGCTCACTCACTGATATCTGTTTTGAAGATTTTTATTTTACTCTGTCGGAGGTTCTAATGTCTCGTTTTCTTCATGTTTTGGATTCTGACACTTCCGGCCCCGCTTGTTTGGTCGTTTCTTGGCTGGCGTTTCGTTCTGATTGAATTGCAATAGTCTATTGAAGGATGATACCTAGTGTTCAGAGGTTTTTCACGCTCATGTTCTGGACTTTGCGTGTTTGTTGACGTGTTTTATATTATTCTCTTTTCATTACACTAGTATGTTGAATATGCTACATTTTGCCTTGTCGCCTTTGGAGTTTCGGCAGTCTTTTTTGTGGTCTAATGTGCTGCTGAAAGCACACTTCTTTATAGCAGGTTTGAAAGACTTGCGGGGCTTTGTTCCATGATTTCAAGGGCCTGTTTTGGTGGGTGGACGAAACTTCGTCTATACATGCATGTTATATGTATGTATGTATGTATGCGTATGTTGTGGGAAGCTCGATTGTTTTGCGGGGACCAACACAACGTGCATGCTCTCTAACGCTTTTTTCGGTTCATTCAAACCCTGGTGACGAAGGCTTCTTAAGAAAGTTCCATGCACCTATCGCATTTCTTAGGTATGTCCAGACTGCGATTGAGCTTCAATGGTAGTGCCAACTTCGACGTGGAGACAAGGAACATACCGATCTAAACAATTTAAGGTGTGCCTCTTTGGCTTCTGGAAATCAGTGTTTGAATTCTACTTATAATAAGAGAATTTTATATGGGTATACACTATGATGCTTGCTACACATGGAGATGAAGCCTTGAGCTGGAAGTCCATGTGCCTGACAAAAAATGGTAGACAGGAGATATGGTGATTGCTTGCACACATACCTATTCAGACATGTGAATGAAGGCTCAAAACCCTAATTTTACAGGGCTTTTACTGCAAGGTAATCCAGCAGAACTTGTTCAACCCTCCATGTGGAGATCCTTGTTTGCTTTCTCTCTGGTGTCACAGTTGAAGCGATTGGGTGCATATCAGCAACCCCATCTGAACCAGCACAAAATTTGGCTGTTTATTGTGTTCACATGCCTTGTAGGCACCATTGTGAACTATGTTTGTGAGTTAATGCCCTTCTCCCTGCAAGAACCAAACATCATTTCTTTGTGAGTGTTGTATGTGCAGAGGTTTTTGCAATGCAAGATTTCAGGTTCCAAAACAAAGGGAGCTGAGAAACAGCTAGAACTCGGTTTCTGACATGCTCAAGACCATGACATTGAGGATGTAGCTGAAGAATTTTTGCATTTCTACAGCGTGCTTAAGCAGAGTGAAGAGATATTGCATTTTCACATTGGTCCAATCCTTTCCTGGCAATTTTCAAGGATTGGCCTTCCCATGTTAGATTCACAACATGGGGTGCACAAATTCCAAGATTGACAGGGATGATGCAGTGGCAAGATGCAAGGCAAGGAAGCGCTTCATGAGGCAGGCAGTAGATTCTCGACATGCTTTTGCTGCTTCACATGCTCATTATGTCATAGCTCTCAAAAGTGTGGGCTCTGCTCTTAGGCAATTTGCAGAGGGGGAGGTGAAGGATCCAGCAGCTGCAGTGATACCTTCAGATGGTCCATCAACTGCTCTTGTTGCTCTTGCTCCATCTCCTCTTCCTGAGCCTCCACCACCTCCCCCTATGTCTCCTAGTCTTCTCTCTCCCTCCCTCCCTCCTTCACCACCACCACTTCCTCCTCCCCTTTCACCTCCACATCTTGAACTCCATGGACCTAGGAACACAACTTTGTTCAAATCTCCAGAATTGGTCAGGGAAGCAGGCAATGAAGAGCCTTCATCCCCTCCTCCTCCACCTCTCATCACTCCAATTGGTTATGATGATGAGTGGAATTCTTCAGTTCAAGCTCCTCCATCAAGACAAGGGCAGTATCTGCCCCGTCCACCAATATCTTACAGCAGTTGGCATGACCTATTTATGGACCCTTTTCGCCCAGGCCCACATTCTGATCAGGGCTATATGCTATCAAACCAAAACTCAGAGGACTCTCAGCCTGCTGAGACCTATGACAACAAGCTACCTCAGGTTGAAGAAGAGGATGACATACCAGACCTTGAAGATGTAGATACTGATGGACCTGCTTCAAAGGTAGTTTATCTTCTGTGTTTTTGGTATCTGGTGTCATCTATTTTTTTTTCCTTGGGCATTTGCTATTGGTGATGCAGTTGTGAGTTCTTGGAGACTTTTCCTGCAAGCATGAGACATCAGAATTGTCTCTCTTGTTTGAATTTGTGAACCATAGTTTGTTCGGTCCCATCTTTGCTGATGTACCAATTGCCAAAGCATGCTGGAGTTCCCTTTTTGGCATGCAAAACTTTTGTGATGGGAGCCAAGTAGACTGGGCCTTGGGTGTGCCAGGATTCTGATTATGATGAGAAAGAGGAAAATGCAACAGCTATTACAAAGGTTGAGCCAGACCCAAGGTCACCAAAGGAGACAGTTGAGAAGAATCTATTCAAAGGTACAGTGAAAGTGAACAGGGAGCTGGCTATCATAATTCCAGAGCAGGGAGGTCGAGACCTGCTTGATGTGATCAAGGAGGTTGATGACTTGTTCTTGAAGGCTGCTGATAGTGCTGAAACAGTTTCCAACATACTTGAGACCAGGAAAGTTCATTATCACTCCAGCTTTTCAGAGAACTTAAGAGGTGAGAATATGGACATGAAGCTGTAGTGGTGTTGGCTTGCAATTCTTTGCGAGTTATCTTGTTCTCAGTCTTATATTTCTCTTCAGCTTTTCACAATTTTTTAATCTACCCCTAGTTGTTTTCTATCAGCTTTGATTTTGAAGTCATAATGCATAATTTCTGCTGGAATGAATAGAAGTTGGAGAATCAGCAAGGATTTCATTCTGGAAGCTGTCCACAAAATCTGGATCTCCTGTTCATCACAGGGCTCCTAGCAATGCCAGCATTATGAGTGAAGAGACTGCTAGCATAGGCAGTAGCATGCGAAGCCTCAGTAGTTTCCGCAGCACTGCCTGGGTGGAGGGGTGTGGCATGACTGGCAGTCATGCATCAACTCTTGACAGACTGTATGCTTGGGAGAAAAAGCTATACCTGGAAGTTAAGGTTTGTTCTCAGATGACTACCGTCTTGCATTGTTCTGGGGGCGTATGTTGTTTTCTATCTTGCAGATATTTCTATTCTTTTGTTCAGGTATTTTCTATCAAGAAATGAATCTGTCTCCAATATAGTTTCTTCCTTTGTTCCCATATTTCTTGTGTATTTTATGAAGTATCTGCATGAAAAGCCAGTGGTGAAAGGGATTCATTTCCTGGAATTAGGAAAGTGCAGACTTTTGAAAGCAGAATCAGTGCTGGAGATTCGACCTAACTCTTGCGCTTTCTGAATTTGGTATTTTGAGAAACAGGGAGCAGAAGATCTAAGAAAAGAGCTGGAGAAAAAGTATGCTCTGTACAGAAATCAGGACACTAATGGGGAAGATCAAGTGGTCATTGACAAAATGCGGGCCAACATTAAGATGCTACAAACACAGATGTTGGTTTCTATCCAAGCTGTAGATGGTGCTGCAATTGAAATTCAGAAATTGAGAGATGATGATCTCTATCCACAGCTGTTGGATTTGCTTGAAGGGTAATGAAACTCCTCCCTGTCCTGTTCACTTTCAAAAATGCTATTTCATAAATATGGGATTTCGCTTTCTGACTGGTGACCTAAATTGTGGAGTTTTGGTTATACAGAATGATGGTTATGTGGAAGGATATGTCTGTTTCTCACCAAGCCCAGATGAAAGCTGTTGAAACCCTTAAGAGGCTTGGTAACTCAGCTGCCTCTGAGCCAACAACAACCTTTCACCGGCACTCTACAGTTCAATTAGAAGCTGCTCTGAACAAGTATGTGCGGTCTTTCTTTTTCCCCAGTTCCTCAGGTGTTTATAGCATAAACATCCTAATCTTGTTTGGACCATGGGAGGGGATTGACTTTCTTTGTTAACTTGGTCCCAAATTCTCTGTCCTCTACCATTGGCTTCAATGTTCCCAAACATTGAAGTTACAAAGTTATTAGGGCATGCTTGCATGTGCATATACTGATCTTCAGGTGTCTTCTAGGTGGTCTATGATGCTGCAGAAAGTGGTGAGCACTCAGAGAGACTACATGAGGAATATGACAGGATGGTTGCGAATAAGTCTCCTGCAGTTTCCTGAGGACATGGATACAACAGGATCATGCTCCCCATCCCACTCCAGTGCCTCCCCATTAAATGCTAGCCCAATCTATGCTCTGTGCCAACAATGGCAGGCTTCAATGGATCAGTTACCTGATCATGTTGTTTTGAAAGCAATAGCTGGATTTGCAGCAGTAGTTCGTGAAATGTTGAGGCTTCAGTGGGAGGAGCTCAAAATCAAGAAACGGGTTGAAAGTTTTGCAAGGGAGCTGGTAAAGCGAGAAACCTCTCTTTTCAGTGCCTCTATGAGAGAGCCACCCTCTCTGCCTCTACCCCCTCACCCTCCTCGGTCTCCTGCATCCTCCTCAAGTGAAAGTGATGAAAACAATCTTAGCATGATTGTCAGAGAGGGGGCAACTGAGCGACCGGATGTTTTAGAGCGCAGACTGCGCATGGAGGCTTCTAAAAGGAAACTTGAAGAAGAGCAGGAAGCAGAGAGGAAGGCACACAGTGACACTCGGGCCTACACCCTCAACAGCTTACAAACTGGTCTTCCATATATGTTTCAAGCCCTGGTGACCTTCAGTAATGTGCAAGCTGACACCTATGACAAGCTGTATGTGCTTCGAGCTAATAGCAAGCTTGCTGGAATCACTGACAAGTGATTGCCCTTCTTTCCATTTCTCTCTTTTTTGTCTACTTTTCTCTCTGTAAATAAGAGAAAAGACCCGAACTCGTAGCTCATTGATTAAAAAAGGAGCAATTCTCATTATGCTGAAATGTGGCTCGGATTTTTTCACTGCCATTTTGAATTAGATAACTTTTTGACATGGTGGAGATGTAGTACAATTTTCCTGCGGATCATGAACAGTTCAATGTTGGCCTAGTTTTTGCATTCCATTCAGTGCCATTGGGATGAGATAACTTCCTGCTTGGTGGAATGTAGGACAGTACTCCTGCAGATTATGAATATAGGTTCAATGCTGGCCTAGTTTGCCCATGGAGCATCAATAGGTTCCATAGCAGCCTGGTCTCGAAGTTAATTTTTTTAATGCTTCAGATTTCAGGACTCATGGGGTTTTTGGTCAGATGTATATTATCATCTGAGGAATTTAGAGGACTTTACACTTCGCACTTTGGTTTTTTGTGGTCCATTGGTGGCTAGAGTTGCCCTATTCTTGTTACCAGACTTACTTGCAGTTTGGGATCCGGTGCCCAAGTTGTATTGTTGATTGCAGTGTCTAGGAGATGTTCTGAAGTTGAACTAGATGCAAAGTTTTTTGGGTTTGTCGAATTTTATGAAATATTTATGAAGTATATTAGGTGTGTAAGTTGTTGAAATGGAGTAAAAGAGATGCTTCTCACGTCTCTTTACTGATGACAAGCCTGAAAAGGTTTTTGTTTCATTTGAGCACTGCAAGTTAGAAATGACAAGGATGTAATAGCAGGGCCAGAGTGAACCAGGAGCCACCCAAGCACCATCAGGGATGGATGGTGGCTAGACAGGAAGTTACTTTTCCGGTGAGCTGTTGTCCCATAGCTAACTACAATGGTTTTGCATAGTTCTTGGTTTTACTGTTCTACATGCTTTTTACTTGCTCTTTCCTTTACTACTTACTTTCATACTTACCTACTTCTGTGCAAACCTGCCTACATACTTTCGTGTCTACCTATTTGCTTTATACTTACTTACATCCTTATGTATGTACTTACCTCCTTGTGTAGCTATCTCCTTGCATACCTACCTACTTGCTACTGAATGATGTTGTGTGCTTGTTTGTCAATGCTTACAATTGTCAATGTCAACCCACATGCAAAAGATACATGTAGAAATACCTTGAATGGTACAACACATCCAAACATCAAAAGATATAATTCACATCTAACAAACTGGAATCCCTGCCCACACAAATCTTCACATACAAGGATAGCCACACAAATTGCATCACAAACAACTTGCATAAAAATCATAAGAACTTGCCAAAACATAGGCTTGTGTTTTAGAATATTAAATCATCAAAATTGAATTGAGATTCACACAACTTGTGATTATATTTCACACATTAAATATCTAGAACCTCGTTCACATAGGAATCGATTCTAAGTTAACTTACTTTAGTTCACTTACAATAACTAAAATGTAAACATGTAACCATTAGAAAATTCTTGACACCCATGAGTAAGGGTTAAAAATCTAGCCAACATTATGAATTAGTTGGATTTTTCGATTTGTCCCCCAATAAATTTCACTGGTAATGAAGCTTTACAAGTAGCTTCTATTTTCCATCCTAGTCAATAGTATACAATTTCCTCTCAAAAATCCAAAGCAATTTCTAAAAGGTACAACACTACTCTCCCAACCAATATTTCATGAGATGTAGCATGTGTAACCATTATTCAAGTTCACACTATGGTATAATCCACCAATTTGTTAAGATTAACTTGGATCACAATTTCTTACTTGGTTAATGTTCGAACCTTCTCCTATTCACCCATAGATGTCAAAATTTGATATGGGCACAATTCAATATCAACATTGATCAATCCAAGATCATCCATTACCACCTTGCCCAACATGAAAGGTTAGGCACCGAAGTTCAACAAAATCTTCTACGGTTAATGCCAATGTGCCGACACCCCCTTCAATTAGAAAATTCCATCCTCATTATGCACCACCATCAAACCATGAATAACCCCTATTGAATCAACAGTAGGATGCACAAGAAGGTTTTGAAGGTGGCCATAACACCATGTTAAGATCCTAATTGAACCTTAGGCACTTCCATTTGGCTCATTTTAGGAATATGTTAGGGAAACCTAATTGGTTTTGACGAATCTTTGAACATAACCACCATCCCTAGTGTTCCCCACCTTCACATAATGTGGGCACCATGCAAACACAATCATTAGTTGAATATTATGAGCATAAATTTGCTAATGATATAAATTTGATTATTACGAATCTACTAAATTGTGTGTGCTTTCTACATCCCATGGATAGGCTATAAGGACTGCAACATTCCCTCAATGTGTGTCATTAATTGAATTAAATGCATGAGAGTTTTATAGCCATAAAAGTTTCACAAGAAGAAAAGAGGAAAACAACAAAGGTGGCAAAAAAGGGGAGTAGAAAAAAAAGTGATCCAATTCAGCATCAATACACCAATGCTTGCAAATGGAGTGCAAATTGAAATCACCAATTTTTTTTATGAAAAAAACATTCAAGTTGATCACAACAATTTTAATTTTCTAATTTTAATCTTTTCCATTTCTTACTAGTGTGGCTTGTGCTGTTGGCCCAAGTGTTACCATGTCCTCAACTGATTTTTCCTTTCAAAACCTGGTTTTTTGGAATTTATTTGAATTTTCAGCAGCAAAAATCACTTAAAAATCAATATCTCCCACATTCTGAATCCAAATTTTACCAAATAAATTCCATTAATTTCTTCTCATCAAGATCTTTCCAGCAACACAAAGGCACATTCCAATTCCTTCAAAAATTTCAGCTACGATTTAATTTAATTTTCAGTGAAGAAATCATTCAATATTCAAGAACTTCTACACCACAAGTCCAAACGCCATGAAACCAAGACAATGCACCCCTCCTCCTCAAGAGCTTTCCAAAGAGACCAAGAATGCAATCTGAAGCATCCTGGTTTGGTGGAGCTCACTAGTACAAAACAAACAAACAACCTTCCTTCGTAGATAGATATAGTGCAAACATGTTCAAAGTCTAGCTCTTGATTTCAAATTTTACATTCCTCAAAGATTTAATATTTTGGTTAGATTAGTTGCATGTTAACCATAAATCACATCTATCAACCTATTATCACTATGTATCACACCAAAGTTCTAAAAGTTTTGAGATTCTTATGTGCATGTTATTATTTAAGGGTGCACAATTTACATTCAAGTGTGTTTCACCTTTTCATTTGACAACTCAATTTTTAGGTTTAACGGCCTATTAAATAATAGATTATTGATATTTTGAAACATGAATCTATAATTCTGATTGAAGTTCCTAACCTACACATCATGATTGCAAATTGTGAAAGTCTTAAAATTTAATATTTATTTTCACATGAAAAAACATGCATTGGTGTATTTTGATATATTAAACCACACCCTATATCTATAGGTTATTTAATAGATTTGATATTTTTTAATTTTCATAATGTTTACAATTCTAGCAAATGATAATGCTAAATTGTTTAACATGATTGTAATTTTTAATTTATATCAAAAATAAAAAATTATAAATAAACTAATATTAAATTCCATTCTAATCGTATATTTTTTAAGTTATTATTTTTAATATATATATATATATATATATATGACGTTTTTTCAATTTAATAATGGTTGTAATCAAAATTAAGACTAGTATAATAAATTTACATTGATAACATTTTATTATTTAAATTAAAAATATGAACCTTTTAAATTTTGACTTATATTTTGGTAATATTTTAGTGAAGACTTTTCGATTCAAATTAGAAACAGACTATTAATTAGACTTAATAAACTCATTCTAAACATCAATTCATTAATTTTGTGAGAAATGCATCTAGCAATCTTTTAATATCACTTCCACACATGACTTTGGGGGTGGACATTTTATTTTGCAACTTTTAATCACCCTCATTTTGGAATAAGTAAACTTTCTTTTTCTTTTTCTTTTTTGGTTTTGAAATCAATTGAAAAGATTTTCCCCTTCAATTTCAGTCTTTTTTAGAATGATTGGAAAGTTCATTCTTTCTTTTTTTGGTTGAAAGATGACTTAAGCTTGGTCAATGACAAAAACATAATTGAAAAACATCAAACTTGACAAGAGATGATAGGAGAAAAACCAAAAAAAACATGAGAATATGAACAAGGAACAACAAAATTGCAATAAACAATAGTATGGTGTCAAAAAAGGGATGTTGGAAACACCTTGAGAGGTGCCTAAGTTGAGTATGAAAAAAGAATTTGAGCAAAAAGGGACACCAAGGAACATTGAAGGCACCAGATACAATGTTCGAGGACACTAAGGGTGTCAAGAAGTATGTAAGGATATGGGGGCACTATCCAATCAAAAATATTTATATTTTATATTATTTTGAATCATGAGGGGCATTAGGGCCTTTGGGAAGCAAATAGGAAGGATGTGGGGGGAACATTTGAAACACCCAATTTTTTTTGTTTATGGGACAACAAGGGACACCAAAAAAGACATTAAGAATGGCAAGGGTGCCCAAGTAGGTCGCCCATGGACATTAAGGTTGTAAAAAGGTTAATGTTTCCATTGAGTGAAGATTAAATTCATATTGTAAAATGAATGGAAGTGGAAATGATCTTATGGAAAATCTATACAATTTATATAATCATGGATTATCAATGTTTGATTTTAAATTTTTTTTCAAATTCATTTATTTTTTAAATGCATATTAATATTTGACCTTATTTCAATTGATTGTCAATGATAGTGTGAAGCAGCAGAAAGCCTAATTAAATAAATAAGATTTTACATGCAATTGTAATCCGCATGCATGCACCAAAACTAGGAAACCGGAAAAAAAAAAAAAAGATTTAAAAAATAAATCTTTTGAAACATGCAATCAAATAATATATATGCCCAAAATTGAGAAACCTCAAAAAAGGGGAAATTTTCTCTTTGGAAGGCATGGTTACTTAATTTATGATTTGGTTGACATTTTTGTTGACCTAATTTGTCTCATGTGGAAACAAATTAGTGACAAAAAGTTGAGCTTATTTTTTAAAATAAAGACACCATCCCAGGGTAGGACTGCCCATCACCAGTCATTACTTTATCATTGATTGCTTCAAGCTTCTTGTTGCATCGCGTCTATTGTTGCGGTTGCTACAGCCTAGGAGCTTGGAAGGAAGGTAAAAGAAGGGAAGAAAAGAAAAGAAAAGGAAAGGGAAGGGGAAGGAAGTAATGAGGGAGTTTTACTAGTGCTACTGCTACTAGTCCAAGAAAAGGCTGTTGCAGCAACAACAACGGCAATCAACTGCAAATCTACACATAAACAGCGACGACAAATGCACAACGACATGACACAACAACACAAGATCCCCTTCCCCCTCCCAAATGGTAGTGGGGGGAAGGGACAAGACACGTGCACACACTAGACAAAGGAGGTGAAACCTCCGGCAATGGATACTTACAAGAGCGGCAACTGTCGTAGCTGCAGTCGAGTGAAAGCAAGCGACAACACAATAGCATGAGGTCGGACAACAACGTAAGCTCTGGCATTGCAGCGAGGATAGTGGCGATGGTGGGCCCAACCTCAGCAGCAACGACGTTACAGGATTAGGGTTTTTTTTTTTTTTTTTTTTTTGGAAATTTTTAAAGGTTTTATATTTATGACGGTTTCAAGTTCTTAGGGTTTCAGTATTTGTAGTGTTTCGAAGATTTTAAGGTGTTATAAATCTTAAGGTACTAAACTTTTAAGTTTTCCAATATAATAATCTTTGAAAATTTTAGGCCTTTAAAACCCAAAGGAATTCAAGATCTTTAAGGTTTAAGGCTTCAAATTCTACTACTTTTGAGATTTCTAAAGTCTTAAAAATTTGAAATTTTAAGATTTTCAGGTTTTATAAGCAGGCAACATGTGATTTTAAGGGCTTCAAAGTTTCAAATTTTATAATGATAGCAGATTTTAGAGTTTTCAAAATAAACTAAAAATTTCAATGTTTTTGTGTTTTCAAAGACATTGATTTAGGGTTTAAGATTTGAAGAACTCCACGATGGCGCTCATTGCTGCACCGTTGCTACGTCCTTTCACTATAACATAGGACATTTTCACGCTAAAAAGGACACTGCCAAGATGCATTGCAACAACGTTGGGCTTAACATCCCAGACAATGCACCCCTAGCGGTCTACTAAGCAGCCTTGGCCAGGCACTGGCTAGTCATGGGCCTCAAAACCGATAGTTCACATGTTGACACGCGGCTATCCAAAATGGAGGCGGCCATTGAGAACATTGTGTCTTTCGTGACCATTAACAACCTTATAGTCAACCAGCTAAATGAAGTGCAAGGCAACTACAGTTGTCACAGCCAAGGCTGCGTTTATAGATGAGCCCAAGTGGACCACAATGATGGCCAAGAACGTGCGCTAGGTGGTCAGATGAACTGTGGAAACCCTGGCCGATGCGCCCAAACAAGAGGAATGCAAGTTCAACATGTGCCTCATGGGCTTCGAAGCTAAAGAGGGTGAGACCAAGAAGGAACTCGTGCAGTGGCTCAACACATAGTTGTTGCAGGGCCAAATGAGGTTATGTGTCAAGGTTGTTGCCGCCATGCATCAGTGGCCTATGACTGCGTGGGCTTCTGCCCCGTGGTAGGCGCGTGCCCCGACGCGGTGCTCTTCAAATTCGCAACAAGCGAAAACTATCAGGCCGCGCTGCAAGGGCTTAGTGGGGACCAAGTTGGGCTTGGACGAGGACCTCATGCCCACACAGTAGGCGCGCAAGTATGAGCTATGGCCACTATTCAAGGAGGCCAAGACAACAAGCAAGCGTGCCTTCTAGCGCGCAACTAAACTCTTTGTCGATAACATTCAAATTTGCTCACCCCCCTAGGGGCACAGGGACCAAAGAAACCTATGCGTAGTATTATGGAACATGCACGAGGGTGGTGTAAATAAATTGGAAATGGGGGTGCAAATACTAAAGTTGTTTCAGGGTGCTGACCTCGTCTTATTAACCGAAACTTGGCACTTCCCAAGGCAACATTTGCCACACGTTGAATGGTGTGACTCACTTGCAATAGTGCACACTATGTAGTTGGGAAAAACATACGCTATAAAACATAATGGGGGAGTTGTTGCTTACTTTCGTAGCCACCTTAGCCCAAACCTATCCTAGTGGAAGGAAGGAAGCCACAATTCTTATGTATGGATACAGGTCAACAAGGGTGATGCCCCTAACTTGTTTATTTACATGGTGTATGTTGCGCCTATTAGTTCCAAACACAAGAGTGAATCCTTGTTCCAAAACCTGGCAACAGATATTGCTAAAGTCAAACTTTAAGGGGCATAATACTATTGGGAGGGGATTTTAATGCACGTACTGCAATGCTACCAGATACCATTAACACTAGCGAGCTTTGTGAATTGTTACAGGCGCTTGAACTTGCTGAAACTAAACAACCAAGTGCTGTGGCTAAATGATAGAACCGTGACACTAGCGTTAGCGGTTGGAGCCGTGAGTTCCTGGACTTATGTTGTGATGCTGGGTTATTCATCCTCAATGGCCAAACACCTAGTGACAAATCAGGGGAGTTCACTTGCTTGGCAAATGGGGGGCGCAACATTGTCGATTATATTGTTGGCTCACTTGTAGTTTGGCAAGTTGCTACACACCTCGAGGTGATAATAAATGACACCCGCTATTGTGCCATGGGGGGAAACTCTGACCACAGGCCATTGCACCTATGGTTGAACATTGATTGTAGCTTTGTTGAACCACAACATACAGTTATAACCAAAAAATTCTTACCTAGGTTCAAATATGATAAATCGAAAGTTGAAAAGTATTAGCTTGCCTTAACAGCAAGTCTTGGAAACCTGTGGGTTGTTGACTCGATTGGGCATTTAGGGGCAGACGGGTTAACTGACCTACTATAGCAGTGCGTGGGTGTTGAAGCAAAGTTTACTTTTGGCATCAAACCTCCGGGAAGGAGTAGCAGAAAAAGACACTGCTCTAAACCTTGGTTTGACACCAACTATCGTACAACGAAACGTGAGCTAAGGCTCTGGTTGAAAGCTAACCTTGATTCGCACACTACTAAACATTAAAAAAATAAATTTAAAAGTTTATCAAAAGGCAAAGAATTTTCTAGGAAACTGCAAGAGCTCAACATATGTGTGCGCTTGCCAAGGTGGATGCGCTTTCATTCTGGAAAAAGTACCAGCCAAGGGCACCCGTTGTGGACAAGATCAGTGTAGCTATGCTTTTGGAAGGCTTCCGCGGGTTAGTTGGCTAGTCTCCACCACCCATACGGTTACAAACTGATCACTCGGCTCAGGTGATCAAACCTCCACCTAGCCACACCCTGAACACAAATATCACACTTGTTAAGTTACTTCAAACATTGAAAAAGTTACAAATGAACAAGGCTATTAGTTTGGATGGTATGAAAGCTGAGTTCATTTTGGATGCGGGAGAATTACTACACATGCCACTATTGACAATGTTCAATTGCTTTTTGGCAAAAGGTTTTCCAGAAGTTCTTTTCACTGGGGTGGTCCACGCGTTCTTTAAAGGGGGTGATGCTTCCGAATTTGATAACTATAGGGGGATAACGGTTGGGCCTATCCTAGCAAAGTTGTGTGTTATGATCCTTGACAAAAGGTTGAGCGAGTGGGTTGAACAACATGGGCTACATGCTAAGGGTCAAGTTGGGTTTCACAAAGATTACCGCACTATTGACCAACTTTTCATATTGCGAACTCTGATAAAACAGAGTAAGGCAAAAAAGAAGCCACTCTATTTTTGTTTTGTGGACTTCAAAAAGGCGTTTGATATTGTGCCACATGAAGTGCTGTGGCAGGTGTTAGCTAGCCTCAGGGTGGAGGGACGCTTCTTGTGACACTTATAGGTGATGTATGCCAAGGATATTATATGCATCAACCACCCAAGTGAAGGTGTCACCTCTAGTTTCAAGTGCCAGCAAGGTGTGAAGCAAGGTTGTCCTTTCAGCCCCTTATTGTTTGGGCTATATTTGGATGCCCTAGACAGGCGCTTAGACGGTAGAGAATGTGATGCATCGGCCCTAGCAGACATGCATGTATGGTGTTGCTTTTTGCAGATGACCTCGTTCTGACATCGAAGTCAAAAGTGGGACTGCAACAATAGTTAGATGCGTTCCAACAGTTTTGTGTTGAATGTGGACCTACATTGAACTTGAAAAAAACAAAAGTCATGGTGTTCAATTCTACTGACCCATGCCAAAAGTTTGTGTTTGAAGGTGATGTTATTGAGCGTGTGCAAACCTTCAAATACTTGGGGATCCTGCTCAAGACCACCTCGAACTTGGATAGTGTAGTGGAACATCTAGCAATTGCTACTAGGCGCTTGAGTCGTTGTTTGCACTGAATCATCGTTGTGCGGAGCTACGTATTATGGACGTTAAACTACGTCGTGACTTTTTTAACATGTTGGTGCGTTCCATAGCAAGCTATGCCTGTGAGGTTTGGGTGGACTCCAAGAAAATAAAGGCTATTGAAGTAGTGTACCAAGGGTTCCTCAAGTCCCTGCTTGGGGTGCGAAAAATAACCAGCACGTCCATTGTGTTAGTAAAATTTGGCAAATTCTCCTTTGAACATTTTGCATGGGGACAAGCGTTGCTGTACTATAACCGTGTGAGCACGGTCACTAAAGATCGTATCTTGGGAAAGGCATGGGAAGCCTAGTTCGCTATGCTTGTTGCGGGAAAAAAATGTTGGGCCGGATCCATGAAAAAATGGCTATTCCAGAATCAGCCCCAAGAGGTGGCAGATTTTCTCCCTCCGGTTCAACCACCGCTGGAAACAATGCCTCAGCTTGCAGCGACTCGTGCGTTCTAGGCGAGGACTGCTTTATTGCCAATGGGAATGGTTCCTGAAACAACGCACATACATCTGACTCATCTATTAGGGGTAAGAGGTTGGGCAGAAAGTCAAATACCTTGGTGCAATGCGCACAATGTACTGGTGGGAGCTCACAAGGCTAGGGCCCCACCCCCTTCAAGTTTTCCCCACACAATGTTGAGTGTAAAAATGGTGAAGGATAGTATGCAGTTGGCTTTCATTGAAAAGTTCTTTACCAACCGTGAGATTGGGAATAGCGTACAGACAAAATACTTGTGCTTCAAGGGTATGTCGTACGAAAGTGAAAGCTACTTGTGTGACATCAGCTATGTTCAGCTGCGGAAAGCTCTGGCCTACTTTCGATGTGGCAACACGTAGCTTGAAGTAGTGTTAGGTGTGTGGAAGGGCGTGCCATACATTGAGAGGAATTGTCGAGGCTACGACTTGGGGAAGGTAGAGGATGAAGAGCACCTACTTCTTACCTGTCCAAATACACAGAAAGTTAAGGAATGCTTTTGTTCGGCCCTACCCCTCACCCACACGAGCACTTTTGCTGAGTTCATGCAGACTACGAACACGGTCGCCTTGGCCAAGTTTGTGGCATGCTGCCAATAATAGAAGATAATTTGTCCTCTATGATCTACCTTTCGTCTAATGGACTCTTTGGTCCCAAACGGACGTAAAATTGTAAACAATAAACAGTAAATAGAACATTTCTTTAAATTTTCATCATTTGTGTTTCATTTTGAGGGATTTAAAATGTTATGGGAACACTACCTCAAATCATCTTTGAAGTGCAAAGAAGAATAATAAGAGGAGGAATAATGAAAAAATAGGAAGAACAAAAATAAGCTTATAAAAACATCCTTTTTTTCTTCTCTTTGAACTCCTCCTATTTTCAAAGCTTCGAACTTTCTCATTTCTTATTAATTTTAAACAATTTAAAGTGCTGGAACTGAAGGTCACGCTTTTAAATTTGTCGAAATTTGTTTTTGCTGGAGGGGGTTAAGAATCGGTTGTCCTTGAAATTGGTGGTGACAAAAGGGAACACATTGCGAGCGCGTTCCCAAAGACAGTTGTCGCAGGTACGGTGACATTGCGGCTGCTCGCCGGCCGATTGCACAGCCACCCGCCGAGACACCCGCCGCAAGAGAGGGTGAGGAAGAAGCTCATCGAGGGTTTGCACAGGCATGGCGATGGCTTCCTCCCCTATTTCGGTGTGCTTGAATTTCTGTGCGCTGCCGTTGTTGCTTCTGTCCCCTTTGTCTTCGTTCTGGATTCTGGTTGCTTGTCGGTGGAGATGAAAACGTTCTGTGAAGAATTCGAGAGAAAGAACGTACTGATTTAGGCAGTTTTCCGGATAGATTTGGACAAAACTTTGGAGGGTTTGAGAAGAAAGAAAGAAGAAAAGTTGTGGAGGAAGAAAGTGTCTCGCGGCGCGAAAGCCGCGAGCACACTCCTTTGAAGTGGGCTGAAATCGGAAAATCCAGTGCGATTTTGGAAGGAAAGTGATTGTAACGGTTTGCTGTTGTGCATCTCAGATGGAAGAGAAAGATGTGACTGGAAGCGAATTGCAACAGCTGTGCGTGGAGGGGAAAGGGATGTTGCAGCAAGCGTCAAACGACGACGACGACGACGACGACGAAGAATGCAGAGTGATGTTCGAGAGGGAACTGAGTTTCTGTTCTTCTCGGTGTCGAGATGTAGAAGATACCATTGACGATAGCTTATGGAAGCGACTGCCGGAGGATTTGCTGGAGAGAGTATTGGCGTGGTTGCCGCTAGCGAGCTGTGTGCGTTTCCGCTCTGTCTGCAAAAGGTGGTATGCCATGATGTATTCTCAGAGTTTCTTAGAACTACGATCTAAGGAAGCTCCAGTTTGCGGACCTTCTTGGTTGCTTTCGTTTGGTAGTAGTCTGTCGTCGCAGCAGCTGCTTCACGACGTCGGCGGTTCCAGTTTCCTCGAAGGAAACGTGTTCGATCCATCAAGTAATAGCTGCTTCAAGTTGCAGTTTCCGTTTCTGCCTCAAGATAGCGTACTTGTCGCCACAGCCGGAGGTCTGGTTTGCTTTTGTTGCAACACAAATGAGAGTCATGAAACCGATGTGAGCTTCTACGTGTGCAATCCAATCACCAAAGCTTGGAAGCTGATACCGAGTCAATGCTCCAAAGTATCCGTGGTAGCGATGCTCGTGAATACGGAGTCGTCGTCTTTCTCCACTTCTTACAAACTGATCGTGTTCTGTGAAGCTTCTACGGATCGTTGGTTATGGATGGGAATTGTGGACCATGCAGCAAAGGAATACGACTCGAAGCTCAATCGCTGGAAATCTATTGGAGGCATCTACAGTGGTGAGCAGTTCAGACCTGGCAGTGTCTATTGTGAGGGGAGAGTGCATCTTCTGTCATCTGAAACGGTGCAAGCACTAGATGTTCAACAAGGGATCTGGACAGATATTCAAGCGCCTGCTTATACTTCGTGTGCAAGGCTGGTCGAATGTCAGGGTCGTCTTCTTTTGGTTGGAGAAATGGTGCATCTCAATGTGTTTCAGCTTCCGGGTGTGAGTAGCTACGTCGGTGTAGTGATTTGGGAGCTTCATCCTGACACCCAAGAATGGGTTGAGATTGGAAGGATGCCTGAGGAGATGGTTGAAAATTTCTGCTGCTCCTCTTTTTGCTGTGTGGTTTCTGGAGGTCTCATTTACATCTTCCCAAAGCTCAAACGTCTTCAACAAATTGTTGTGTATGACTATAATCAACAGACCTGGCAACAGCTGCAAAACTGGTTGAAGGAATTCCCCAGTAGTGTGTTCTGCTTTGAGCCCCGACTGGATGCTTCTGCTTGAGCAAAGTTACTGGTTTGCAAATTACTCTCTGCAACTAACTGGATGCTTCTCTGCTTGAGGAAGCTTGCTGTTTTCATGTATTATCCTCTGCTTAATGAATTATTAAAGCTATTTTTTTGAAGATTTTGGATCAGGGTGGCATTGATGCCTTGTCAAGGGATGTGGTAGCCCAAAGGGACTCAGGATGAAGTTTGCCTCTAAAGTTCTGGACTCTATTACAATCTTCCCAATCATGACTGAGCTGATGCATGACAATCTTTAATTGTCCAAGAATTGTCTGCAAACCCGCTTCATGGTGTAGCACTAGTGCTTCTTCACAGAATTGCAAAACCCAACAGGAAGCCTCAACTTGGCAGAATGAGTTATTTCTACATGTTCCTGACATCTCAGTCAAGTAAGCTTGTCAAAGCTCCCATTGGTATATGAAGGACATCTGAAGGCTGTTGTGACAATGTTTGATCAGCAACTAACATGTATGTGTATAGTTGACCTGGAGATACTCTAAAATTCAGTCTTTTTGGACCAGTTTTGAGATTGTCTGAAACCCAATGAGCATTGTGCAGTTGTGTAGTTAAAAGTGATAGAGATGACACAAAATATTTCTTGGCATGAGAATTATGTATATTTAACACCACAAACTGATTGCTGATGAGCAGGCTGGAACAAAGTGCAGAAGATGAAGGCACACAACAACAGTGAGCTCTGTGGTTATGATTGTGGAATGTAAGATCAATACTCTGACTTGTCCTTCAAACTTGTGGCATTTTCTGCAATGGAATTGTCAAGCTAAGGAAATAGAGTTGTGAAAATGTTCATTACAGTCCACCAATCCAAACTGCTTTACTTTTATTGCTTTCATAGTCTTGTGAACTTTCTGTATTTTCAACTTCTGTTTCATGGCTACATGGACTGATCTTTACTGTCCTTTCCTGGTATGCGGATAGGAAGGGAAGGAGGTCCATTAGTTAAGATGAGCTCCATTATACATCTCCACCCAATCTAGGAACTGTACATATGTGCCTAACACCATTCATGTGGCCAATAAATATACTGAAGTCTTCAGCCACATATCTAAGTATTGGAGTGACCCACAAAGATGCTCAGGCACACTCAAATCAAATGCCAATGAAAAGAGCAAATTGGTGAGAATGTTCAATTTTCTGAACATCTGTGTGAAGTTTTTAAATGATGGCAGATATGGCAACACAATGATACAAAGTGCATGTGCCCAACAATGTGTACACATACACAAAAGGGAGAGATGGACACAATTTTCAAGAAATATCACTGCCATTGGCTTTGGCAGGATTCCTTAAGTCTGTGGGCCTTTACAGCTCCTCTGTCCCAGACGATCCTCTAGACAAATGTGGGAGTGGAGGTAAGTAATACCAGGTGTTCCAACAGATCTCTGTTTCTCAGAACCAGAATTAATCCCTGCCACATGACCTGCCAAGTTATATATGTGCTGAGGAGTAAGGTATGTGCCACCCTTACTTAGATACTTTAGCCCACACAAGTGAAGCTTGTCCAATGAAGAAAGCAGCAAGCTCTTATGCAGTTGCTCACCTTCACAGGATCTTTATTGCTCCAATGATATCCCTTGGGACATGACCATTCCAGGATTGAAGATAATCCTTTTGGTGTTGTGGACCAACAGAAAGGGCCATCTGAGACATCGCTATCTCTTTGTCAGGTTCTACTGCATGAGATAACACTTAGTCCACACATCTCTTCAATGTTTCAGGAGGCACCTGTTACTAAAGGGGCACAGCTGATGATGCAACCATAACCTGAGTAGCCTACTGATGTTGCTGATGTTGATGTGACTGCTTACTGTTGCACCATGTTTGCTACTGCTGACTCCTTTGCCAGCATCTGTGGGCAATCAATATGATGACTTCTTTGTCAATACTCATATTCTCCATGGAAGAGAACACCAAACCTTCTCAATCCTTCTTCTTTTGTCCTGCAGTTTGCTGATCCAATTGACTGCTTCTGGTGATTGAAGGACCAGTCCCTATTTGATTCTTCACAAAAGGTTCTCTCTTGATAAAGCAGGAGTTAAGCAGAGCTTGTAGGTGCAGCGAGGTGGGCTGTAGGTGGGATGTCTCCACTGCCAATGGCCATTTCCCCCACTCACAGCATGATTATGGCTGCAGTGAACCAAGAAATCTCCAAGTGCACCATGAGGGATGCATGGTGGATGGACAGGAAACAATTCTCCATTGGGTTCCAGCTCCCTAAGTAACCATTGTGATTAGCTCAGTTTCTGTAAGAAAATGATGATGATTGCAATGAAGATCAAAAGTGTTGCTCAATTCACATCAATGAAAAAAAAATAGTGAAAAAGCTAATTGTAAGAAATAAAGAATAAACGGGAATGTTTTTAATAGGATTCAAAGCCTAAAGTTGTTGAGTTGGGATTTTGCATCAAGAACTCCATGATCCCTAGACTGCACTTTGATAATCTATTGCTTCAAAGGTAATTCAAACATGCACATTCTTGCATTGTGGTGAAGGTGGAGAAGCGAAGTCGCGAACACAAGCATACAGGCACATAGAGAGACATAGAGAAAGATCCCAAAGGAAGCAACAAATAGGTTCTCATTTACTCTTGTTCACATTACTAGAGCAAGTTTTTTATGCTTTCACATGGTCAATGACACAATCCTTTCAGGTTTTCATTTATTCGCATTCACATTACTACAGAATTTTTTAAAAATCCTTTCATGCGATCATGACATAATTACTTTAGGTTCTCATTTACTTCGATTCACATCAGTGTTTTTTTTTTCATCGTGGACATGTTGCCAGGTTGGCAACTTGGTGGGCCTTCTAGCAACAACTAGGCTACATGAAGGATAGAGATGTCAAATTGGTTGGTGACATACAAATTAGGGAAGGTGACATTATGCAACTTTCATCCCGTAGTTTTAGCTCACCATTAGCAAGTTAATATCAACTTTGGTCGATGCATTAGTGAGTTTAAAAAAAATTGTTATTCACATAAGTGATGTAATTTTTTTAAATTTCCTATTATGACGAAACAACCATGTGAGGGAATTGCACCTTGATCAAATTGGTGTTGCCCACTACAACACATGGTGGACTTGGACAAACAAGCAACTTTAGTATTCATAAACAAGTTTAAGATACAGAAATAGGATGTCTGTAAACCAATAGCAAGCCTCAAATGGTTGCCTTCAAATGCTGATATAATTGACTCATATTTTTAATATGTCATTCTTGAATATATATTACATCACACTATGTAGATTATATGAAAAATATTTAATCCTAAGTGATGTTAAAATTGACAAGTGTGTTATTTAAGAATGGTTTCACTTGCAATGGCTCATTATATTGTAGACTTATTATTCCTTGAGTAAGAAGCATGAATATAGAAGTAAATTGAATCACCTTCCTTTTGTTTTCTCCTTCAAATCCTAATGTGCATATCCGAGAATCAAGGTGAAGATCTTTTGGATCCTTGTTTGGCATTCATCAATGACCTTCATATCCGTTGTATTCTAGATGACCTAAATGTTCATCCTTGAATGATGAATCTTGAATGTTGCAAGTTGCAATTACTAGCATTAAACAACACAAGATGAAAAGAAAAAAACATTGAGAGTCAAGACTTGGGAGTTAGCACTCACAATTTGTAAAATGTGAATTTCATATGGCTGCTAGAGTTTAGGGTTTCAGGCTTTGAATGTTTGATCATTGACTTATTGTTCAACTACCCATAGCTAGGGTTTTAATGACCATTCACTGATAAGTCAATGACTACACAATTCCTAATACCTAGTACTTAGTACCTACCTTCTACCTAGGTATTGAGTACCTATTACAACCTAATATTTACTAGCGACTAACCAAACATAATCAAAATCATGAAGTGACATGGAGCCTTTGAGAGTAGATTGGCATGCAAAATGGATGACCAGATGTTCATCATCTAGTGAAACCCTAATGTTAATTGATCTATGTATGTGCGATAGCTAACCATTAAGATTGATATCCTATTCAAAATCACATATCAACAAAATTGATAGTGCCTAACTGAGTCATAGGTTGATATCCTTTTCAAATTAGGTGCCTAGGGGAGGCCAAAGTCACATCAGCCCTGCATTTTGGGTACATCAGTGGACCTTTAAAACACCGTGAACCTTATCAGAAGCCTAAACATGTGTAAATCACAAGGGAGTAGGAGTAGGGAGGATCTTATGCCTACTACCTAATCAGGAGGAGATTTTACATCTGCTATATAGGTCTAGGAGGGACCTCTTGCTTCTGAATAGTAGCATAGGATCATTCCTCCTCTTTTCTACAAGGGATATTCATGGGTCTAATGTGCTCTCCAAATACACTAGGAAATTTCTCTGAGCAAAGCTTGCATAACAACTTGCTCTTTTTGAGAATGAATTTTGCTATGAACATATGATCAAACTGGTTGTAGGTTTCAGAGTGAATTTTACTGTGAATTATACATGTATAAAAGTGCCAAAATTTTACTACTGTATGTGGGAATTATGTTTCTACAGCAGAATTTGACCTCCAAGAAATGCTAGGACCTTCTATTCTCAAGAAGGGCTTTTTTGGTGTTATCTCCCAGTTTTTAGTAGGGATCTTCCATTTTTTTAGCCTTGTAGATGATTTGCCCTGTGATTTCTTGGATAATCACATCCGTCGATTTTTTTGGGCAGGTCTTTACATTCTGTAGGGCCGTCGATTGAGGGCATTACCAGAAGGGGGCCCAAAGCCTTACCCTACTGAACTACTTTCTTTGTTTTTAAAGCAAATTTGGTCATGACCATGATTACAATTGTTGGCTCTCCCTGTAAGGGAGAGTCTAGGGAATGATGTAGTTTTCATTTTGTCCCACATTTTGACAAATGTTCACCAGGTGTTGGTAGGTCATTTATTTGGGGGACTTCACAGAACATTTCCTACTTGAACTGTTGCTGGTTTGAACTTGCTGTAAGAGGCCAAAGCCATTACATGTTGAGACACTTATTTGGAACTATTGTTTCCTTATAATGAGCCCATTGCATGTCTTGGAGGTTGGACTCCTTCACATTCCTATATATTTGTGAATCTAACAAAAATGGTGAATTCTTGTACTGTAGTGCCATGGCAAGTTCAACATTGCAGTGTGGAACAATTACTTTACTTTGAAGATTCCATGTTGAAAAATAAAATATTTTAAAATATTTTTTTTGATTCTCTATTTCCCTTCACAACTTTTATTTTTCCTTTGAAAAAAAATACTTTTTGAAAATATCATCATTTTTGAAAATAATATAATTAGTGTCCAAGCTGTCAACTTGCCAAGGTACCATGGTACACTTCCCAGGCTGTGCAGGTGTCCCACACATGCCTGCTCATAGAATTTCTGAATTTTTTCTTTTGTTTTTTAAAAATAGAAATGAGTGGCAGGCCTGTGCCACATGCCTCAAGGTTAATAGGTAATACCTTTGATAGCTTGTGGCAGCTCCATAAATGCAGGCCTCTGGATTTTACTTATTGTGCTAGTAGCCACAAAAGAATGTACTTGAGACAACAAAAAGGTGTGTGTGTGTGTGTGTTTTTGCTTGCTTGCTTGCGTGTTGTTGTGGGCAACTTCAGAGGAAATGAAACTTTTTCTTTTGAGTTCAAATCTTGATAACTTCTCAAGTAACCTACTTGTCGGTTACCGTGCACATGACCAAATTTCCTTTCCATCTGGAGGGCACCTTATATCCATGAGTATTTTGTGAAGAGGATTCATGAAAAGGTTACATGATTTGTGAAGTGGATTGTGTGATGTTGTCTACTACTTAAGTATGCAAGGGATCTTACACCTACTCATAGGCATAAGATCCTAGCACTATGAAGGATTAGGTGAAAGTACTCTCCCCCCCCCCCTCATTCTACTGCACCTGGAGGGCACCCTTTATTCATGAAATTCCTCCTTGATTTGGACGCCAAAAAAGGCCTGACAATAGGCCATTATACCTACCTATTAGTAGCAGGTGTGAGAGGCCTCTTGTAGACATAAGGTACCTCTTACTTCTATCATCTTGTGAACTTAAAACATTCAGGCTTGTAATAAGTTTGTCTGGGTCCTTATGATGGGTAAGGCCTGTGCGTGGCAGACATTCCTGAAATGAGGGGCCCCACTTAGTTCCTACAGCATCTTAGGCCCCCATTTTCCCTGAGTGTCCCCACCCATGGAATTGTGGTTTGAGAATTTGAGAATTGTGATTATATATATAGAAACTGGGTTTTTTAATTTGTGTTGTGTGCTTATACAGTTTAGGACTTACATTCCATGTAAGTGCATATGGCATGATGAAAGTTATATGTGTAAGTGTATAAGGCCTATTTACATTTTGTGCAAGTGTATAAGCCTCATTTACATTAGTGTAAGTGAAAAAATAATACATGTACACGAATTTATATATCTATGTAAAAAATGTGAAAAATGTGTAACTTCTGTTTGGGGGGAAGGGGGCAGGGGGTGATGCCAAAAGTTTCAGAATTGTTTTGGTGATGGGCTAATCAAAGTGGTCCATTGCATTCCTCTCCCCCACCCCCGCTCCCTCCCTCCAAAAAGCTAGGATGCACCAGTATTAATTAAACTATTGATATGAATCACAATATCATGTACTCAAGCTTTTGTAAAAACCTAAGCTGAAACCGGTGATCAACAAACTTAGGAATGAAAATCCTATGCAAGCAACGAGGTTGGGCAACATGCACCCAAGATATTCCCCACTAGTACCTTAATTTGTCTCATATCCTTTGTATAAAAGTGTGTGTTTGTATTGTATGTGGATGGATTAAAAGGAAACATTTCAATAGTGTTGTATTGGTAGTAAAAGCTTCTATTTGTGGAGCATTAAGAATATTAGACCTTCTTTTTTTTTGAGTAAAGGGCCAATCACAATGACCCATTGCAAAAAAAAATTAAAAAATAGAGCTTTTGGGGTGCACCAATGTTGGAATGCACCCATAATTAATTAATATGGATTGCAAATAAGTACCTTATCAAAAACAATTACATAATAGGTTGGTGAAAGTGTGAATGCCAAAAAATTGGCAAGGTAATAAAGAATAATTTAGACTTATCTAGTTTTACACGACAAATATATGTGTATTTTACTCACACAACATCAGCTTAAACTTCTAAAATTCTAACACTCATGGTTTAAATAGAGTGAAAATCCAATAATGAGATCTCCCTCTAGACCAAGAATCAACCAGTCACCCATTAGTGTTGGCATTCATCAACCCTTCTTCAAGGGGTAGAATCTTCAATTAGGAATTTTACATTGCCAATGGACTAGTGGATGGTGCAAGGATACATGGCATGATCATTTGGGAAGCTTTAATTTATCAATTCAAGTGTATGTCAAAATCACTTTTTTTTTGCAACAAAATTTCAAGATTAATTGCAACCATTCATGAAATTGATATTCGTTATTTTAAACGGTTAGATAGATGTGTGCTAAAACCCCATATTTAAGAAGAAGATCTAGAATTACCTTCCTATAGCCTATACAATGGTTTACAAAATTGGTAGGCAAGGTGAAAATTCATGGTTTTAATGTGCCATATAAATTTCTATCTCTTGTTGGAAACATGTGTATATGTGTGCATTTTGCAAGCACATACTTTCTACCTCATGTGGAGCTCATGACTACCACCATAGCCTTTCTTTTCTTCTTGTGAAGGGGTAAAAGAGTTTGATATGTAAGGCATGAAATTCTTGTGTGTGTTTTCAAGTAATTTGAAAACACAATTAGACACACATACATGCCCTCGTTTTGCACTTACACTCACGGAATTTTATTTTTATTTTTGATAATATTTTTGTGCTGGAAATTTTATTCTCTTTAGCATCAAATTCTTTGATTTACAAAATTTGCTTTTGAAGTTTGAATTTCCCAAGAAAAACACTACTAGGACCCAGGCTTATAAATGTGTTCAATGTCATGTATTAAGTGCCAACAACATTATCGCACTAAGTTGGAGGTAGCTGTTGTTTACAACAATTTGCATTATTTGATAGGTTGATGGAAAACCAATTACCAAAAAGAAAAAACAATCCCTACATCCTAGGTAATCTAACTTTTAAATATTAAAAATAAAATATATTGATTTTTAAAAATATATAAATTCCCTATAGATTTCTTTGCAAATAGTTGCTTCAATTCTCAGCAGTTCCAGAATTTTATTCAATAATATTCACCTATTAGAAACTATTATCAAATTATAGATATGTGAAAACTCTTTCATGACATTACACAAAGAATCATGCACAATAAACTTATTAATCCTTTGCTGGAATGTTAAAGTTTATCTTTTCATTTTAAAAAATAAATTAAAAGTAAAGAAAATAAAGTTTTCCTCCATATTTACTTTTTACACATAAAAGTATTGTTATTATTAATTATTTCTTCTAATCAGACCATAAATTTGACCCTCGCCAACTGACCACCCCCGTGGCATGATTTCGTTTAATGCTGTTGTGACTGGGATTGTCACGTGGCAAAAACGAGCGCAGCTCTGAACTCTGCCACATCGTCAAAAGTGCACCGCCAGTTGGCCTCCACGTGTACAGTAAGGCGAGCAGGTACCTTGTAAAGGGACCCAGGCATTTACTTTCTGTAAGACTTAGGTACCCTATTAGCCAGGTCAGCATCCTGGGCAGGTGATGGGAGGGCAGGAATAAAAATGCAAGAAAAAGAAAAAGAAATAAAAATAACAATCCCTGTTCAGGAAGTAAAGAAAAATAAAAGAGAGAATAATTAAGTTCAAGGTTTTTGGTTAGTTGCACAATGCCCACAATCTTCCCAACCCGGATGAAATTTTCTGCTGGGTTTTATTTATTTATTTATTTATTTTCTCTTTTTCTCATTTTCCTTTTTCTTGGGGAGGGGTTATTGAAGATCTTGGGTGGTTTACTTTGACTTACATTAGTAGATCCAACCGTCAGATTTTTCCTTGTAGTTAATCTAAAACAAAATATGGGAGGGCTCGAAATTCCTATGTATCCTATTGTGGGTCATTGGATCTAAAATCCAATGGTTGGATCTCTAGATAAGACTTTTTTTAAACATTTAATTCCCCAGCAAAACCTTACTCCACAATCCACTACATTTACCTTATGAATCACACACTCAATTATCCAATTGTTATTTTGTGGTTTATTTTTAACTTTAAAGAAGTCTTTAGAAATCTTTATTTGGCTTAAGGACTTTTTTTTCGTTTTTTTGAAATTTAGGTATTTTTTAAAGACAATTTATTTAAATTGATTATGAAATAATTTTGTCAAACCCATCTGAGCACCTAATTTAAAACCCAAAGATCAAGATTTTAAGCGTTAACTGATATACTAGTCATGGTTGGTAATATCATCTTCAAGTTTTCCTACTCCATGAAATGTTCATGTCAAACGTTGGGAAGCACAATGAATAGGTAGATAGTGAAAGCGTGGGAATATATTTGGAACCTTGAAAACCTTTCAAATAATGATCATTGGAAGGTGAATTTTGTCATGTTAGACATTATGATATTTTATACCCATCGAATTGGAAAATGTCTCATATTAAATGAAGCTTATACTAGAGAACACGTGGAGAAGTTACCCATTACCATTCTTGATTTAAAATTCTTTTCACCCTCTGAAATGAATTTTTTTTGTGACATGATAAAAAAATTCATAAAATATCCCAGACATGGGATGAAATTTCTCATTAGAGGTTCAAAATAGGCGGCAATGATTGAAATAAGTGAGCATTAAATTATATAATTAATTTTTTTTGGATGTTACAATTAGGATCAAATTATTTATTGCATTTTCACAAATATTATAAAAACATTTGGTTTTGAATGTGATATCCAATGCAAATTTTGAAATAAATAATCAAAGGATAATTTTCAATACAATTGCATTAAATATAAATTATAGCACAATTCAATAATTTCATGTTAAGTTTTATTATTTGATCAATTTTTAAAAACTTTACAAATAACATGAAAGGGGGGGTGACAAAATGAAAAGTACTAAAAATGGGTTGGACTAAGTACAACTTTAAAAAAAGTATAACAATTGATTATTTACAAATGATTAGGATTTGAGAAAGGAAAGAAACCAATGGTTAGGTGAAGAAAGGAAAGGTTAATAACTCATGGATAAATATAAGTTTGTGACCTTGATTTGTTGGCCAAGTTCAAATCCTTTTATGAGTTCAATCTAATATTTTCACTAATTAGAGTAGAATGTCCCATCACTTATCAAATGCCAATGAGAGGACACTTGTTTAGTGGGTTATAATATTGGTATTAGTTCTTGATTATGGGCATAAACATGGTAAAGTATGGCCAATCAATGACACTTGTTATTTTTTTGGAAAGTATCCATAAAATATGCTTTAATATATTAAATTCATGAATTTTAATTAAGTCAATGATCAACATTTAAAAGTTTTTTAACTTCATTGCATAACATAGAAAAATCACATGTTTTCATATGCATTTATATACATTTTTTGAGATGCAAGTATTGGAAAGTATGTGTCATAGTTTTGTAAAGTAGAGTTACAATTACATGAAATTAAAATATCAATTATGATTATTTTATTTTCAAGTTGATAAAGCTCTAGTGTGTATGGATATAGTTTCAACTTTTCATATTATGGTCATAATCTATCAAAGTTTTAATTTAAAAGTATTTTGAAAATTTTGAACAGTCAACCAATTTAGAACATATTTTTCATTCATTTTTCTTATATAAAAATTCTTCAAACTTTAGGTTCAACTTACAATAAATTCAATGAAGAGCTCTATGATTTCAAAATACAATTCAAATAGGTTCTTAATATTTTTTTGAATGTGAATGTTGAAAAGAAATTGTTTTTTAAATTAAATTTTCTTAAGACTATTTCTTTGGTATACTTTATCATGCTTGGACCCTTATGTTGATTATTGTTCAAATGAACACCCATGACCAAACATTCAGCCAAAAATTTTGTGTTCTAAAATTTATAAAATGCAAAATGCCTTTGGATACTTAATGTTCAAGAATAAGGGTTAAGATGTTCAACTTAAAACAAAGAGCATTTTGGAGCACATACCTTTTTCACTTTTGTGTATTTTTTTGTTCGATAACAGAAGCCCGAAGTAACATTAATTAAAAATGATGTGATTGTTAATTTGAAATTTCATGCACCAAAAAATAAAACCAAGTGTTTGGGAATGTCTCCTTGGGTGAACAAAAAACAAAAGACATAACATACAAATAAAGAAATTGGCTTGTGCTAAAACAAATCACACACAAGAAACATTCCATTAGAACAATGAGGACAACTTTGGATACCATTGGATCAAAAACCAAGTAAATCCATTAAAGGCTTTCCCACCAATATTCATAGATGGCATTTTCCCACCAAAAGTCATGAAGCAACAAGGTAAAGGCAAATACCACATTGCATTGCATTGCAATCTTATTGTAAAACCTTGTAGTTTTAAACTAAGCATGTCACATCAAGGTGGAAGTTCATTGCAAAAGTTTCAACATTTTTTAAAAAGATTACAATTTGGGATCAATAAGGGATTGGATAACAATTTAATTACAACTAAGATCAAGAAGGCAGTCGAAATTGACCCTAATGTTAGGGATGTGAAGAAAGAAGTCCTTACTACATTTGAGATTAGGGAGAAAGTAGGAAAAATTCCTATTGCATTTGTAGTCAAGAAGGAGGTATAAGAATTTGAAAAAATACAAATAGTGCAAAAAAAGAAAATTTGAATGGGATACCAAAGTTGTACAAAATTACAATATCAAGTACTCAAACCATTTCTACTATTGTTGGATTCCACAATCAACACTCCTAAAGCAACCATCCTATTCTAATAGTAGCACTAGTTGTAGATTTATTTTTTTTCCCTCGTGTTACACCTTGAGATACATTCCAATTGCTTGCACATCCATAATTGATGTCACATTAGATTGGGTTAACTTTGTTGAATTTTATGAATTTCTTGTTTCAAGTGAAAAGCTAAAACCTATGCATTTGAACATTGTCCAGATCTAACACATTTTTTGATTTCTTGGTGTTCATACAAGAAACAAAAATTCATACTTCTAGTAGGATTTAAACGAACACCCCCAAGTGTTTGGAGGTTAGGAGCATGAAGAATAGGGTTAAAATGAATGCACCAATGCACGGTTGGGCCTTGCAATGATCATCACAACATGCTAGGGGTGCACCACTAATAAATTGCATTGCAACACATTTGAATGTGCCATGAAAGCAATGAAGTGGCATTTCTAGTACCACTTGTGTAGAGCAAGAGAATTGACCTCCACAACTTGTCACCCTAGTCACCCCAACAATGCAAGAGATTCCACAATCACAACCAGCTCAAGCACCAACACAACAACAATGCCATCCTCCCATATTAGAAATATAAAGGTTAGCCATAACTAATAAAATACTTAATGCAATTAAGCGGGCCAAATGGGTAGATCAACATCTAAAAGATGTCATGGACATAGTGAAAAGGGGACACATTTCTTTGTGAAAGGTAGCTAAGTATTGGAACATTCCACTTATTTCACTTTTAAATCATCTCAATTGTAAAACCAAAAGTAAGAAAGTGGGACCCCAAGGTGTCCTAATAGAACATGAAATGCAGCAATTGTCATTTGCATTTTGAATATGTAAATTATTGAATTATCTATCACCCTGCAATAGCTGAAGCTCAAGGTTGCTGAAATCACACAAACTAGGCCTACCCCATTTCAAAACAATGTTCCAAGAGCAAGCTAGTGGTATTGGTCTAAAATTTGTCATTTCAATATCAATAATCGATTTATAAAAGGACTAGAGGTTTTTTAGGGCAAAAGGACTTACTAGAAAATCATGCCATACCTTCTATTCCAATTTGGAAAACCTACACACACAACACAAATATGCATTAGAACACATTTGGAATTAAGACAAAATAGGAATTCAAGTAAGGTGTCAATCTAGTGCTACGGTTTTGGCTAGGTGAGGCTCACATGATGTTTACAACACCATCCTTAAATCTTGGGAATGGTTGATTATGAATTGTGTTATTAATGTTGCAAGGGCAACATTGCTTGCATTTTACATTTTCAAAAGTCTAGGGATGCGAGAAGATTACATTTGAAATTATAAACCAAAAACATGCATGGTAATGTAGAAAAAGGCTTGGATGATAACTTACCTTTTTAACTAATGGTTGGTTTTTTTCTATAGATTTGTTTTTGGGGGGGGG
>Ga0209611_10002724_pt1 | contig 30944 bp, 28 predicted proteins | sample S1TSphgellanicum_3_FD_187693 | JGI IMG/M metagenome (GOLD analysis project Ga0209611, IMG submission 187693) | Host-associated microbial communities from peat moss isolated from Minnesota, USA - S1T2_Fc - Sphagnum magellanicum MG (SPAdes) (version 2) | ecosystem: Host-associated > Plants > Peat... | reverse complement strand
GGAGAGCATGTACATGCAAAGAACATCAAAAGCAAAGAACTGCTGGTTCCCATTAATTTTTAAACCTCTAAAAAATACCAGTTTTCATGAAAGAACCAGAGGTTTTAGAGGTGGTAATTTGATTTTTTCCAAATTTTTTGAGAACTGGGGGATATATTGGAATCTGCTCTCTTTTTAGTGTGAAATTTCTCCTAAATGTGAAATTGTTTTCGGGGTTCCGACCCCTACAAAGGCTTTTTTGAAATGTTCTTCATGAAATCACCATAAAAGCAAGGTTTTTGAACTGGGTTTGCCGAATTGAGAGCGCCTGCTCTTGCAAGTCACCAAAAAGCTGCAGGATAACTACAGAGAACAATGGAAGGGGAAAGAAAAACTCACACACAGAACAGATTCCATTGATGGTCATTTTTCCAAAAGCTTGCAAATTGAAAGACAGAATGCAGAGCTCATTACTACCCCCAAAACAATTGTACAGATTCAACAAAATCCATCTCAAACTGAAGTCGATCTATCAAATCAAATCTTGTCTAGTGAAAAATATCTTAAGTTGTGACGAACATTTGTTGTGGATTTTCATTAGTAAAAAATTTAGTTTAAAATTCTTCTTTTGATGGGTCAAAGTTTGAACCAGTGATTTTTAAGAGAATTTTGTGATGTAACCAAAGTGACAATCATCCAGAAAATAATTTAACCAAATTTGGCTACATACCAGATATGAAAGTTTGTTTTTAAAAAATATTTTTTATATTCTAGGCCAACTGCTGGAACTTATCATTAAAAATCTGGTTATTTGGATCCCCCCTCCCCACCCCCACCCTTCAAAATCTGGTGAATTTCAGCCTTCTTTCATGAAAAATTCGAAATCATATTTTTCAGGTCAAAATTTAAAAAGAACATTGCCAAATAAAAAAACACTGGTTTGGACTTGCTTCAGAAGGCAGGGATAGGGTCCAAAAATGGGAAGCACCTAATGGCTGATGGGATGTCATGAAATTTGGATTGGGAACCTGGGAACTACAAAGAAGTTCGACAAACATTTGTTGTGGGTGTTGTGAACAACATCTATCTATGAAGGAAGGTAGTTTGTTTTGTTTTGTTTTTAGTTATGAGATCCACTGAACTGGGATGCTTCAGATTGTGTTCTTGGTGTCTTTGGAAAGCTCTTCACAAGGAGCAAGGGGCTTGGTTCCATGGCATTTGGACTTGCAGTGCAAAAGTTCTTGAATATTGAATGATTTCTTCACTAAAAATTCAATTGAATTGTAGCTGAAAATTTAGGAGGAATTGGAATGTGCCTTTGGTATTGTTGGAAAGACCTTGATGAGCAGGATTTGATGGAATTTATTTGGTAAGATTTGGATTCAGATGGTGGGAGATATTGATTTTTAAGTGATTTCTGCCACTGAAAATTCAAATAAATTCTCAAAAATTTGGTTTTGGAAGGAAAAATCAGTTGAGGACATGGTAACACTTGGGCCAACGGCACAGGCCACACTAGTGAGACTGAAGGCGACATTGGCATTATCAATGATGGAAGGATAGAAAGAAAGAGGGAACAATGGTCCTAGCCAGGTAGTAGTTTTTCCACCTATATGACCAGAAATCCCATCGCCTTGCAGAATAACTAGGAAAAATCAGGAAATAAGTCTCCAGACAAACGGACAAAGAAGATCATAAGGTGATTGCTGCTGTACTGGAAATTTCTTGTCTAAAAAGACCATGTGTTGTTGGCAAAGTCTTGGGAAGTTTTGAGAACTCATTCTACCAAACTCCAACATGTTGCAATCCCAATGGCCGTCATTGCCAATGATGTGGATGTTGGTCAAATTATTGACATTTTACCACAATAGATGTATCATGATGATATAGAAGTGTTCATACAAAAAAGGTTGATAGGATGGTTAAAAGGGCCTATTGATGATGGAATATAATTGAAAATGTTGTTCCTTGTGTGCCACACTTGGTCAATAAAGTTGGGAAATGAAAATTCCATGTCTCTTTGCATCTACCTATTGCAAGAAGGAGAATTCGTCTATTAGGCTTTCTTGTTCAATTTGTCTACATTTTGAACCTACCCCTATGACCACTTTTAGCCTTCCCTTCCTTCCTTCAACTATAGTCTATCATCCATTAATAGAAGCTAACTAATGGCAACATTATTGTATTAGCTTTTTACTAAGAAGAATTATTTAAAAGAGAAATATAACATTCAAGAAAATGTAATTTTTAAAAAACTACAGGAGAATCCTTTAGGACTTTTCAAGGAAGATGTACATTGGGATGGACAAATCCCCAGCCTAAGTACTAGGAGATAGAAACTTGAAATGCCACGAAATTGAAAAACTTAGAAGGAAGGATCAAAAGAAAATATCGTGAGTTTAAAAAATGGAAGCTAAATTAAAGCACATCCCATGCTTCTTTTATGTTCAAAGGCACACAAACAACTCATGAAGGCCCAAAGTGTAGAGAGAAACTAATGGCTTGCTTATGTGAACCACATGATTAAAAAGGCTTGCTCCTATCTTAACATCATAGACTTGAAGGGGATAACATTAGTAATGGCTAACTTGTTTCACTTATTATAGCTTTTAAAGGGATCACATTAGGAACTAATGTAACTCATTTGGGATGACAATTGGGAACTTAATGGCATAGTTGACAACTTCTTGAATGCCATATAAGAAAGTATGAAAAGAAGTTTAACAACCATTACAACATTGTGCTTCCAACCATCATGTGTTTGTTCGATTTCAATATTTACATATGGGAATTTCAGCTCAAAACCTTTCATCCATTTGTAATTGTTTGAACACCTATCATTTGTCATTCTCATGATTTTCTCATTTTACCTCTAACAACCATTCAATGTTACCAATGATCAAGCTAAATATGCAACTAGGTCTTTATTGTTTAATTGTGATGAATATGATTGTTCATTCATCCCATTCATCCCATTTCACCTCAATGCTTTCCTAATGTAGTTTAATCACCATGATGACAAATGAATTGCAACATATTGTTAACTATTAATTGCATTTGCATTGGTTCATCCACATTTGCACTTCATTCAATAGTTGAAAATTTAAAGAGAAGGAATATTAAAATACACATGATGAAAAGTAGCCTTTTTTTTATTGGCAATTTTTCATCAAAAAGTGAATCTAAAATTTGAAATTTTGAAAAAACCAATTTTGAAGGTTTTTAATTGCTACAAATGAAAACAAGTGAAAATTGCCATATTTGCATATTTGGTTTTTAATGTGTAGTCAAACATATAGCATGATTCTTACATATTTTTATTTCTATGGATTTGATTTATAGTCAAATTTGGCTAAGTTTTCCTTGGGATGATCACCATTTTGGCTACAAACAATTTTTTTTAAAAATAACATTGATGAAGAATCTATAATGCTCTTTTAATGTGGGTATGTTGCATTTAATTTGGAAACTTTTCAATTCACATGAAATGGAGGAGGGCCCAAACAATTTTTTTGGACCTTACTATAGGTGTTCATGACATGTTAGCCATATCGTGGGCCATTCTAGCATAGTTCAAGAATGTGTCCAACTTCACTACCACAAAGTTTGAAGAGTTGGCATCACTTATGGTGCCTACTTCATCCCATGCTAATTCTACAAGTGAGACCTATATTGTTTTAAGAAGATCATCAAAGTTGACCTTTGAATAATTGATTAAAATTTTTTTTGTTCATGAAACATGATAATGTCACAAGGCATGACTCTTTCATATGAAATTGGACTTGGAGTTTATGTGTGATGATGCACTTTTCATTTCATCCTCATTAATTGTCTAACCTATGATTTAGAAAAAAGCTACCTTGGGTACCCATCTACAAGAGTTATCAAGTTGTAAATAAGGTTTAAGGATGGGACCTGGGTTGACATTTAGAAACCTTAGAGGGATGAAACACACAAGACTTGGGTCAATGGCTGAAAGAACATCTATTTTATGAACAATGTATTACTATTCAAATGATCAAAATGGCTTGTTCACTTACATAAACAAAGGCTACCCAAGCTTTTAACATGATGTCAATAATATCTACCACTCCAACATTTACAAAGATTAGTGTTAATACTTTATTCATGGGGATGATTACTTTGAATACATGTTGAAGATCTAGGGTATATGGGAAAAGAAATGTTCATAATGTAAAAGATACGAAAATAGTAGCTAGCTCCCAATGCAAACCATTATATAATGTGAACATTGAAGATGGAAACTCATTTTAGTAGTATTTCAATTTATCATTGAAATGCAATATACACAACAAATTATAACCACATCATATAACCAAAATTTTCCATTTCCTTTCATTATTGTTGGTTTGACATTTGTTTATTTTTTATGCCCATATTGTAAAAATTGAATAAACATATCTTATAATTACATTTCAACTTATATGTAACATACACACATTATCACATGTTTAACTTCTCATCAAATTTTAGTATATAAACAACACATTAAAATCATACAATTTTAAAACTACAAGCCTCACATTTACACACAATAATTTAAATCCTAAATAAGGTCTTATAAGCAAAATTAGAATACATTGTTTTCTAATTTCCCCAAATATAGATGTAAAATTACCTTCACTTTTGTTGTCTTAACATAAAAATATATTGAATTTAAATGGTTTGAAACCTACACCATCAAAGTTCATACTCAATAATTCAATTTAATTGTATAAAATCTGATAAATTAGCAACATTATATTTTTAAATATGCATAAGAACAATCCAGATGATATGGTAAATGCACAAAACAACATGAGTGTTGAAAAATATTTATACTTGAATTACACCCAAAAATTATAAGCTTTATAATTTCACATAATCATTAAAAAAAACTTTATTCATTTCAATCAATATTCTTATACAAAAGAAATAGTTATATTCAAATAAAGAAATGAACAACAATAAATCAAATGTTTTTTTTCCAAGTTATTTAAATGAAAGTGGATTTTTTTACTAATTTGAATTAAGAGCCAAAAATGCAAAAGAATGTTATGTAGCATGTCTCCTAGTTGTCTCATAAGAAATCAACAAGATTAATATTAAAAAGAACAATTTTTTCCTTGTTCATCCTTTATAAATTTTTGATACTAAACACAATTGCATGATAATTGTCAATGCAAATCCTAAGATCTATTAAAACTAATGGCAATGTGTTACAACATAAGGGCATATCCCACACAAATTTCAAATTTGCATAGGTAGTTAAAACCTAGTTGAAATGTAAAATTATATTAATTACGTATAGAACCTTAATTGCCTATTAGTTTCATCATAGTTTCTTGTAGGAACTTTTATGTAACTTACAAATGAAGTCAAATGACCTTGACCAAAATCATATATATATAAGGCATATTCCAATCATATAAGGGGTTTTTTTTTCAACTCATATGTGACTATAATAAAATGTTGTGAACTTCAAACATGGCATTTTATTTTTAAAATGTCCCATATTTTTGTGGAACAAATGCAACATAATTGCACATCAATTGCACCAAACATTTAGATGTAGGGTAATGAGGTTTCCATAGATGTGATTTCTCGTAACATTTAAGTCAAATGGCACTACAAATTTTCCTTTTGAAATTCCAAAAACTACATACCACAAATATAGTTTAAAATGTTACCTCAATACCTACTAACCACCTACATAGTCTTCAAATCATTTTTCACTTGAGCTACAAACCACAAATAAAGTTCAAACTACCCCTTCATTACTTGTTGACCCAATACAAAGCTCATAAATACTTTTCCATGAATTGGAAATCATAAATAGAGTTCAAAATGCCACCTCATTACCTATTAACCCAATATAAAGCTCACAAATCATTTTTGCAATAACTACAAATCATAAACAAAGCTCAAAATGCCCACTATGCAATAACCCATTATATTGTTCGATCACAAATCCTTCTTCAAGGTTTGGGGACCACCCACAAAATTCATTTATGCATAATCCTAGTCCTTTTTACCCACTTACAAGTGTAATCAACTAATGAATTTCAATTTGACAAACATAACTAGTCTTGATTTCAAATAAAAATTGCATGATGTCCAGTTAAATGGGTCATTTAATTTTTAAATATGATTTTAAAAATATTTTGAAACAATAAATTAAACATTGGTTACATTATCTAACAATGTTTTTAAATATTTGATAAAATTTAGTGAATTTAGTAATTGCAATGAATAGGACCTAATGGGAATGTAATGAATTCACTAACGTAGTGAATGGGGATTAATGAACTGAACCCACATTCTATACAAGACCTTTACATTTTTTTCCCATTGTTAATCACTACCCATAGTTCATGCCTTCAAAAAATTGCCCACCATTTACAAAATGAACCTTTAAAAAATGGTCCAAGAGAACTTGCAAACTGCAACATGGGCCTTTAAGTTACCTTCTCCCATAGCCCATTACCCACTTACAAAGGTCAAAACCCTAGTTCCTTGAGTTATAAACCATTTCCAGAAGTCAAAATACAATTTCATTTACCCACTATAGAGTTCGAAATGTAAATTCCTTGAGTTACCACTTAAAGAACTCAAAAGGACATATCACATAGGTTTAAACCCTTACATCACATTGCCATGTATGCATAATTCATGTCTTCTACAAAGTTGCCCACCGCTTCCAAATACACCTACAATTGTTGCAAAAACCTTAGTACGTATACAAATCACATATAGAGGTCCAATTTAAATCACAATTGACTAGTAGACCTTCAACTCACATGTAAATGAAGTGCATAAAGGGTTAAACAACCTACTTAGTTTTCTATTCAAAAGTTGCATTTACAATTTGTGAATCTTCATCTTTGGGTTATCAAGTTGCACATCCACAAATGATAATTTAAGAATCCAACTTCAAATTGTAATCACTTTTGAAGAGAACACATTTTAAGCCCTATAAGTAAATGGTTTGATGGTAGAAAAAAATTGTCCCAATATTTGAAAATCTCAAGTGCATGTGATTCCAAATTCTCACCCACAATTTTATTATACCATTGTCTACTTAATTAATGTAATTTCCATAGGTCATGGAAGGGTTTTTATGCAAGTGCAAACATGTTAGAATTTGTTCTATAATAATTGCATCATGAGAGGGGTGGCAAGGTGCTCACATAACTTTGGAGGTCAAGTTTGTGTCTATGTGGTGGTTAAATTGGAATAAATGGGGAGAAGACTTTTACTTGTATTGAAGACTCATTATGGAAGTGCTTAAGGGATTGTAGTAGCCATGCACTAATTAATGCTTGAACTAGTCCACAAAATTTGTGGTAGAGGATATAAAAAGATTGCAATTATAGTAGAAAGGCCTCCCAAATGGATAGGTCTTGAGTGTGACAATCAACCTTTGTCTTCCCAACCATTATTCACTAACACCATATCTTATTTCCTCTCCACAATTTTTCTAATTGTGAGAAAACTCTTACACCTCACTTGCAAAATCAAGAAAACTTCTAACTTTACACTTGACCAAATTATTGCACTCTTGTGCACATTGTGGCACCTCTTCACATGAATGTTCTAGTCCATTGTTGTTCCAATCAACTTGCTATTTTATGCATCTTCATTCCACACTTTTTTGCACCATTTCCTTACTCTCTTTTCAATGTGCATGAAGCTCCACCAAACCTCTCTATTTTTTTTTAACCTTCAAACTTTCTTAGACAAACTTCATGTCTTTCTTCTTTGTTATTTTTAGTTGCCTCCTCTTTTTGCATCAAACACAACTTTCTTTGAGTGAAATCACATTACAAGGGGGTTCACCAACTTGGGGAGTTTTATGATATTTGCGTGAAATATACACCTATAAAATGTGTTGCATTTAATCTTGGGTTTCACTTTTAGTGTTTGGGCTTTACATTTTTTATTTTCACAAAGTTAATGTTATTTAATATTATTTCAAAAAAGAAATAAATTTAAAAGATTAAATTGGAACAATGCATATATTTACGGTATATGTAATACAATAGAACCCATTCCTTCTTTAAAATTGCTTGTGCATTAGGTTTTAGTTTGAATTAGTCAATCAAAAAATGTTTGAAATGAAAATTAAAAAAATGGCCTACTTCATATATCTTGTGATTTTCCATTTGAAAGTGATTGTCTGTCAACCATATACTTACAATCATCACCTTGAAAAAATTCATTTATCATATAATAATTATCAAATTCTTCACATGGCTCGCAAACTTATTCCAATCATATGGAATCACAATGGTTAGTAAATACTACAAATTTCATAAAGATTAAAAATCATTTCCATCATATTTGGAATTTTATTTTATTTTTTAAATATGTCATGACATTTTTTTTTTTGCACAAATATATTATAACATCACATCATATGAAATTTTAAAATGTAACTTCTTTGGCATTTGACTTCTTTGAATTTTGACCTACCATAATATGCAAAAACATTGTGAAAATCTTTCATAATAATGACATGGTTGAAATTCAAACATGGGACCTTTGAAAAATAACACAATGTGACAACAATCTTGACCTTCATGTAGTGTGCTTTTATCCTTTCTCTTTTCCTTTTGATTTCATTTTACGTAAAATGAACACACTCAAACATAGCAAACACTCAAACATAAATTAAAAATGCACACACATGATCCACAACAAAACTCTTGTAGGCATGAAGTATTCTAATGGGAATGTGCCATGAATTGGGGACCAAACTTGTTTGATCATGAATTTTGGGGCCAAAAACAAGTTTGAATCCCTTTGTTTAAATTTTGCACCATAGTCCACCCCTTGGTTCAACAAAATTAAAGGTTTGAATGCTTTGTTTGGAGGACTTCATGAATTACTCTAAGAGGTGTCAAATAGTCAAAGACCATAAGATTAATTTTGTGAAATGAATGTTCATGGGCATTTTTTATATTTTAAATGAAAGATTTACATACACAATGCCAAAACGTGGCATTTATGACTACAAAAATCCAAGATTATATGTGCCATCTATGACTAGAGATGATTACATTATTACTAGTTGAAAAGACCACTGTCATGTTTGTACATGGCCTTATACATGATGGCCAGTTACGGGCATGCCCATGTGCGATTTTAGGGTTGATGTACAGTCTTAGGCGACTGTACGCTATTAAGTACTTAGGGTTTCAGTTTGTTGACGATGGTATAAAAGGCCTAAACCTTTCTTTCTCCTTTTAGTTTTTCTAGAATTCCTTTGTCATGAGCTTCCTCCATAATAAGCTAGGATTTTTAGATGCTCACGACGACCATTGCACGACCATCGTCTACATACAGTTCATTTCCTTCTTTCTTTGCAATTCAATTCTAGAAAAACTTTATTCCTTGTTGTTTCATGTTGAAAGTAACAAATTTCTTGTGCTTTTGAAATTCTTGAGTTGTTGCTATTCGTGTTGTTGTTGTCGGAAGGAGCACACTACTAGTGTTGCTATTGGTGTTATTGGAGGGAGTTTGCGTTTCTTACAACCAACGAAGCCGGGACACTAAAGAGCAGGTGTCAAAACTTCTTTCTTTCTCCCATTCTTTTTTTCTCTTGAAGTTGTCGAGTAAAAAACAAAAAAAATAAAATGTTGCAATGCAACATTGGCCAGGGCTGTAACGTGCTACCAACCATCGCAACAGCACTGTGAGGTCCAGCCGTTGCCAACCATCGCAACAGTGGTGCCGACCAGCACCACGAGCTGTAGCGCTCCCGGCCATTGCTATATTGTTGCGTTGCGAGGAGCTGCAGTGTAGTGCCATTGCCTGCCATCGCCACAGTGGCGGCTAAGCTTTACACGTCCGACGTAAGTCGGACGTTCGTCCACAGACTTCCGTCCGTCGGTCTTGCGCCCTGCCATCCTACGTATTGTTTTGATGTCTTGCCTTTTCATCCAACATCTGTTTGACTTTCGTGCGATCTTTGCGTGTCACAAATCATTCCCAACAGTGCATTATATTCTTCAAATTATACGTTGTGTTAGAATTTTGTAATTAGTGCTATGTACTATCACAACATTTTAGGGCATGGGACAACACCATGTCTTCGAATGATGAGAGCATTACTATTCGGCCAGAGCCCAAGTATCAACTACAAAATAACACACAATCCTTTGAGCTGATTTGTTTAAGTTCACAATCTTCATGACAATACCATCAAGTGTCTACAACACCATTGTCATCTAGTACAACTCCTACCAGGAATTCAGGTTCAGGTTACATTACATCAACAATACATCAAAGTCCATTTGGAGGGGTTAATCAGTGGGGTACGCCCATTGTTGCACCTACTTTCACACCATCACCGTATACTCCATTGCAAGCTGTGACTTCAACACCGATTTCCACCATGGAGGTCAACAGTTCCTCTGGGAGAATTGTGAAGTTCAGCGAAAGGCCAGGTACTATTTCTTTGAGGGAGTTCAAGGCAACTTTCTCAACTGTGGTTTGTGAATTAGAGCTCAAATATGGCACTAATTCCACCGAGGCGTTTGCATTCAAACAATTGGTTCGTATGTGCACTATGAGGCATTGGATGTCTATGAGCAACATTTTGCAAGGATTTTGGGTGTCACCCAAATTCCCAATCCAGCTTAGGCATAGCCATTACCACCGCCTCTCAAGCTGCATTGCAAGCTGCAATTGCACATCACGGGACTGTGCCGAATAATCCAGACCCGGTACCTACCTCAGTAAACCTTTTTCTTCAACAACTCAGTGCTGTTACTACAAACATTCCTCCCACCACCGATGCGTTAGCTTTTGTTGATCCAGTGGGGAAATTCTTTCGAATTCTTGAGTTGGAATTTCCAATCAAAAGTTTTGAAAAAATTATGCAGCTTACCACCTTTTTTCGGCAGAAAGATGAAACCCTCAAGATGCTCTACAAGAGGCTTCTCAAACTCAAAGAGGATACCCAGAGCATCACCGATTTGGAAGCTGCCCACCAGTATCTTCGTTCATTGGAAGGTACTCCAACGCTCCACGCGCAGGTTTTGTAATGGGCCTTTGCAGAATTTGGAGATTTGTACACTTTGCTAGATGTGTACAACATTTCCGAAAAGTTAGAACTGGCTCATGCACACTATGAGGCCAATACTATGAGGCCTTCATCATGTTCAAGGACTCAACCTACACAAGTTGCGCCAACTAGATCATCACATTCTTCTTCAAGGACTAAAGCGGTGCACACGGCTACACCCATCCTACCTTCTTGCAACTACTGTGGCAATCCTGCCCACAATGCTAATGAGTGCAACATTCCTTCCGAAGATCTCTTTTGTGATTATTGTGGGAAAGAGGGACATCAGGAATTTGTATGTTTTGCCAAGTTCCCAGAGCGGAAGCAACTCCGATTACAACAGCAAAATCTGCCAGCATCTTCCGTTGCCCTCAACCAAAAGCCAAGGCACCTTAGCCTTCCACTCAGGCTTTGCCGACCAAGGGTAATTCCAACAAGAATGTTAAGAAGAAGGAGCACAATGTTGACAAGAGGGAGGTGCTTCAAGCCCATGCAATTCAAGTTCAGACTTTACAAAATGAACTCGAATCATTGAGGGCTCAACTTGCTAATCTAAAAGGCAAGTCCTACCAACCAGCTAATCATGCCCAACCTATACAAGGTTCAGGATCACGAGAGGGACCTCCTAGATCGTTCTATGGCCTTCCACACGATGCCATGGTTGGGGAGTATGTTCTTTCCACTCCACGTAATCTAGTCTCACACCAAAATTTGCTACTTCTTTTTGCCCTTCCTATGTTGCGGCACAAGAAGCTAGTGTGGCACCCAGAGTTTCTGCCACTAGGCAGGTAATTTAGACTGATGGATTCGCATCTGGTTCAAATCCTATTACCAGGGCTAAAGGAGCTCGAGTAGTCATGCCACAATCTTTTCGTCCTTTCAACATGGAAGAAGAACGCACCTTGTTGGCGAAAGGGGAGGAGACGACTACACCACAAGCTGTTAGGGCATCAAATTCTCGTGTCCCAAGAATACATGTACATCAAGAAAACACACAATTTTCCACTGATTAACTTATGGAATGTTAACTTCAAATGCATGAAATGGCGCAAAAGCTTGTGAATACACCATTGTTTAGTTTTCAAGATTTGAAGCTAAGCACCAAGGACATAATTGCAATCTTAGAGGATACCTTGAACACTACATCAGGTCCTCTACCAATCCCTGATCCACATGCTACAGAAGTCCCATCCAACACCTTGGAGAGACATTCGATTAGCTCACGTGTTGCAAATGGTGTTTTAATTCTGGTTTCTAATTCTAACATGGCTAAATTAGTGGGCTTTCCTACCTCTGATTCTACATTCACATATTAGAAGGGAGTTCAAAACACCTCACTTGTGGATTTGTTACTTAGCAAAGGTGTTGTGGATAGCCATTCTCTCCACAAAGTCTCTCATTCATTTATGAAGGTGTTGCTTAGTGAGAGAACTTTCATCGCCACCGGAGTTGCCATTATCGACAACACTGGGTCAGCAATCCAAGTGGGAGAACATACACCCAAAGTGGTACTTCTTGACAGATGTGCCCAACCAGTGATTCTTGGAGTTCAATTCGCCAAGAAGATGGGCATGTTTGACTCCAAACTATGGAAATCTATGTGGCAGATTCGCACCGCTAGTGGGAGCGTAAAGGAGGTACTTGGGGAAAGCTCGGATTTGATTACACTTAAGTTCAATGAAGGTACAAATCAGGAGCTTTGCTTATAAGTCAGATGTTTAGTCACCAATGCCACAAGTTATGATGTGCTCATTGGGCAAGAGGCCCTGTTTCCACCAAGTTTCACAATTGACAACTAGTTTGAACATGCGTACTACTAAGTGGATTAGGAAACTGATGGCCACCACCTGCGATACATACCCTTGATTTACATGGGAACCATAGTCCTATGGCTCACCATTGTATGCTCAAGGAAGCACACACCATTTCTTACATCCAACAAGCTAGCCACGAATGGATAGAGGGAGATGAGGAGGAGATAGCTTATGCTTAAGCTACTTAAAGCTTGAAGGTGGTTCCTACTGATATTTAACATGGACCAGAGGTTTTACAAAGGTTCAAAGTAGCCCACAAGCCCTTGGTAAAAGCTTTGTCTAGTTTTGAAAGCATGGAAAGCCATGGCGAACCGATTAAGCCATTACTTCGTCAGCTAATCACCTGGACACCACCGAAGGAAGGGATTACATTACTAGAGCTCTTTGGTAGTATTGGTACAAGTCTCGAAGCCCTACTATAGTCAGGGATGGTGGTTCAGGGGTATTTTTATGTAGACATTGATCCTATTGCAAGGCAAGTGGCGGCATCAAGAATGAGGGAGTTCATAACAAGATTTCCACAACAATTTGCAACCACCGCATGGAAGGCTAGTTTCACATTTTTGCCCTCTGACATACAACTAATTCAGAAGAAGCATACGGAATTACTTGGCCTTGTCGACCTCATCATTTCAGGTTGGGAATGTCAAGGATTTTTAGCGGATGGATTTGGAGAAGGCTTGAGTGACACAAGATCTAGTCTTTTCACGGACATGATACGATTGATCACCTAGGCTCAATCCATTTCTCCTACACTTGGTTATGTAATTGAGAACATTTTTTCTCAGTTTGATCAAAGGGAGAAAGTCCAGGAGCACTACACACTAGTCAAGCATTACCTTGGAGAACTGCTCTTACTTGATGCGGCACAATGTGGTTCCTATGCGCACTGGCTGCGCAATTGGTGGACCAACTTGGCACCACTCTCAGTTTTGCAACTAGTTCTAAAATACACTATCAGAGACCCGAACCTGTAGGTTTCTCACATATTGGAGGATCAAAGTTCTTGCCAACCAGTTACAAGGCAAGAAAAACCTCCTTGGTTTCCTATAAACACAATAGGAAAACCAAGAGGTGCTTGGCCCACCTTTGTTTCCTTCCCAGGAGCACACGCCTTTTAGGGAGATGGGCCAGGCCTGGTGTATCGTCATGTTTCAACCACTTGGGATGAACCAAGCCCAAAAGAAAGAGAAAGGGCTATGGGGTTCCAAGCTGGCACTACTAGTCACACTAAGGTGACTAGATTGGAGCGTAATGCTCTACTAGGGAGAGGCATGGACCTGAACTCTCTTACATGGTTGTTGGTAACTTGTGTACTCTTTCAAATGTACACAACACCAACATTGATTCAATCAACTTACAATTCTAGCGATGCAACCACATGGCACCCCGACCAAGTACACTTACCTATCTTCAACACTTTACATTTCACTCTCAATGTTGGGGGGGAGGAGGTACCATGTAATTTGACTCAAGTTGTGTCTAATACACTTGGAGGTACATCCACTTCTGGAGAAACAATCACAACCTTCTACGAATCTATGCAGTTGGATAGTGGATAACCCAATACACTAGGTTCTTCAAACACACTTTCCAACTCCATTCCATGTGTTTCCAACTACCCTTTCGTTATGGGGAACCAGCTCACCAAGAAGGAGAGAGACCAAGTCATAAACTTGTTAATTAAGTATGAGAATGTGTTTGCATTCTCAATGAAAGACTTAAGTAGGTGTAAGACCATGCAATTCTCTATAGACCTTACAAATGAGACACATGTCTATCAAAGGACGCATAGGTTGAACAAACATGAATGGGAACTAGTAGATGAAAGATGCAAAGAGCTCCATGAGGCCGGTCTCATTCAGCCATCAAAATCTGATTTTGCAGCTGCTGTAGTAATGCCAGCAAAGAAAGATTCAGCTAGATTATGGACTGAAAAAAGGATGTGCGGGGATTATAAGCCTTTGAACCTAGTTACACCTTAGGATAGGTACCCCATGCCCATCCTGGAAGAATTGTTTGATAGCATTGGAAATTCAAACATCTTCACAATTGTGGATCTAAGGCAAGGTTTCAACCAGATTGTGCTCGTTGTGAAGGATCGCAAGAAAACATCATTCCATGGAAGCAACAAGTTATGGGAATGGCTTGTGATGCCTTTTGGATTGAAGAATGCACCTGTCTTCTTTTAATGAATCATGGACCAGGTTTTCGAAAGGGCAGATTTCCTGAAATGCTACATAGATGACGTCCTAGTGCATAACAAGGGACTCCTACAGCATTTGGCCCATCTTGAGGAGTTATTCAAGAGGCTCCACGAAGTCAATATGAAGATCCATCTTAAAAAGTGTGAGTTTGTTGTCACTTCAGTAATCTACCTTGGACATAGAATTTTGCCAAATGGTATTATGGCTCATTGGGCCAAAGTAGTAGCCATTTTGGAGATGCCCAATCCTACTAATGTTCACACGTTGAGGAGTTTCATTGGATTATGTAATTACTACAGAATTTATGTCCAAGACTTTAGTACTATTGCTCATCCTCTTTATGCATTGCTAAAGAAGGATGTTATTTGGACATGGAATGATGAGGCTCAAGAAGCTTTCAACACACTCAAGGAAAAGCTTTCACAGTTCCCCATTTTGAGAATACCGGATTTCAACAAGGTCTTCATTCTACACACTTATTGGAGTGCTCTTGGTATTGGAGCTATTCTTGGCCAACTTGATGAGGAAGGCAAGGAATATGTTATCGCCTATGCATCTCGAAGCAACAACAAGGCTGAGAGCAACTACTCTTCATACGAAGGGGAGTGCTTTGTTATTGTATGGGTCGTCATACATTTCAGGCCCTATCTTTATGGCACCAATTTCAGTTTGTATATAAACCACCAGCCTATCAAGTGGTTGATGACCAACGATAAGCTTATTGGTAAGTTAGCTCGTTGGGCACTTATACTTCAAGAGTATGAGTTCAAGGTTATTCACCAACCTGGTATTACACATCAGAATGTGGATACCATGTCACGAAGACCCCTCACTACCTTTGAAGATTTTTCAGAAGCCAGGCAAGATTTTGACCAAATTCCAGCAATACATGTATCTGAAGCATTTAGTTATCTTGTACTATTACAATGTAACCTGGTTGAGCATCCCATTCTGGATATATGGGAGGACTTGGACACTTTGGGGTTTCTTCAACATGGGGAATACCCTCCCCAATTTACATCAAATCAGCGGGATCGCATACAACAGCGGTCCAAATGCTATTGGTGGAGGGACAATCACCTCGTCCGATGCTTATCATAAGGCGATAGAGTGGTTCCACCACCACATGAACGGCCTGGTCTTATTCAAAAGGTACACTCGGAACTTGGACATTTTGGAGTTAAACGTACTTATAGCCTTCTCGCTCTTCATTACAATTGGAGAGGTATGTATGCTCAGGTCCGAGACATCATTGCTAGGTGTGAACAATGTGATAGAGTGAGAACTTATTTCTCCTTTTGACAGTTCATGCTTTCTCCACTCTTTATTCAGGGCATGTTCTATCGTTGGTCATGTGATTTAGCTAGAGAGTTACCACAAACCTCCAGGGGTAATGTTTACATCATGATTATGATTGAGCATTTTTAAAAGTGGGTTGAGCTTGTTGTGTTACTGGACAAGTCATCACACAGCACTAGCTAGGCTTTTTTATAAAAGGTTCTAAGTAGGTTTGGGGCTTGTGCTGAGTGCCTTATTGATCAAGGATCAAAATTTAGGGGAGAATTCCAAGACCTATTTGACCATGCTTTCATTGACCATCGTCAGACTTCAAGAGATCATCCCTAAGCTGATGGCCTTGCAGAAAGGATGGTTCAAACGTGCAAGAAGGGACTTCGGAAGATTTGTTTCACTTAGAACAAAGAAGAGACCTGGCCTTCCCATACATCGCCATGGGTTACAAGATGTCCAAACACGTCTCTTTATCTCATTTCTCTCCTTACTTTTTACTTTTTGGGAGACACCCCATTCCACCCTCTTCCATTACTGCTCAAATGGACCAGGTTATGGACTTGGATTCCCCAGCCACTTGGGCTAAGGTCATTGTAGAAAAGGTTACTTTATTCAGGAGGGTTATGCCCATGGCCATGGGAAACCTATCCATTCCACAACATCGAGACACCTTACGGTATGCACACACACGAGGTGGCAGTTACAAACCTAAGGTGAGACAATTTGATGCTGGTGATTTTGTATATCTCCAGTGGCAACCAAATGATACTCTAGAGACTTCTTCTGGTCGCACTATCTTGAAGATTAAGGCGATCAGGCCTTCAGGTGTGTTGGAGCTACAAGGAGTTGACGGACGCACAATTTGGGATCATTCCAAAAATTGTGCACCCTGCCACATGCCGAACTTGGACCCTACCATCATCACGTCAACTTGGATTCCCTCCACTTGATTATCCATGTCAGGTATGTCAGAGGATGGACGATGCCGATTAGATGTTGCTTTGCAACAACTGTAATGGTGGATACCATCTCTTTTGCCTCAAGCCGAAGCTCACTCAAGTTCCCGCTGGTAATTGGTACTGTTCATCATGTTCTTTTATAACACCTTGATTCCTATTCAAACCATGCCATGTTTTTCCCGGCTCAGGTTTGGGGGGGGGATACATGAGAATTTCATCTTAGCTTCCCTTATGCATTGTATATATATGTGTGCATGCATCTCTTTTTAGTTGATTAGTTTATATCTTTGACTGGCTTTAGTTTTTTTGTTTAGTATAATTTACTACGTATTTACATCTTTACGACACCGTACGTCACGACACTACACGGCACGACAACTGTCATGCCTATACATGGCCTCATACATGATGGCCAGTTACAGGCATGCCCATGTGCGGTTTTAAGGTTGATGTACGATGTTAGGCGATTGTACGCTATTAAGTATTTAGGGTTTCAGTTTGTTGACGACAATATGAAAGGCCCAAACCTTTCTTTCTCCTTTTAATTTTTCTAGAATTCCTTTGTCATGAGCTTCCTCCATAATAAGCTAGGATTTCTAGATGCTCACGGTGGCCATTGCACGGCCACTGTTTACATATAGTTCATTTCCTTCTTTCTTTGCAATTCAATCGTATGTCACGACACTACACGCCACGACACCACATCATAAATGCCATTAATCACATTAGTTGTAACCACATTAATGCTTATAATTCACCATGATTATAGTTGCAAAGGACATAATCTTGGATCCAACAAAACACATGGCAACTTCACAAAGTCCCACGTGTCACAATTTTTAAAAAATAGAAATATATATATATATATATATATTCCAATCAAATATTGCCACATGCTCACCTCTTAACCTAAGGGACCCAACCTAAGAACCTAGCTTAAGCCACTTAACCTAGAAAACTTACTTTAAACAACTTATCCTAAGCACTAAAAACAATTCATATGTTAAACAAGCCACCAAGGTATTTAGGCATTTAAATGTTTAAGTGTTTAGGTTTGAAAGTGTCAACAACATGAAGATCCACAAGAACAAAGGCTAAAAGAAACTACTAACAAGAACATGAGATGTACAAGACAAATATGAAAACAAATCTTTATTAACATATGCAAACATGAACATGAAAAAAACATGACAAGGCTATGGTGCAAAATCATGCCTAAGACTAATGTTAAACAAACTAAAGGAAGTGAAGGGTCGTACTTCTATTTATACCCCTTTGGGGACCTAGCTAAAGGAAGCTTTCAAAGAGGTTTTTATGTATGCATCAAGTAAAAAAGCTTGTTAAGAACCTTTCTAACTAAAAGTCAACTATGAATTAATTGAAACTTAACTAAAAGTTAATTAAAATTTAATTAAAAGTCAATTAAAAGTTAATTAAAAATTAATTAGAATTAATTGAGACTTAACTAAAACTTAATTAAAATGAACTTAAAATCAACTAGAAATGAACTATGAATTAAATGGAAGTGAATTAAAACTCAATTGAAAGTCAACTAAAAATGAACTGAAACTAAATTAAAAGTTAGGTACATGGATAAACATTCAAATGAACGAAGTCAATGGCATGATAGAAAATGCGAGGATTTGAATTCCTCACCTCCACTTTGGGGAACAAAACCTTAACCATTGCACCATGTCATTTATTTATTATAACTATTACTTACCATTAATTTATAAAGAATAATTTTTAGCTCAAATTAACCTAGCTCACCTCAAGCTAACCTAGGTTAGTTTAAACTACCTAATAGTCTAGCCTTGGCTAACATAGGTTAATTTAAACTAATTTAAGCATTTCTAACCTAAATACAAGCTTGCTTACCATAAACTAATGTAGATTAAGTTAAAAGTAGGTTAAACTTGACTAAACTAACATAAATTAGACAACACAATTGTTTAGGCTAAATTTGGTTAAACTTGGCAAAATTATGTTAAACTAAAACACTTAAACAAAACCTAGCTACACTTGGCAAAACTTGGCTAAAATTTAAATAAATTCAGCTAAACTAGGGTATTGAAAATAAAAGTGGCAAAACTTAAATAAATTATACTAAACTAAAATATTGAAACAAAACTTGGCAAAACTTGGTTAAACATGGCTATTTAGGTTAAATTTGGTTAGACTTAAGGTGTAGTCACAATAAAAGGAGTCACTTGTGGCAAGGTCTAATCCATTTCAAAGACCAAATTGCACGTGTGGCCTTCTTGTATTAATTTATAATGCATTTTTAAAAATAACTTTTCAAGCTAAATAATGGATGGATATCAAGTTTGAAGCCAAATATGACCCAAAACATAGTAAATAATTACTTGCTTTACATCATGCTCTACATTAAAATCGCATGTACAACTTTTCTTTTAACCATGATGATAAATTATGAACTATTCTAGTCATTAAACATGTTTAAAACCATTTTAATTAGTCATGTAAAAAGTTTCCATATAAACATGTAAAAATATTTTTGAATGATTCGACACATGGCCCATTTTTCGTGAAGTATATTAGAGTTCATACAAAATTTGAAAGCATTTGGTGAAGGTTTGAATAACAAAAAACGCATTCATGTTTTATGATTTTTTTTAGCACATGTCAACAAGTCCTTTGCATATGCAAAAGGACCTTCATAACACAATGAAATGACTTAAAATTCATAGGATGATAACTTCATGAGTTAATGAACATAATATTAAAAATATTATATTTATATCATTTAAATGTTACATATGATACATTTTCAAAGTAGACATGGTACATAAAAAATTGACTATCAACAAGTCCTTTGGCAGAGTTTAATTGTGATTTCACCCATTGGCGAAACTTGGATAAATTAGGCTAAATTAAATTTAACTATGTTATTTAGGCTAAATTAACTTAAAGTAAAGTAAATTGTGTTAAAGTAGGTTAATCTAAATTATGATAAACTAAACTAGATTATTTAAGCATTTGTTTGGCCTTTTCAAACTAAATTGAATTTGATTATATTATTTCAAATTTGAATATTGCTTCAATATGAATACACTAGTTGTATAGTCATATTCCTAGTCATAATTACTTCTAGTCCTAATTATAATTATATGTATAATTATGTAATCATAATTTTGACCATAATCATTAAGATGATAATAACTAAAGATCACATATGACTACATGAATATATTTGGACATTAGTCACAAGATGTTCTAATCATAAAAACCACATTTTGACATTATGATATGAAAGCAAAAATTGGTAAGGACCCCATATGAGAGTCAATAGGTGTCCACAAGGAAAGCAAGGACAATTGAATCAAATTAACATTTAAACTAATGAACATGTAGTTTTGAACAAGATTATCCAAAACTTCAATGATATGGTCAAGATTTTGAATACCTAAAAGTTGGGACATCAAGTCTCTAATGGGTTCAATGGTACACATAATCTTGGTAGGGGCCCAAAACTCTAAACATTACAAAAAAGAATCGAACAAAGAAATTGCATGTGAAGTGATTGAACCCTCTATTGATACTTAAGGCTAGTCGACTATAGTTTTGGGTCCAATTTTAATTGTGAAATGAAATATAATATTTTTTACCCAAAGGCATATTACCTTTTGGATCATAAAGTCCTTCACAACTGAAACCTTTGGTTTTGAGTTTCAACGCGTTCCACTGACTATGGAAATAAATTAACTATGAAAATTAGGATGTTGTGGATTAGAAGTAGCATCTAGCATTTACAAATTTGTAGGTGGGACATGGATCATAGCCAAGGTAACAAGACTTTGAGATGTCATTGTTGGCTCCACATATGTTAGGACATGGTTGGGGACATTGACATGGATGGCTTAAAATTTTTGTCATGTTTTATTATTTGCTAGACTATATATACTATCAATGCTTGTGTTTGCCACCATGCAAGTTTTGTCGACAAAATAAAAACGAGTTCTAACACTAGTCAACCAATCCCATAGGTTATATCATGGTTCCTCCATTGAAAATGTGCTCTATTTGCTAACCCAAGCAGTGATTATTATTTTTTGGTGTTGAATTATCGCCATTTGGAAAATAAAACTAAAAAAATGAGAAAATTTTAGAAAATTTGAAACATCAAATGTGTTTTTCCAGCAATTTATATGTTGGTCTCTTTTGTAAAATCAGAAAACTGAAACCAAAAAGAAACTCTCAACCCAGGGACAGTAGTGTAAACCCTACCCTTCATCACATTTGAATACAAGATACACTGGGAGGCGTGGGCTAAGGGCTTCTTCTATCACAAGGCCATCCATGATAAGGTTGATCCCGTGTTGACTGTATTGAGTTGTCAAAGAGCTGGTAACCAACTATATATCATGCAACTACGTATGCAACTATACTCGGTGTCCACATGTGATAATTCAGTATATCATAGAGGACTTTAAAAAATTTCCCCATTCATTTTCACTCACCACTCTTTTTAAGGAAAATTTTCGTACTATGCTGACTAAAAGAAAAAGGTGGATAGTAAAGGAAAATAATTCTCAGGAAAAAATTTCATGCAAAAAATAAATCAAAAGATTCCTCAATTTTACACCTAACTTCTAAATAGGCCGTGAGAAAAATGTCAGAAATAACAAGACGCGTGAAATAGTGAACACAATCCACGTTGCCATTGAATGTTCTGTCTCTCCTTGAATGCTTGCCACTGACTCTTCAATGGAAAATTCAGGAAAAGAAATCCTTGTATGGATTTTCCCATGAAGAAACCTTCAAGATTTGAATTTGATTTTCAAAGAATCTGTTTTTGTAAGGTTAAATTTTTTTGAAAAAAATTGGCATAAGATACGGAGCTTTTTGAGACTCTTCCTGGGTTCCAAGGGGATGCGCACTCAAACAGAAGAAAGAGCCTAACTTTTTGCTTAAGCTCTGCACACATACGCATGTTAGCACTAAAGTTTGCCACTTGCAACTTCTGGAGTTGCTTGGAATTTGGACTTGCACCTCTACATTCCAATGAGTGGGTTCTTTGGAGAAAGCAGCAGCCATGTAGCAGACAGGCCAATTGAGATCAGTTGCCAAAAAATTGGGAAAACATGGGACTTTTTTTATTTTTCCTAGTGTAAATTCAAAAAACTTGCTAATTTTTTTAAAAATTCACCAAATTTCCAATATCAAAAAAACAAAAGAAGGAAAAAAAACAAAAGGCCTTGATATTAGCTCAAGGTGGTAAGGGAATCCTCTCAAACCTAAAAGTGCCTGAGCTACTGCACTCCACATCCAATTATTAGGCATTTCAGTGTGGCTGCATGCATATAGACAGGACGCCAGCATAAGTTGTACAGCTAACATCTAAACACTATAACAAGTCTAAAAGTCTAAACATTGTAACGTGCTTTCCATCTGAAGAATGTTTATCACATTGGCAATTTCAGTGTGCATAATTTACAGTTTTTTTTTGCGGTTGCTTTTAGGCTCATGAAAATGGCTGGACAAGAATCAAGAGTCATCATTCATCTTTCTTTCAAACAAATGTAAGTCTCTTTCGGGCGTGCTCATGCATGACTCAGACAGAGCTTTAGTGTCCAAAAACAATGATTTCACAAGGAAAGCATAATGCGAAGTCAGTTGCAGGAAATGGGTCATTGAGTTGAGGGTTCTTTTTCAGTACACAAGGTACTAAAAAAGGATATTCTTCGCCATCACCAAACCTTGGACTCCTCTCATCACCCTCACACAATAATATAAGGCTAAATAGATTCCAAATGCAATGCATACCTGGATGATATTCATCCCTTTTTTTTCCTTGTTAACTAGCAAACAATCCTGCACACTTTCATCTCTTCGATCTGCCCCTGGTTGTAATATCAATTTCATTTGAAATTAAGGCTTAAGGCTAGTTGGTAACTGCCCTTTGATCATAGAAAGTGTCATTCAAGGGTGATACCAGTGTTGGCTGGTTATTGAGCTTTGAACTCGGTTATCAACTCAGTTATTAATATCCTACCTGCCAGTTAGTGATTTTTATAACCGACTAATAACCTAACTGATTAATATAAAAATTTCAAAATCTAATAGCCTACCCAGATGACCTAGTTATCCTATGAGAGTAGGTTATCAATTCTAAAACACTAAAAAAATATATGATAAAAAGCCAGGAAAACAGATTTTTAAAAAAAAAACTTGTACCTTGTAACTGAGAAGATAATTAGTGATTATCAATTGATTATTTGATAATCTACCCATATGCATAATTGGTGGTTATTGCTAAAAATATATTGATAAATTAACAGGCACTCAATTTTTAATATTGATATTGACAACCTAATTGGCACCCAAAATTTTAAAAACCTACCAGTGATTATGAAAAAAATCAATAAGCAGCCAACAATAGTTGATACCAACGTTGGCTGGTTATTGAGTTTTGGCTTGGTTAATCCAATTATCAATAACCTACCAATCATTATTGATTTTTTGATAACTAGTTAATAACCTAATCACTTGGTATTGAATTTCAAAATCTAATATCTGCCCAAAATATATATACATGAATGATAGGAAACAAAAAAAATTTAAATAATTTTTTTAGTTTAAATGACCCTATGACCAACTTGCTTAGCTGATTTTGAAGCTGGTGGGATGTAAGAGTGCTTACATATTGGTATAATAATCTACAGACTAATAAAAAATAGAACAAAATTAACTATAAAAGAGTAAATTAGGGAAGAGTGTTTTGAATGGTAACAACACTTTGCTATGACTATGTTTCAGTCATTTGTAATACTAATTGCTATTGCCATAAATCACATCATTAATTGTGGTTTACATTTGTATCCTTCATAACCTTTATTTGTATCTTTTAGAATAATTTAGTTCACTTGTTAGGAGCTAAGTTCTAATGTCAAATTCCCATAGTTATATTGAGTAGTTTTATAAAGGTGAACATCTTCAAACAATGTGCTCTAAATAGAAACCAATTACTCTGATTTATATTTGCAAATAAATGAAACTTAATTTTATCAAAGTACAACAATATATGGCTCACAACTTCATAGCATATGATTAAATGATTTGTACAAACATTGTGTATTAAGAACAATTAATTTTTAAAAAACAAATCATAAACAAATTCATTTTGCATTCAAATTACTTAACTGTGTCAAATGGCTCCATCATGCTATGAAGAATAGAACCAAACCAAAAGGATTGGTTGAAAATGTATTTTAATATTTTACATTCTTGAGGATTTCCCATATAACCAAATCAAAGAGTGAAAGGTTGTTCACATGCAATATGCATTAGATAGCCAACTACTAATCTTAAATACCAACACATTACACTTATGTTATTTTGAATTTTGGTATACTATAGTAGATTATGAACTTCTTTTAGTTGATTGCCATTAGCTGAACTTGTTTTTGTTGTTGTTTTCCAATGTGATTTGCTTTTAATGTTGCTTAGTTGCTGCCTTCTTGTTTATGTTTGGCATTGTTGTCCATGTGCTAGAGTTGTGTGTGATGCATTAGAACTAATTTTGTTGCATTGGAAAGCTCAGAATTCATCATACACATTGCATATGTATTTTTCGTGGTAGAGTTGTTGGGTACTTAAAGGAGTGTCTAGGGATGATGTATCTTCATGGCTTTGTGATAGTTTTAGTATTTTGATGGCTTTTGTCTCAACAATCATAGTGACTTTGCCTTGTCAAACCAGCTTTATTAATTTTACATCCTATATGTCCCTTGCACAGGTACACTCACGCAACTATTGAGTCCTGAGGTCTTTGTTGATTTCACCTTGTCATCTCATGTAAGGAAACAAGTCAATTAGTAGACATCGCCATGGCCACCCTGATATTACTATTGCAGTCACAGTAACAAAATTGGCAGCAATTTCTTGCTATTTTGTGAACTTCTTTTGAGAACCATGTTGGAAAAACATGTTTTCCCATTGCAAAATGTGCTTTTTCGTTTTTCCATTGTAAAATTGTGTTTTCTTTTCTTTTTTGCATTATAAATAAGTCTTTTTTCCGGTGTTGTACAAGTACCTTCTTCAATGGGTAATAATGGTCAGTTCCAGTTAGAAACAACCAGATTTGAATTGGGATTGCTTTTCATAATCAAAATTGAAAATGAAAAATAAAATAAAATTGAAGAACCGGACTTGGAACTGAATTCTAGTTATACATGGAACCAAAACTAAATTGAGATTTTTTTTAAAATTAAAAAACAGGGACTGGAACCAACCATTAATCGACAATGAATCACCAGTTCAAGTCCCGGCCACTAATAAGAACATGATCCAGACCTTAATTTCATGGGCCAGAATGAACCAACACCCAATAATGCACCAGTTGTGGATGAGACTGTTTTGGCCATTTTGGGATGAACCCAAACCATTTAACCTAAACCAAACTAAACATTGAGGTGGATTTTTTTTTTCTTTTCATTGGCCCACCTTTCCTGAGATTTCAAAAAATTCCCCCCTTCTTTTCCCTCCTCTTCCTTCTTCTTCTCTTTTGTTCTTTCTTTCTTCTTCTCCTCTTTGTTCTTTCTTTCTTCTCTTCCATTGCTCCAGTTTTTTCTTCATCAATTTTTTTTCCTCTTTTTCATATTGCTATTGTTATTATTATTTTTCCTTCTCTTTTGTTTGTGCTATAGATTATTTTTCTTATCATTTTTTTTTTCATTTTTGTTGCTACTTTAGTTTTTTTTTCATCTTTAGTTTCTTTGCTTTCCTCTGTTGTTACAATTTTTTTTATCATTTTTTTCTTTTTTTCTTTTCCTTTTCCCTCTTCAAGCATTTTCTTTTTTTCATCACATTGTTTTACTTGTTGCCATTGTTACATCATGATTAGTTATACACATCATGCAAGGTATCCTTTAATCCTTTTTCTTGTCTTTTTTTTGTTTTGGTTTGAAAGTAGAAGCAAAAAAGAAAAGTAAGAAAAAAAAAGAGAAGAAGACAAAAGAATAAAAGAGAAGGAAATTGAAATTTTAAAAAAAAGAAGACAAATATTGTTTTTGTTTTTTCTTGTTTTTTTAGTTATTTTTACTTTTTAAATTGTAGAAGAAGAAGTTTGGATTTTTATTCTTTTTTTTTTCCTTGAAGATTTTTTTTTTCTTGTTATTGTTAATTCAAGAAGAAGAATTATATATATTTTTTCCTTTTTAATTGCTTTTTTTTCTTTCATTTTCGTTTCTTTAAGAATAAGAAAAAAATTTGGGTTTTTTCGCCTTTTTTTTCACTTTTTCTGTTTTTTAAATGTTGGAAGATTTTTTTCCTTTTACTATGTTTGTCCTAAATATTTCTTTTTTTATCCTCCTATTTTTCCATTCTTTTTGGTCTTCAAAATTCTAAAAGCTAAAGTTTTTTTTTCTATTTCTTTTATGTTGTATGTTCAATTTTTTTCCAACTTTCCTTTTTTTTAAAAATCTAGTAGATTATATATGTTCATACCCATGTAATTTTTTGGGGTTTGGTTTATATTTTTCAAATTTGCATATTAATGTGTATCATGTGTTTCATGCAGACTTTGAATAACTGAAATACCAATTTGTAACCAGTGTCATTCAACTTCAATTGTAACACTATCAACATTACATTCATCAACATGTTATTAAAGTGATTACAACAACAACAACTTATCAATGAACACATGACATGGTGATTAATAAAAATAGGTTTAAAAAGGTGTCTTTTGAAGTTTGAAAGTAGCATGCATATTTTATTTAGGTTTCTTTGGCATAAACAATGGCATGGAGTTCATGTTTTCCATATTTTGGGCATTTTAAAAAAATTTGATAGATGTGATACCTCCATCAATACATACAAGTTTTGTCTTATTGCAATTGTAACCTCATGTTTATATTATGTTTACATGCTTTGAATGTGAGCATTACATTAATACTTTGTTGAAATTTTCCCTAAAAATATGAATTTGAAACATATTGCAATGTTGCATTATTGCATTAAAAGAACTTCAAAAACATAAAGTTCAATGTGAAATACTTGCATAAATGTTACCAAATAAACATTAGTTTTGTTAGAATGATTTTGCAATACCCACATTTGAAGTATAAAATGTCGACTAGTTTTTTTGGATGGTTTGTGCAATACCCAAATGTTGGGCATAAAATATGCATGTTCAATGAAAAAAATGATAACAATAAAAAAAAATTAAAATTAAAAGAAATAAACTAATTGTGATCAATAATAGAAGAAAATAATTTAGAACAAGAAAAAGAAAAAAAGAATTTAAATGAGAAAAAGTTTTTTTAAAAAAATTTAATCCCAAATTTTTAAAAAATGCTTACATTTTGGTCACAAAATATGTAATAATTATTGAAGTGTATTGTATTTGAAATGACATTATTTTCATATGTGGGTATTATATTTTGTGATTGGATTTTCAAGTACTTTAACTTTTAACAATAAATACCAAAATATGCAATACTTATGTGTGGATCACAAAAGTTGATGAAATGTGCAATACCCGCATTCAAGGTTACCATTTATTGACTAAATATGATTAAAACGGTTGTTCATTCATTTAGTGCAATACTTTCATATTTTGTAGATCATACATTGGAAAATATTAACATCATGTAAATGATAGGTAAGTTGGTGAGTGGGGGTGAGTAAGTAAATAAATAGTATGTAGGTAGGCTAGTGGTTAAACAAGTAGGTATGTACACAAATTAAAAACAAATTAGCTCAATAATGTAATTATGTCAATAAGATGGTTAAGTCAATAAGGTAACCAAAAGTCTTATTAAAATATTTTGTTGAAAAAATAATCTTTAAATTAATTCGAGAAATATATATATAATTTTAAATAAAAAATTAACCAAGAAAAGATAGAGGTTTTAACGAAAGCTAAAAGTTTAACCCAAAAAAGATAAGGGTTTCACCAAGAGGTAGAGGTTTAGCCAGGAAAAATTCAAAGTTTTTTTCAAGTGGTAGAGGTTTTTAAAATTCCAATGTGCATAATAATTTTTCTTTTTGCCATAAAATTTTACTGATTGGGTGGGCCCTTTTTGCAAGTGCCAAAACAAATGAAGGCTCCAATAAATAAAATCCATAAAGTGACTTTGACTAAATTTATAAAGGTTTTATTGAAAGGTAAAAATTTAACTAAGAAAAGGTTAAAGTTTTACCAAGAAATAATATTTTAATCAAGAATAAATAGAATTTTTGCCAATGTGTAATGGTTTAGCCATGAATAGATGGAGGTTTTGTCAATAGATATAGGTTTAGCCAAAAAAATTAATTTTTTTTTCAAAAGGTAGAGGTTTAACTATATATATATAGGTTTTGTTGAAAAATAAAAGTTTTGCCAAGAGATAGACATTTAGTTAAAAAGATATAGAGATTTTGTCAACATTTAAATGCTTAACCATGAAGAAATGGAGGTTTAGCCAAGAAGAGTTAAAAATTATGCCAAAAGGAAAAGGTTTAGCCAAGAAAAATTAAAAGTTGTGCCAAAAGACAAAAGTTTAGCCATGAAAAAATAGAAGATAGATAGATAAGGGGTTGGTAGGTACAGCCAAGATGTAGGTCAATAATGTAGCTAGGTAAGTAAGGTAGCTAGGGTGATTAGGTTGAAAGGTAGTACGGTCAGGGTTGAGAAAAAAACACACAAAATAATAAAAAGAGTCAAAGGACAGCAGCCCAAAAAGGTTGACTGTGGTAGAATGTTGGGTTAACACAGGGTCGGGAACCGAATGAAGAAACACAGCCCATCATATGGACAGAACGACCAACTGGTGCACTGGTGGGTGCTGGCTCACTCTGGCCAATTTCATGGATCCTATAATTTCTTTGGCAATCTCCAACTTGTGCTCTTAAGCTTTTATTTGCCTTGTACTTCTTGTGTACGGGTTCCCATCCCAGCCTTTTGTATATACAGGGTTTTCAATCCCTCTCCACTGACATCCAAACTCTTAAAATGTTTGTCAAATCCTGCTTCCAAAACATACACAAAATTTGTTTATGAGGATGAGAGTCAATGCCTCCACCTCCATGATTTGGCCACATGATTCTTCACAAGCTCCCAGTAACAAAACTCCTCCACAAAATCCAAGCTGTTGAATCTACCTTCTCAAAAGTGCACAAAAATTGTCTGAAAAGAAGAAGAGAGTAAAATAAGTTATCCTCCATTATTTGGCCACAAAAGTAGTACGTGATAATTCTTCACATGTCCTCATCAGCCTTTTATTTCTTTTCCATTTTGGTGATGTAGCACTTCTGGGGGATCATCCCCAAAAAAGATTTAGCAGCAAGAGCAACAAGGTTTGTCAAAACTCCCAAAAACTGTCAACAAGACCTGCCCAAGACCTGCCCTAACACTCGAAACATGTCCAAATTTGGCAAAATTTGTCAAGAATTTGCATTGTAACATTTTATTTTTATTTTTGAGTTTAAAAATTTGTCCCAGTTTTCCAGAAAATACACCATGGTCCTCCTCCTCATTGTATTTTTTTCAGGTGTGAAATGTCGCAAAATTTCTTGCATGAAATGGGTCAGCACACAAAAAAATTGAGGATTTTTTTGAAAGCAAAAATCACCAGATATGTTGAGAAGAGGACTCATCCTTCACCAAATCCAAGCTCAAAAAAATTGTAGGTCACATAGAGATTCCAAAAGGCACACAAAAACTCTTATCTGACAAGACGAGAAGAGGACTAGAGTCAAAAGCTTCAATTATTTGGCCACCAAAGTAGTAAAAGCCTACATCATTCTACAATTCTGGTGGCCAAGACTTTAATAACTACAAACCTACAGTGCTCCAACTGTTGAGCCTTTTTTCCTCTTACTGGAAAGTGGCCAAAGGAAGATTTAGCCAAATTTGGTTATAAACCAGATATGAAATACAAATACAAATCTTTTCCTTTTCCCCTTCCAGATTGTTACTCTCTCTTTAATAATTATTGACAGGTTTCATTAGTATAATCTTTAATCATCTTTCTGTTATTTTTGGCTATATTCTGAAGACCAAATAAAGAAATCTGACAATTTTTATCCTTTCCTGCCCCTCCCACTTCTGGCAATTGAAACCTCTAAAAAATCATTTCATTTTCAAAATTTTGCATTTAAGTTTCTCTTTTTGGTGAAATTTTGCTGCTAAAAAAAAAGGGCTGAGTGCTCCTCTTTCGCACATGGTGCTCTCCATTATGTGCTACAATTGGGTTTGCATTTTGCATCGTGACTAAATCTTGAGGGAGGGAGAGAGTTCAGGCAAGCTCGACATCAAAAGACATTAGTTATTATTCTAATATGATAAATATTATAAACATTCAAAGTTGGACTATGCAGTCTTGCCTGCAGGCAGTCCTTTTGTGAACCTCAACTGTGAATGAATAAGCCTTAATCACACATAGATTCAACTGTATTTTAAGAAAGCTTCACACTGAAGAATATCATGTTGCCATGTGCAAGAAAAAAGAAAAGAGTCGGAACCATCCACAAGGAGATTTAGCCACATTTGGCTATCCATCAAAATAAAATTTTATTAAAATCCTTTTATATCCTGGCTACTTGATTGAACAATGTGTACAAACATGGAGATCTTTTTAGATCTTTCTTCTGGTTTTTTTTTTTTTTTTGACAAAAG
>Ga0209611_10002723_pt1 | contig 30945 bp, 22 predicted proteins | sample S1TSphgellanicum_3_FD_187693 | JGI IMG/M metagenome (GOLD analysis project Ga0209611, IMG submission 187693) | Host-associated microbial communities from peat moss isolated from Minnesota, USA - S1T2_Fc - Sphagnum magellanicum MG (SPAdes) (version 2) | ecosystem: Host-associated > Plants > Peat... | reverse complement strand
TTTTTTGGTGAGTTTGATTTAGTTTGAAATAGGGAGGACCAACAACATCGATGTTCAATGAGTTGGAACTTAACATATCGATAAGTTTTTTTTCATTTATCAAATTTCATATATATATCCTTTTTTGTGTTCCTTGTTAACTTTTGTTGTATTTCACATTGTATTTTTTGCAATGAAAAGAAAAGAAAAAGAAAAAAAAGGTTGAAAAAACATGTTTTTTCTTCTTTGGTAGCTTGAAAGTTTGTCTTAAAAGTTGTTTTGGCCTAAACCCTTCAATGCTTCTTCTTTACCATCTTGAGTTTTTTTGAAATTTTTTTCGTTTTTGCATAAAGTTTGAACATTGCTAGCTTGAGTTTTTTTTTGGGTCTTTCATTTTTGCTTATTTAGTTTGAACTAAATGGGGTATTGTTTCTTTTTTGGTCTTTTGTTTTCATCACACCTAAAACTTTCCATGTTGTAAGGACTTGCACGGTGCATGTTGAAGCTTGTAGGTTTCAAGCTTCATGACCCGAATGTGATGACCATTTAGGTTTCTACCCCAACCAAGTTTGGCCAAAACACATACCTTTGGAAAAATAACACAATGGGAATGGAGGTGCTCAGGAAAAAAGAAATACAATGGCAGTGGAATTTATTTTTTTGGTTTTTTAAGTTTTTGTTTGTCTTGAGTGAACTTCAAGTAATGGATAGACTAGCAAGTGGATGAAAGAAAAAAAAAGCGAAGTTAGACTTTTTTAAAACCTATTATAAACGGACAAGAAAAAAAGAAAGATAGAGGAGAAAGAAAACATAAAATCATGGTGCTTGTTTGGGTTGTGTGCTACATGCCGGCTTTTGTTTTTCCACAACATCCACAAGTTTCGAAACATCAGCAAAACCTTTATGCAAGAATTTTTTTTCTTTGCTTGGTTAGTTTATATTGATTGATTTACCCCATCATTAACCCATTTTAGTTTGAAGAAAAAACACAACCCTATTTGTGCCTAGAAGAAGAAAGAAGCAAGGTTTAAGGTTTCAGTATAGGCATCCAATTTTTAAAAAAAATTAATATTAATATTAAAAAGGAAAAGGAAAAGGCCATAAAAGTGGACTGTTTTACTTGCAAAGCCATTTTTTCCAAGTAACTAGTCCATTCACAAGCCTATTTCGGTGACCTTTTTATTAAGGTGTTTTTTCCCCTTTTCTATCTAATCTCCAACATTGATAGGCTATGGGACCCATGCAATAAGGAAAAATAATTGAAAGTAGTAACACTTGGTATTAAAGGGTATTTTTAAAGTGATTACATGCCAATGTAACATAAAATACAAACCTCATTGGGGCACCCAACTAACCAGCCATCCTCGAATGTCGTAATGCATCCTCCAAGCAGGTGAAGACATAGCTAGCTTTCCACCATAAAATTAAGAAATTTTTGTGTGACATTTTTTGTTTCGAATCTTGCAAAACTAAGAACAAGGAGTGAAACTTATAATATTTTGGTATTATAGTGTTTAAGTCTTGTTGAATCCAATAGAATAGTGATCGTGACACCCGAGCCTATAGCAAAGTTAGGGTTTGGCCTTGGCATAATGCCTTAGCAAAGAACTCCTTAGAAAGTTTCTTATCCTTTTCCTTTCGTTTTGTTTAGTATTGTGTGATTGGTTTTGTAGATTTAGGATTGCTTTGTAACGATAAGTAGTCTTTCATAGTAAACCTCTTACCTCATGGGCACTAAATGTCCCATGTCCCCCAACTCATCATGTCTCATTGAACCTCGTAGTTCCAATTGCCCATTTGCCTTATCATGCACCCCCATAGACCTATCCACCACCTCATCCCCCACTCAAACCACAAACAACCCATTAATTACCCATCCCATTCTAACAAATCACACACCACCTACTAATTGTTCCCCCTACTGGCCCCTAGCCCTTTGTGTGAATATGAGGCCCCAACTTTGCATTTTCCCAAACCCTTTTGATCATGCATAGCTAGGACAATTTCCCTTCCCACTCTATTGGTCCTTATTGTTGGCCATGATCATACCCCCCAACCTACCCCCATATTTTCAACATGCACTCAACCTTCACATATAGTCTTTTGCCCCACTTGTTAGTGCCAATTTATTAGTTGTAAGTTAATTCATCATCAACATTTTTGTTAGACATCCAATTCATCTAATCCAAACCCTTGTGATCATCCTAATTCAATACCCTCCCTTGTTCCCACCCCACCTACATTAGCTTGGACATGGGTTTCATAATTGGATGTCTTTAGGTCCTTTCATTTAGGCCTTTATCATCTTCGATTGTTTAATCGCATCCTCACTGCTTTATGGCATGATGTATAGGTGGCATTTCATCTTCCATTGGATAATCTTGTGCATGACCCGTTACAATATGACAATTTGACATTTGTTTTTTTTTTGTTACCCCAATGGTGTTTCGCTTTGCCCCTTCATGGTGAGCCGACATGGCATAGGGAAACATGGATTTAACTTAAACATTTTTTAGCAAGTGACTAGGAAAACGTACAAAAGGAATTTTTTTACAGGCCCAAGCTTTGGCAACTAGTTTATGCTCAATCGTTCTTCCCCAACATGGTCCTCTAACTCATAAACATTTGCTTTGTAGTTTAACTCTTGGATGTGCAGGGGAATACTCTTGGGTAGCTTATGTTTTGGCACCATTTTTTTTGCACCCGCGTTTTTTGACACCATTTCAATTTTCACTACATTACACCTTGAAGCAAATGGTTACTTCCCACTTTTCCTCGAAGACTACGAGCCTGACCAAAACCTTGAGCTTTCTTTTGATTCCTTCAAGTTGATGTTTTAAAGCATGTCACATTTATCAACAAGTGGTCATTTTGGGATTGTTTCTAAACACTTTTAGGATTATTTTCACCCAAAAGATTCAACAAATGGATTCCTTCAATTGTTTTAACTTTGTTCTTCAATCGCATAAATGCACATGTATTTGGAACGGCCCGCCTCTTAACCATGACTAAGCCTTCAGGTGGAATTTGTTCCATTGTAGTGGGGGAAACATTATATTGACTCATAAGTCGTAGTTAATGCTTTTAATTCCACGACGCCTTTGCAACACATTTTTCCCCACACACTAATTTGGAGTTGCAACTAAGGGCGATTGTGAAATAATAATCCATGGCATTAGGTGCACCTTAAACTTTCACCTTGATTGAGTTATTTTTTAGCTGGATGTGGCAAATGCCTTTAATTCAGTGTTAAAAGGGGTCATATTTTAAGAACTTTCATGCAGCATGTGGGGACATCATACAATTCTCCCCTTTGTTTGTGCATTCTATGCATTTGAGTCTCCCCTATTTTATAATCATCATAAATCATGAAGGTAATGTCACAATCATCCCATTTGCCATGGGAACCCGTCAAGGTGATCTTTTGGGAAGGCACCATTTGCTTTAAGGCTTTATTTTCCACAATTAGTCATTTCCCCTTTTGTTTATTTCCATCCATTGTCAATGACATTCACGTCGTAGGTCTCCCTTCAATTGTATCATTTGCATATGAACATTTATAAAGCGAACTATGTGCAATACGTTTTTCTATCCAACTTCAAAAGTGCATAACATGGTCACCTTCTAGCTTGCCACTGGATTTCAACACCCCATCCTAGTTTATCGTCCCATCAAAAGGAATTATAGTCTTGGGGGTTCTATTAGGCATCTCAACTTTCACATCATCCCTCATAAAAAATGCCCTACTAAAGGATGTTCAACATATGGACCTTCTCTTTAGAATGGGTGATGTTCATGTAGTCTTCAAAATTTTAATTTGTTAAATGCAACGCCTGTTGTATTTTTTATGATGCATATCTGTATCTTCCACTTTCACAGAATCCTTTATTTCTTTTGACTATTTCCTCCTTCAAATGTTTGGATACCTTTTGGGTCCATGATCCTTTGATAACCCCTAAGGACCTTTAATTCATAAACAAGCCTCCCTCCCAATGACTTTCAATGGCATCAAGTTCATATCGACAGCCACCATCGCCTTAATATCCTATTTAGGGAGTTCGGCCCTTGTAACTTTAGTCATAACTATTAGGTTCATGGTTGATCAACATCCTTTCTTTCTTGAAACTTTAGCGCAAGTTGAAAATAACACATTTCCTTTCTAACAACCCTTCAAGGTAACATGTGATCTTCTACTGCTTTCAGCCCATGCATGTTTTCCTCCATTTGAACAATTCATTAGACAACAAATGGTTCAATTTCAAGATTCCATTTCAAAGTGTTTGCACCATCATACCCTTTCTAACATGTTTTCCAATGAGATATTTGAGGCCCATCATGTCCGAATTTTATCATGTTCTGGCCCAAGGGCAGGCGTTTGGCTTACAGTTCGACTAGTCTTCCCAACCTTTCAATTAATTTTTCTAGTTTTTTCCATAGCACTTCATATGTGACTTAGACTACCCCATCCTTTAATTGTAGGTATCCTTTGATGCGTGTGCACACATCCAATCAACATTATGGGTATCCACTTCTTACATTGCGTTCATGGCAACGAATGCACTAGAACCCATGATGCAATTCACAACACTTTTGCCGCTATTATGTGAGATGTTAGTTTCCGTGTGGGACAAAAACAATTACATCTGCTTCCTTCAACCACATTCAATTCTTTTTGTTGATGAATCAACATTGTGTTCACCAAATATGACATTCACACCCTAACTGACGTTGTCATTGTTGACCCACTGTAAGCGATTTATTTCCCCGATCTTGTGTAATTCAAAGATTTGTTGCCTTCGATACAATTCAAGCCAAGGAAAAGAGCTATTGCAACTGACACCCCATTAATTAATTTTTCCATTTAACAATTGAGGTATTTGGTTGCTTACACAAACATGTCGATGTGTTTTTACATGATTATGCCAATGCCATTTGGAGCTTGAAAGGGCTAGAGGGCCTTTATCTTTCTACCTTGGTCATTTTTCTTCGTCAAAAAGTTTCAATCACATTACAAAAGATTAAAACGCCCTCCATCTTAAATTGGGCGGTAGCCATAAGCTTAATTATTTCTTGACTTCCACCCTTTCATGACACACCTCCCATCACCACAATTGAATTATTGCAGGTCATTAGTTTTTGACATAGAAATATGGCTAACTTATTACAAGCAGTCAATGCTAGACATGAAAAGATTTTGACATCTACTTTGAGGCAACTTGATGTCCTGTAACTTTTCCCTTTTCCTTTTTCTTATTCCTTTGTACATTTTCTTAATCTATGATGCATTTTAAAAATAAAACTTTACATGATTTGTCTCATACCTCCTTGTTTTTTTGCCCCATTGTTTAAAACTTTTTAAAAGATTTATCTTACATTTTAAATTTTTTTTCAAGATACTTTCAAATCTTGTTATTTATGTTCTTATTTTCATTTTACTTTATCCTTGAAATTATTTACTAATTTGTAATTATTTTTAAATGTTATATTGTAGGCATTTGCTTGGTGAGAGTATTTCCTCTGTAGTATTAAAAATGTTTTTCAATAATTCTTCTTCCAATGTTAATCCTAATAACTCTTCAATTGCCAAAAGGCAAACTAATCCATGGCCTCCTTCTAAAGCCTTAGAATGGTCAGTTATTGATTTGATTACGAAACATGGGAATTTTTGGGAACTAAGATGCAAATTTTGTGTGAAAGAGTTCAAAGCAACATTAATAACAAAAATGAAAGCACATTTTTTGAGAATTTCAAATAACGTGAAGTTGTGTTCAATAATCCCCACAAAAGGTTTTGGAACCATTAAGAGAATAAGTAGCAAAATATTTTTAAGCAAAAAGAATTGGGCAAAAAAAAATTGGAAATGTTTGTAAGCAAAACTAGTGTTGATTTAACACAATTGAAAACAATATTGAATGTTAAAAAAAAGGTGATGAAATGGATAAAGTAGTCGCAACATTTTTTTTGGGGTTGTGGTGTTCCTTTCAATGTTATTAAATGAAATCATTTCAAGTGAAAACTTATAACCATATTGGACATTATAGTCTGGGTATGTTTGTCGAAGTTACGAAAAATTAAGAACAACACTGTTGAATGAGGTGAAACATGATTTGATCAAAGATTTGGACATTTTGTGAAGAAAAGTTGGAAAGAAACTAGTTGTTCCATCTTTTGACATTTTGTGATGGTTGGACAAGTGTTGATAATAGACATTATTAAACATTTTGTTTGTTTGCCCAAAGGGAGATTATTTGTTGTAGGTAGTTGACACAGGTGACAAGAGTGAAAGTGGCAACCTTCATTGTTGACACAATTTGTGAAACAATTGAAAAAGTGGGAAGTATAGATGTTGTGCAAGTGATGACTAATAATGCAACAATATACAAGAGTGCTAGAAGAATTATAGAGGATAAATATCCTCATTACTTATAATGATCTTGTTTTGGAAGACATTGGGAAAATTGAATGGGTTCATAAAATTGTTAATGAGGCAAAATTTGACATAAAACTTATAATGAATCATCATAAAACCCAAGCTTCTAGAGTTATCTCTGACATAATAGGGTTATCCCTAAAAGCTTAGAAGAGTTATCCATAAAGTCACCCTCTGTTTCACCCCCCTCTCTCCTCTGCGTTCACCCCCTATCCCCTCTTTCAGTGGTATCTGCAAAGTAAGGAATTTTTATTAAATCTGGGTATGAAACGCTGAAACTCAGCATTTAGTGCACAAGGTTCGAGAGTAATTATAGTAGTTGTACAGGTATGAGCAATGAAGATATATGTAGCAGCAGTGAAGGCGTTCAGGAAAAAGGAAAGACAGGATGAAACTCAGTTTACCACCAAAATTGGTGGGAAAACTAGTTTGGGTCCCAGTTATTTCCTTTTGTAAAACGTTCATTAAAATTTTTATTCCCAGTTAGCGTTTGATGCCCTATTATGCCGAAACTGGCTGTTCTCGCCCCCTAATTGCCTGACTTTACGGATAAATCTATTGTATAGAGAATTTTCAAGTAAGGAAAATAATTTGGAAATGATTTAAGACTAGGAGATACTCGATTTGGAACAAATTTTCTCATGTTGGAAAGATTGCAGAAGGTCAAAAACATCAATTCAACAAATGGGTATGAGTTCAAAACGAAAAAACTGGATTTGTTCACATGAAAAAGATGATGTTGAATGTGCACTCTTGAGCAGTCAAGGAAAAGCTTGCACATACTTGGTGGAGCTCTTCTGGATCTGAAGCTCCCAAAACTGCAAAACTTTGCTGTGAAAATTTTAAGTCAAGTGACTATAGCATCTGCATTTGAAAGGAATTGGAGTACATAGAAAAAGAAAGGAAACAGATTGACTTCTAAAAGACCTACAGATTTGGTATTTGTATTCAGTAGTTTGCGTTTGGAAGAGAGGATTTTTGATCCGAATTCTAAAGAAGAATTTGTAGAATGGGCCAGTGATAAGGATGAGCCACCACAGTCTTGGTCATTGCTGCATTGCCAGATCCAAACATTAGGTGAAAACCGTTTGATGATTGCACCATGGCAGCTCCATCACACAAACCTCCTCCCTTACACTTTGTGAATTCGAATGTGCATCAATCAAGACTTGATGCCCTGGTCCTGAAGTCCTAGAGGTGTAACGTCTGCAATGGATGGTACAAGAAGAAGAAGAAGAAGAAAACGCAGTTTAGCTTGGGAGCGGCCGCATGAATGGGGAGATGCAGTCCTGCAGAAGCCGTGTCAGAAAACACGCTGAAGAGACGAAGCGAAGCAAAGAGCAGCAGCATTAGGGTTTGGAGCTGGATTAGGGTTTGAAGCTCCATCCTCGATGCCTACGCAGTTTGAGTTCTGCTTTCCCGCCATGCATCGCCGCTTTGCTTGTGGTTTACATTTGTGCCCGTGAGCAGCTTCTCTTCTTCTTCTTCTTCTTCTTGACACTACTGCCTCTACCTTTGTCTACGAGACTCGCATGAGACGAGAATCACAGCGCTGCTGTGGTCACCATGGCGCCTCTTCCTCGTCGACGCGTTCTTCAAATCCCTGATTCTGACGAAGACGACGACAACAATGATGATACTAGTGTTGTTGCTGCTGCGGCGGCAACACATTCTTCTTCTGTCCCCGCACCTGCACCTGTTGCTGCTGCTGCGGTGGCCACGGAGCACTTGTATCCACCTCCGCCGCTGGTGTTTGCAGCAGGGAATGAGACCTGTAGAGCAGTACACGAAGTGTTGGCCAGGAGAGGACTTGTGATCAAACCCACATACTTGGCCTTGTGTCTACAGGAGTTGAGTACTTCGCAGCCTGGGTTTGCAAATGCGCTCCTGGAAAGACAAGCGGAGCTTTGCTTCGCACACTTGTTGATGGCGGATTTCAATCTTGTAGCCGCGGGTTCTTCCTTGCCGCCATCCTTCCATCTCCTCCATGCCATCGAGCTTCCCGGACCTTTCATTCTACAGGTAAACGAAATCTCTCTTGACGAGACGGAAGACTTCTATAGAATTCTTTCTCTTCAGACAGATTTCTGCGCTTTCTTCAGAGGATCTGTTGCAGATTCTTCTAGGATGCTCTTACAAGGGATCTTTCTTTGGATTTCCATCAAACAAGGTTTTGCATGCTATGTCTATGTCTCTGTTTTGTCTTAAGCTTTTGGCAATGGTGTGAGCCTGTTGTGCGAGCAATATGTCCATGGCTTTTCTTTGTCTTGGAGTTGTGCAATAGCAAGTGAAGAAGAAGAAGTGCTTTGCATTCAATTTTCATGAATTTTTTTCTTAAGAGGATCTGCAGCAGTTTCTTCTGGATGCTTTTACAAGGATGTTGCTTTGAATTTCATCAAACAAGGTTTTTTGCATGCAATGTCTATGAATTTCTGTTTTGTCTTGAGCTTTTGGCAATGGTGTCCATGACTTTGTTTGCCTTGGAGTTTTGCAATGGCAATTGATGCAGAAGTTTTGTAGGGTTTAGGGTTTAGGGTCTTGAGCTTTCACAATGGTGAGCTTGTCCGTAATATGTCCATGACTTTGTTTGCCTTGAGTCCTTGCCTGTTTTGCTATAATACATAACCTTGCATAACAGTGCTCTTGTTTTGTTGGCACACCTTCTCATCATCATCATCATCAGCATCTGGACTTTTTAGGGTTTTCTCTCTGGGTTTTGCGAGGGTATTTTTTTTTTTTTAACATGTAAAAAAATTCCTGGCATTTCAAGGCACCAGTATGTCTCATTTGTTTGTTTGTTTATTCATCTCCAAGTTTGGAATTACACACAATGTGAAGGCAGTCAGTCATATGTTGTTACTTTGAATTCCTCTGATATATATCAGCAGAAACTGTTTTTTAATCCTTGGGGTTGAATCAGGTGGATGAGATCAGTGACATGGGATCGCCTCTGCGAGACCGCTACCAGGAACGTGTTGCATCTGCACACAGGTGTTTGAAGTTATCGATGACTGATGGTGTACAGCGTGTTTTTGGGATAGAGTACCGACCTATTGCTTTACTCAAGTGTTTTTTGCCTGCTGGGATCAAGGTGCTTCTATATCTTCCTTTCTTCAGTGATTTAACAGGCTGATAGATGTCCATTTAATACAAAATGCAACTGTCTTCACATGCTGGAGATCCCTCTTAATAACTGTGTTTCTTGCTTGGCTGGGGTTCAGATTTGTCTAAGAAATGTACATGTGAAGCGTGGAATTTTCCTGCTTGTGCCTGAGGTTGTGGAAATACTAGGAGGTTTCGTGCAGTTGCTGGAGGCAGCCCGACAACGTGCAGTGCAAGAGATCAATAAACCTGCTCGTAGTAATCGGTATATACCTACTGCTGGGGACCATCTCCATTCCATGATGACATTCCTCATTGCAACTAGGATGCTGAGCTTTCTTTAGAACAGCATTGCTCACTGATGCATTTTAGTCTTGTGTAACCATTGTGTACCCTTGTGTTAGAGCTGCTGCACAGGAATTGCTGGGTTTTCATAACCGATTACATGCCTTGTGCAGAACTCGTAGGGGAAGGACTGAAAATCAGTCATTGGTTCAAAGGGCAACAGCAGCAGCTTGGCAAACTGATCATGCAGATGCAACTGAAGCAGCAGCAGCAGTACGAGCAAACACCAGTGAGCAACCAACCAGGTCTGCACAGGAAACTGTCTCAGGTGGTTTTTTTTCTTTCTTTCACTGAGGGATTCAGCTACAAACTAGCAATTGAACCATATATGGGTTGGCACCATGGTTCAGGATCGACTTACAATGCAGCACAGTCTTTGTGTAGGTACGGCGTTTGAATCTGGAACTTATCAGGGTGCTCACCTGCGATCAATGGAGGGAGTTCCAAGTGTTCAGCATCGTGCGGCAGCATCTGGCACTGAAGCTAGAGTGATTGTCTCAGCTGTTCAAAGAACAAATGCTTCTGGTGAGCAGACATTAGTGGGTACCTCAGGGAGGCAAACATTGAGCATCCCAAGTCTTCAAATGAAGGATTTGCGGATGTCAGTTGTGGAGGATGCACAAAGACAATCAATATCTCAGCAGTGGGAGCACAGAGCTTCATTCCAACAATCCGCTCCAGAGAATATTTCACTGTCACCAATGAAAATGGACAGCAAATTATTAATTGGGTCACGGAGAGTCAGTGTAATCGATGAAGCAGAACCCTCTGATGTGTTGCAGAGGACAGTTTCTATTCAACCTCATCCAGCTGCTGGTAATGTCTGGTATCATGACACTGGAATAGCAACAGAAACAAAGAAAAGATTAAGAAGCTTGACCAGTTGCTCTTCCATGTACCCTTGTGCAGGTCCTCAGTGTAGTATTTGCCCAAGCAGTTTGTTCCACAGCTATAGTTGCCAGAAAAAAGAATTGGAGTCAATCAGGACAGTATCATGTGCTGCAGACATTCATGAAAAAATAAGAACAAATTTTCGGATTCCATATGGGATTGCTAAAGTATTGGGTCAGCTGTTTGTTTGCCAATTAACAATGGCACCAAACATTTTGCTTAAAGCTAGGTTAAATTTTAGTTTCATAGAGAAGAAAGTTGGTCTTGAGGTACTAGTTTACATGCTCCAATTGAAATCTATCTTGCACTTTGGTGAGATACTATGGTATTGCAGAAATTGCCTTCATGTTTGAAACAAAGAACCTGATGAATACTAGAAAAACCATTTTACTACCTATGAGTGATGATAGACACATTTGCAAGCCTGTGACAAGAATGGGAAGTCTTTGAATGATCCTTGATGATTTCTTGAATTCCAGCTTGGTTGTTGTAGGTGATGGGATAGACACTCCCATGGACCTGGACAGTGATGAAGAGGATGAATGCAATCAAGGCAACGTCGCAGCTGGAGCTGCATGTAGTTCAACCTCTGTTTACAGCGAGTTGCCTTTCACATATATGGCTTTGTTAAAGGAGAAGTGCAGTTCCAAAATAGGTTCAGGCATGGTTACTAGTGGAACCATAAAGGTGTTGTTGCTTCCTTTTCTCTTGGCCTTGTATTGCCTGCAGTGTATTAGTGTTGACTTCCGCTATCCACATGTTTACTGAAGATCTATCATCTGTATTTGTTGTGTAGTCATCTGCTACGCCTAATACCTGAAGCTAACTCATGCAGACTGGAAGCAGTTCTCTGTGAAAGGACCTTGTCACTTTGCCTCTGGATTTAACAAGAGTGTACCCTGATGTGGCAGTGTGTCCTAACAGGTGTGAAAGATTTCCAGTTTAAGGGAGGTGATGAGTTCAGGCTTATTGTGTATGTTGATGATGGCAGCCTTACATCAGAGGTTCTTATTCACAATCAGGTGAAGCATCTAATTTGGTCTGTCTTGCACACCACTGACTAGAGAGGGGAGGAGATTTGTGGGTAAAGGATATGTGATGATCTGGTAGTGACAATTTTTTATGCTGTTTTCAGGTAGTGCAGTCCATGGTGGGGTTTTCTGCTAAAGAAGTCAGCAATGCACTAGCCAGCTCCAACCAGCAAGAGTTGCAGGACATGAAGAATGTTATGATGGAGTTTCAGACCTTCCTGAAGAAATTTGAGGTTTTTCCAATCTGCCTTTACCTGGCCTTCCTGTCATCAGTACATGAACACAGAGGTCTCCATGGAAATTTTTTTTCCAATTGAACCTGAATAACTCCTCTCTGCAGCAGTAAATTTTGCTACCCAATTATGTGATTCTGTTCATTAGTATTTGTTTGTGTTCCAGTTCACCAAACAATTGATCTACTCCAATGAATGACTTGATCTAGGGGTTGATGGATGTTGAACTGAGGGACACGCTCACCATCCCAGTTGTTCTGAAGATGACAGAAAGTGCCAATGCAATTGATGCAAACAGTTTGCTGCAGCGAGTGAGCAACTCTTGGTCCATGCAATCCCGAACAAGAACAGAAGGTCCATAAACATTTTCACTTGCATATACCTGCTAGCCAATGGTTGAAGTCAAGAACACAGCTGCAGTAGTTTGCTAAAAAAAGCCAACGCTTTCTCTTTTTCAGTCAAAAACTGTTCAAACTGTGTAACATGACAGGAAAAGTGGAATGATAAATAGGAAATCAACTTCTGCTTTTGCCTTTGCACATATGACAAAGCCTTGACAACAATATCTGAATCTCTTGCAGCAAATAACAGATGCTGCTTGAAAGAAAGCTAGCAAATAGTAACAATGGATAGACAGTTTTTCCCAGCTGAGTGAGCCGCTTTGGAAAATGGAAATCATGTCATCAAATCAGCTGTAACTGGTTTCTGTTGTTTCACTTCACTGAGTGAAAATGTTGCATCTTCATATGCAAAACTGTGAATGCAATGCAGAAAGAAATGTTTTGCTTCGGATGTTGCTGGTTAGCTTCCAATGATAAGCCGCTTCTTCTTATACCTGTGACTCTTGTCTTATGAACTGTGCTTGCTCTTATACCTGTAAACACTGTTATAAGCTGTGCCCTTGCTTCCTAGACTAAACAACTGTTCTGTTTCCATCACCATCCCTCAAAAAGCTCTTGATGCTCTGCTTGACTGTCATGTGACCTCTGCTTCATTGGCAACCAACTAGTTAGCACAAGGTGAACAACCCTGGGCTCTCATTGGTGCAACGATTCCATAAGCCTCTAAAGCTTGGATGATAAAAGGTCATCTAGATTCTCACAACGGATGGTCCATTAATTGCTCTGGTTATCATGAACATGCATTAATCCCTAAATGTGTAATAAAGATTTTGTAAAGACAGAATGATGGACTTCACTAATTGTTTGGCATCTTTGTACTAGGAGTTAGGGCCAAAAAATCTTGGGGACCAATAATGGGAAATTTGAGCATTTCTTAACTCATTGTTTGGCCCCAAATTATTAAAATACAATATTATTTGTTTGGGGGTTAATGAGTTAAGGACTAAGGCTTCAACCCCTCGTATGCTTTCATTTTTTCTTTATATCATTCTTTTTCTCATTTTTGCTTCTTTTCTCAAATTAAACCTTAAAAATCAGGTCACCATGGATGAACATAGACACAAGATTTTTTTTGTAACTCTTTTGTTTTTCATGGTCATATACCAAGTAGAAAAAATAAAAACTCCCTCCATTCACAAACAAGCATGAAAGCTGAACAAAAGGAGAGAAAAATGAAAGGATGAAATGAAGAAAAAAATAGAAGATATTAGGGTTTTAATTTAGGGTTTACTTTCATCTTACAATAATGTTTTATTGCAGCATCATTGGCCCCAAGGATTGCAAATTGTATCCTTTTTCTACTTTGGGGGCGAAGTCAGGGCCATAAACTGATAGATTTTTAAAAATAAAATAAAATTCAGCCTTGACTCCTAGTGTAAAAACCTTGGGACTGATTTCAGTGATTGCAGCAGTAGGAATGCTTGATTTGAGTTTAACCTTGGCCTTGACTCCCAGTGTAAAGTAAGCTTAAAATAAACTCATATCGACCACAATCAAAGCCAACCATAATTAAGTGCATTGTGAATACCAGATGCCTGCAGTGGTAATTTTCTGAAAATTCAAGAACTGATGGACTATCAAGTGAGATGATCAGCTATTTTTATCTTAGCCAACAAGCATAAGCCGTGCCCAATATGGGTTGCTTTTCAGCAGCATTTACAATTTCTTGACATTTTAAGGATTAACAACTGGTGTGCTCTGCTTATCATGAACACACCTCAACAACGAGCTTTGAGAGTGCTGGTTCTTGTAAATACTCTTGCTGCTGAGTGACTCCAATACTCAGAATATTCACAGCAACCTGTAAAACTATACTTCTGAGGGAAACCCATTTTGACTAGACTTTTGTTTCTAAGAACAAAAAACTTTGGAGTCCCGTCTCATCCCACACAAGACTTTCCTTCCGTTCTATCAACACAACTTCAGTCAGGTTCCTGTTTCTCATTGCACACAGTACAGAAAACATCAGTACTTCAACAACCTGCACTTATCTTTGACAGTTTATAAAGAAAGAAAGATCAAGACATATTTATTTACGGCAATCTTCAGTAGTACATTCCAGCGAGAACAATGAGAGAGTGCTCTTCTATATCAGCTTTCACAAACAGACCAAGAGCACACTACAGCTTTCAGCAGAACCAAATAGGAGCTTTGTACTGTAGAGCTAGCTGTGGGGCTGCTGCTGCTGCTGCTGCAACATTCACAACAAAAAGCAGTTCTCTCCTGTGCTAATCACAAGGCAAATGGGAAAAAAACAAGAATTCCTAAATGCTCCAAGCTGCAGCTGCTTAAGTGTCTTATACAGTATACCACAGAAAGCACTCTTCTGCCTGTGTCTGTCTCTCAGTGTGTGTCACACAGCTACTGAAGTCTCTTACATTATACCACTAAAGCAAAATTCCAAGCCCCAATAAAGTCCTATGCAGGTTTCTGTATACTGTCCCCAAAAAGAAAACACCATCTGATACACTACATAGTTATTGTTGGATCATCATTCCAAAGTCAGCATCTCTGAACATCCAAAAGACCCCATCATTCTTTCTTTGTCTTCATTCTTCTTCTTCTCATGTCTGAGTAACTAGCATTTCACTACAGATTTGACACTACACTCTTTTATCCTAAACAAGATTGAAGAATCCACAGCAAACAGCAGCCTCACACAGACAGGTATTTGAAAATCATGACATACAATGATGGCATGACTTCAAATCCAAGGACCAGCATTGATGGCAACTTCTATGAGAGGATGAAAGAATAAGGCGAAAAAAAAAATACAGGCATCAAACTCATCAAACCTAACTCGTCAAATGTTCCATCGGAGAACCAACCAACAAACAGATTTGTGTAGCACCCATGCAGAAGATGTCCCAAATAACCTGTCCCCCCTTTTTTCACTCTTGAATGCTCTCCAGTTTCAAAGTTCTGACCTTCCATGTAGTGTTGCATTGTATGAGTGTGCTCTTATCTCTAATACGTACCCATTGGTGGCATGCCATATGCAGGCATGCCACCATAACCTGGCATTGGAATGCCACCATCAAAACTGCCACCCATTCCAGGTAGTGGAGGAGCTGGTAATGCCAAGGGCAAAAGCTGTGCATACATGTTTGATTGAGCAACCAGATTCTTCTCTTCGTCTTCTTTGGACTTGGCCTCTAGAGATGCATCATGCTTGTCCTTGACCAGTTCGTCCACTTTTGTCAAGTACTCTCGCAGTAACTGTAGGATATACGGGAAGGCAAAGTCTATAATGCCATGTATCCAGGCCAGCTCCATTGCCACATCAGCACGAATGAGATCATAACAGGTGTACAAGCATGCAGCGAAGCATTCTTTCTTGCCCTGCTCAACAAAGAAAGTGAGCAACTCTTCTGCCAGCTCCCGGTCTCCTGATTGTGATGCAGTCTCCATAGCATCCTTGTACAGATTATCCTTCTTCGAAAGAGTGACCGATTGGCGCCATCTTCCAGCCTTCTTGTAGATGTAGGCTGCAATTCGTCTGATTTCCAGAAGCTCATGTTTCTCGGTCCTCTGTGCCATGGATATTTGATCAAAGTTATCATACAGATCAATGGATTCCCTGAGGCGCTCATAATCTTCCTCCTCAAGGTAAAGCTCATTGAGAGCTTCATTCACAGCACTGTTGTTTGAACTCTGCACTGCCACCATGTATGGCTTCACCAGGGGCAGATGTCCAGCCTTACGCATCATATCTACCACACGGGTGTGGTCAACTCGGGCAGCTAAGACATTGAGAAGGTCATTGATGAGCCCAGGGTGCTCTTCAAGATAGAAGTATGCAGCTTTGTAGTAAAGCTCCACATTTGCGACCTTGACAGCAACATCCTTGAACTGCATGTGGTCCCAAGCCTCTGGGGAATGGCTCATCATGGTTGCAGCTGCATTGTCGTACTCATCATACTGAATATACAGATATGTAAGCTCCTGCCAATGCTGTTGCTCGTCACAGACACGGATAAGCTTTGGAATGTTGATGCGGGTGACAAAAAGCTTGAGATGCTCCATCAGCTTCTCGGGACGGTACCTGGCATACAGAGTTCCAAGCTCTGTGAAGATACCCATATGAGCACGCTCCAACCCAAGCCCGCTTTCCATGAGCGTAATGAGCTCATCAAAGCGGCCCTTGTTCTGGTAGTAGCTACTGACCTCTTCCAAGTCATCAACCTGGACAATGACATTGAGACCACAGATTTGTGCGAGCCGAAATTCTTCAGCATCAACACAAGCAAAGCAGACTTCCTTCCATGTCCGAGCACTGTTTGCCTTCCGGGCAGCATCAACAGCTGCTTGGAACTGCTGAAGCTTAACAAGGGTGCTTGCAAGCCGGCCCCAGTTCGAAATATGTGTAAATATCAGCTTGGCAGCTTCATACAGTGCATCATCAAACAGGCGGTCACCAACAGACTGCAAGTTGGCCACATTTGGCTGAAGAATGAATTCCTCAATGTCCCCGAGCCGATCAATCTTAGCATATGCATATATCAATTCAGAGTCCACCCTGGGCTCCTTCACCTTCTTGCGTACCATGAGCAAGTACTTGACAAGATCCTCATATGCCCTGACATTAGAAGCTTCATTGATGACCTCGTTGAATTGAGTAGCATCATTAGCCTTGATAAATGACTCAATTGCATCACTGACAAGCCCTTCCCTCAACTGCGCCTTACCAACCTGACTCCACACCTCATCCTCTTCCACTCGGGCTGCAAACTCAACAGCCCGATCAATGCTGTGGATGTTATCCAGAAGCACATTCACTGCTTGCACATTAAGGTTGAACTTCTTGAAGATGGCAAATGCTTCCTCATACAACTCTGCACCAACAGCAATTTCTCCTACTGCTGGGCCATCAAAGTTGTCCAACCTGTTGATGTAGTCCATGACTCGAGACTTATCTGCTTTGATAGCAGTGAGAATGAGCAAGTTTTGCAGGTTGGGATTGCCACTGAAAGCAGAGTTTTGAAGGACAATCTTTTCAAGCAGCTCAATGAGCTCATGGGGTAAATCTGCTGTCATGAAGGCCTTGACTGTTGCTGAAACCTGCTCTGGGTTCTTGCTCTCCGGCAGTGCTGTGGACACAACTTGGTCAATGAGCTGCCGCCTGCAAGGATTCTCAGGGTCAAGCACCTTCGCCCACAGCTCTGGCTCCATTCTCTCCACCACATATCTTGCTTGCAGCTTGAACAGCGAATTTTTGTTTGTGACATTGACAAGTTCATCATCACATAGGCCACGCCGATATGCAACAACTGCAAGAGTAGGATCACGCTTCTCACAGTACTTACCCACAACCCGGGAGTCGTAGTAAGGATTGGTGGTGAGGAAGTGCTCTGGATTGTTGTTGGTATCAACAATAATTTTTCCAAGAGCATTGTGCACATGCACATCTTGACTCCCTTCACTCACCAGATGCTCCAAAAATTGAGTCAGCAATCTCAGTCGGTTGCGCTTCTCACATTCATCAACAAGAGGCTCCACTGGCAGCAGAGACCTGACTGACAAGATGAGACCCTTGATGAAGTCTTCTGGGCAATCATCATCTATCAGTTGACCTACAACCAAAGGAGCATTCTGTGGATTAACCTTCTGAACATAACCCTCAATGTATCGGAGCATGTTGTTGGAGTAGAGATAATGGGTGAGATCAGGCACAAATCCATGGCGATCACAGACATTGATAAGTGGCCGTGCATCTGGTAGCTTTGACTCCATCAAGAAGTTCTTGGTTCTCTCTGGAGGGTAGAAGTTGGACTCTCTGGTGACCCGCTCCACTTCTTTGATTTGGCCAGTCCTTGCTGCAGCCTCAATGTACTTATAGTGGATTTCAGGGTCCTCACTGGAGCTCAGGTATGCCCCAAGGAAGAAATAGAGCCCCTCATAAGACTTGAACTGTTCAAACAGTTTCACACATGAATCCACACCCAGCTGCTCTGCGTATTCCTTAGCCACCTGAACAATGATCTGCAGATTTCCTCGCATGTTCACCACCAGAAGCTCCTTCATGCAATCCAATGCCCATTCTCTAGACAGAGTTCCAAAAAATTCCACCAAAGCCTGAGGCTCAATGGCGTGAGTGTTGATAACAACACGCTTAATGTCGTTCAGCTCTGTGTAGTGCTGAAGAGCCCGCATGTAAAGACCAGCTTTTTCACAAAGCTGTGCAACTCGAGGACGGTCATAGTGACTGAACATTCCATTTGCCAGTATTGCATCAGCAACATTGGGGAAAGTGACAAGGTTTATTTCCAAGACCTTTGTCTGAAGCAAGCTGTGTTCAGGCAGATTAGGCTTCAACACATCCAACAGAAAAGCAGTTGCCTCTCTTATCATGTTACGCTGGAGAAACAAATCTGTGATGGTGTTGTAGTCCACTGGACAACCACCTTCCAATTGTGACATCATGAGGGCAAAGTTCACTGCACCCTGGGGATCTGATCGTAGGATTGACTGCAACAGAAACAGATAATCTGGAGTGTAGCCAACCTGCTTGGAATAGATGAGGATTTTATCAAACTCCCTGCGCTCAGCAAATGCTGCGACTACTTTTGGTGTAGCCCTGGCCTTGATGTAGATCTTCAGAGCCATGTCATTGTCCACAGTCTTCACAAGGTCTCCCAGCTCCTCACTGCATTCCAGCTTGTCTTCTGCTAACCAGTTCTCCAGCAGGTTCTTCTTGTTCTGGTTCACAACCAAGCGGGAAAGCTCCAAAGACTCAAAAGCATTTAACTTCCCCTTTGTCAACAGAGTCCCAAAATATTGCAGCAGAGGTGAGGTCTGTCCTGGCTGCACAGGAACACTCTGGAATTTGGCAACTGTGTCTGGTGTCCGCAGAATACCCTGGGGTGAATCTGCTGCAAGATCTGCAGCTTCCTTGTACTTCATCTGGGCAAACAACTCTTGGAACCGTTGTACTACCTGAATGAACCAGAACCCATACAGCCATATCAATTAAAGTGTCTGATAAAGCAAATGGCAGGACAAGAAGGAAATGGAATCAGATTTGACACTATCTCTTAGGTTCTCCAGGGAACAAAACACTGGAAATACCCTGTGTTTAGATCCAAACATTATGATTTGAAGATTCAGAGATATGCTAGGGTTGAAGTTGCATACCAGGTTCTCAGCTCCTGGAAGATTACCACGCTTTGCAAGGCTAACTGCAAGCTCTAAGTTGTTGAGCTGACAAAAACCAACAAAAATTATGACTTAGCACAGAACAGGGAGGAGACCATCATCTGGAAGGATACACAAACTGTCAGTGAATCCAGCTCGTGAAAAGGAGCTCATTGGAGATCCTCATGTTCAGCAACAGATACACCACAAACAGCTGACTAGCAAAATGCATTATAGTGCAACTATGTTCCATCTAAGCAAAAACTCTTTTGAGATTATTTGATACCTGATTGCTGACGAATGGAACAATGGTTGCCTCATTCACTGTGGCAAGAAGCACTTGTCCTCGTCGATTCATGGCATAGAATCCACCCACAGAAGGAGCATCCGTTGTCAAGAAGATGGGATCAGGGCTGATGCGGTTCCGATAGACAGCTGTGGCAGTCTCCAAGTCATACACAAACAGGAGACCAAGCTTGGTGATCACATAAATGAGCTTGTACTTGTCAGAAATCTGCATTGCGACAGGGAAGTCATCTGCAAAATCTGGAGGAAAGAAGAGATCTGCCTGTTTCTTGGAGAATCCTGGTTTCCCTGCCTGAGCACCCAGCTCAATGACATGCAGCTTTGATGTAAGCTGACCAGCACTGATCGATTTCGTCGCAAACGCAATCAAGAGTGATGGAGTCTCACTCCCTGCGACCTGGAAAGAGGCAAATGATGCAGCATGAGATTCTAGTGCCTGACTCCGCTGCTGATCAACTGAAAACAGCTGCATGTTTCCTTTGACAAGCTGTGGTCGCTCTGGTGCTCCAGGTGCAATGCCAATAAGCACAAGCCACTTCTCTGATGGATCACAACGATAGTTTATGATCTGGTTGGCATTCAGATTCGCTGTCCTGTCAAACATCTTCACTGGCTCTGACTCGCCTTCGATGGACCAGTGATACACCGCTGTTTGTGTGACAAGTCCCAGCAACTTCCCTGTGATCCATTTCCAGAATACCACCTGCTCAGGCATCTGGTAAGACTTCATCTTGGCTTTGAGCTCGATGTTGAAGATCTGGAGATGGTCTTGAGTGGTGCCAGGGATCTGAGCCTTGAGGGCCAGGATCTTGCTGCTGGGGTTCATCAAGGCAGAGTCCGCCGTGATAGGACGCCGTAGCGGTTGTGAAGGCATGGACATGTCCACGATGACCACACTGTTCTGCGGCGATGTCTCCCGCACACAGATGAACTTGTCAGACTCCATTGTAACATGCGTGAAGGTGATAAACTGTTGGTTGATGCCCAGGCTCGTTAGCGTGAGAGCCTCCTTCATGGTGATGGGGGCGCTAGCAGCCGCCATGGCGACAAGCGTAATGGCGCGCAAACCTCTTCGATCAGAACAGAACCAGAACACAAAGCGAACTGCAACACATGCAACAAAACACACACGGAGACAGTGTGCTTTGTTTTTCCCCCCCACCACAAAGCTTCAAACCCGCTTCAACACATCGAGAAGAAGAAGAAGTAGTTCAGCCTGTGTTCGGCGTAGAAAGAAACCTTCCCTGTACAGATCAGATCCCCAAAGCAAACACACACAACAAACAATCTCTTCTGTCAGCAAAGAAGTTTCTCGTTCTCGATCTCTCCAGTCTGAAAAACCCATACGGAAAAAACAACACTCTCGGAAGCAGATCACATAGATAAAGAAACAATAACAACAGATCAAAACACAAACACACAGAGACAGAGACAGCGAGACAGAGAGACAGAAGGCGAATCAAATCTCTAAACAAAGCACCGAATCCGAAAAGGACACATGATACTTACCGCCGGACTACCGAATCTCCGATCTCCGATCAATCGATCCGTTTCTGCAAATGTGTTCAGCAGCAACGGCAATGTCGGGAAAAGAAATCGAAGGTAAGAACAAGAAGAAGGAGATCGATCGCGAGATGGATCGCACGAAACGACTGTCTCCCTCTCCCCTCGCTCTTTACCCCTTGAAACCCTAGTCTGCCCTAATAATGCACATTTAGGGTTTCAGCGCGCACGCGAGCGAGCGAGAGAGAGAGGGAGAGAGAGTTCAGCTGCCTCTGCAGGCGTTAGATACAGCAAGCATATAGTCAGCGTGATTGCGCAGCAGCGGTGCTGAAGAAACAACCCAAGGATGCTCGTTGCGGCAAGCGGTGACGAAGAAATGACACAAAAAAGTATTTCACACAAAGACGTGCTCCGCACGCCTCTCTAGGAATGAGTACGGTAATGCGACAGGGATGACAGGTGAGCTGCTGCTTCTGAGCGCACAATTGGTGAAGTTTCCGTTAATGTACTTCTCTGCGATTCTGAATCAAATGAGCGATGGCCTTTCTTAAGCTTCGAGAATCAGTTTTTTTTTGGGTTTAGCTGGTATTGATGGGAAAGAAAAGGGTTTGTTTGTTTGTTTGTTACCTTGAAGATGTTTGTTTTATTTCTGGAGTTTTTCTCTCTTCTGTGATCTCATGGCTGTGGTGATTGAATTTCCTCGGAGGATTTTTGGTAGAGATGCAAATCTGTTTGCACATGGATATGTATGTATGCAACATCTGGGATCTTCCTTTGGAGAGCTCTAAATGGGATGATATGTACTGACCTACTTTGGAGTATTGAACTGACATTTCTTATTTGAGTCTGAAAGTTTTCTTTGGGAATGTTGACAAAGTTGATTGCCAGCTTTCTGGATGGCAACTGATGGATGAGTTGATCACCAACTTTCTGGATAGCAACTGATGGATGTGGCATTCTGAGTTGATTGCCAGCTTTCTGGACAGCAGCTGATAGATGCAGCATTCTGAGTTGATAGCCAGCTTTCTGGACAGCCACTGATGGATGTGGCAAATTCTGAAAACTTTGCACTGGATGGGGGAAGAACCACTGTATGTTCATCAACCAACCAGCTGACATGGTGGTGGTAAGGGTGTAGGACAATCTTGTTTCAATGCAGCCACATGTTGTTTTCAAGAGCAGTTTGTTGTAATGGGTTTCATCCCTTGGAAACTCTTCATGGAATGCCAGGTGAAATGCCTCTTGGAGGATTTTACTCTCTCTGATTTGCTTGTGCTGTGGGTATTGTGCAAGACAGGTGGTGCATCTCATCCCAGGGCCATTTAGAGTGGTGCTGGTGAATGCAGCACTGTTCTGTCACTATGGGTTTCCTGGCATTTGTTATGCCAGAGCAGCCTGTCAAGAACTACTCCACAAATTGGAAGAAACTGTTCATTACATTGAGGATGAGGAGCACCTGGGATGCTGCACAAATCACCTGGACTCCTCTCGTCAGCATCTGTCACAGAGTTCAGAGACCCACAGTTTCTGATTCAGTTGGAACACCTATTTGTTGAACGAAGGTCCTCTTGTGTGCTGGAGGCCGTAGGTGAAGGGGGGTTTTGGTGATGTGGAATGACAACTGGAGACTGGGATGTACTCATCATCAGGTGCTGTTTGCTCTCACTCACTTGCAATTACCATGTAGCAATTCCCCAAAAACTGAAGAATGACAGGCTAGCCAACAATGAAGGATTATGCCAAGACTCAGTTGCCTGTAAGGATCAGTCATATCTTCTCCTTTTCACTTCAAGGGCTTAAAGCATTATCTTGCATTTAGGTCTTTTTTGTCCCAGAACTGATCATTTGGTGAAGTGAGGACATTGCAGATAAGAGTACATGGACAGCATCTTGGCTACATAATGCTCTGTGAACAAATCTATGGGGGAGCTCTAGGGGCAGTAGCACTGGGCCATTTGCTTCCACCTTCTTCAGGGTTAAACCCAAGAGCGAGAGCACATGAGCAAAGTACAAATCCTTGAACAAGTTAACACAAGGCTCCCTGATCTGCCAAGGTTAAACTTGATTTGTTCCACATGTGGCCTTGAGACTTATATACAACTTTTAAGAAGTTGGTATCACTCCACATTCATAAAAGCAGCTGTTTTGATTTGTAAAACACATTTGAAAGCAGTCATTGAAGTTGTATTTGCCAAGTGTTCGGGAGTCCTCAAACACTTGAGTTAGATATGTTGTCTGATTCATCCTCGACACCCATTGGTACTATGTAGCCATCATCAATTATGTGCAATATGCTTACTGACTGCAATCATGAACTTTTAAGTAAAGGGTTTGATTTGTGTTTCTTTCATTCATTTGTTTGACTACGTTTTCAGGACAAAAATGTTGAGGGGTAGGAGGTACAGCCCTTTTTCCAAAGGGAAGGAAGAGAAGAAGGCGACTTGCTTGAAGCTTTTTTCATTTCCTAAACATCCGGTGAATGATTTCTCTCCCCAAACTTCCCATGCCTTTCTAATTCTTTGAAACACCATATCGGTGTGCTTCATGTTTGTATTCATTGGTGGTTTAGGGTTTTGCTATGGTTTTTGCACATGAGAATGCCAAAACAACTTCAACTTTTATGTTTGAACTTCAAACTTTTTGGTAGGACTTTGGATAGTAGGACCTAAGGATTTACAGGTCAGAGGCTTTTTACATGTGGACTTCGGGTGCCACCTGTGCTTTATGATGGGTAAGGTTCATGGGTGGAGGACATACCCAAATTGTAGGGCTACACTTGGCTACTGCCTCATCTAGGGCCCTGATTTTGGGAATGCCACCACCATGGATCCTTAACCTACACTGATTGCAGGCAAATGTGATAATACCCATTCTGCTTGCCCAATTAGACATGTGTTTCTACATTTGACATTCTTGTTGGATCCATTTTGAATGGAAATTTGCTTTGGGAAACTTTTTTATTGTGTGCGAAAATTCCTTTGTTGTCTGCACACATAAGCAAAAAAAATGTCAGAATTTTTTCTTGATGTCATGGTTAAGATCAAAACATTTATTTTGGAAACTTCATTTGGTGGGCTTACACAATTAGGGTATGGCATAGTGTCAAGTAGGAAAACATAATTTAGTCCATGAGCACCAATTCTTTTTTGGGACTAAAAAGTTGTGAAAGTTTTGAACTTTTTTTTGTCTTTCTAGTGTAAGTCTGACTAATTTTAATATCAATAAATTGAAAAAAAACTCTGCCGAGCATATGATACTAGAAACATATCAAGAAAAGTTTTTTTTAAAAAATAGTTTTAAGGTATAGGATCATTAAGAGAAATGGTGCAAATATATGTCGGTATGCCTACTTGTGGGTAAGTATGTCCTCTTAAATTATGTGCCCCATTCACCTTTCCCTTACCAACTTTACCTTAGCATACATAATGGTTTTGAGAAATTAATGAACAAATGGGATACATATTTGTACTCATATTTACATACAAATATATCCTTGTAATTGACTTATCCATCTACCCTTGATTGATCTAGTGTACAAGCGTTACGTTGAAAGTGTTTTGAACTAGGCATCAAAGACATATGAGCCATTGCCCGTTTAGGGATTGAATAATTTGAAATGTAGGTGTTTAAGGGTTATCAAATTTTGATTGTGTTTTGAAATGGATGTAAATTAAACAATAAAATAAATTGAGGAAAGGAATTTGGTAATTTGAATGCAAGGTATATAGGCTTACAATTTGTCCAATAAGCTTTTATTGATCTAGAATGACAATATTGTGTTGGTCCAATAACCCATATTTGATCTATTTATATGTTATTAATGATTGTACACTTAAAGAAATGAATCTTGAAAGTGTATATATTCATATTTTTTTAAATGTTGTTGATTAAATGTAATTGTTAACCATCTTTAGGTTAAAATTTTCAATTATTATCATTGGACAGTTTGTTGACAATTATTTTCATATAGTCTTTGAAATAGAAGTTTTTTTTTTTTTACATTTGTGGTGGTTTATAAATTACAATTATATACAAAGCTTCTCTTGTGTTTTTGTTGAAAAATGTAGTAATAAATTTTGCACTTGAAATTGTTATTATTATTTTTTTTGATAGAAGCATTATTACACCATAAATGTAGGTGTTTAAGGTTATGGAATTTTGATTATGTTTTGAAATGGATGTAAACTAAACAATAAAATAAATTGAGGAAAGGAATTTGGTAATTTGAATGCAAGGTATCTAGGCTTATAATTTGTCCAATATGCTTTTATTGATCTAGAATGACATTATTGTGTTAGTGCAATAATCCATATATGATTTATTTATATGTTATTAATGATTGTACTTTTAAAGAAATGAATCTTGAAATTGTATATATCCTTCTTTTTTTTAATGTTGTTGATTAAAATGTAATTCCTAACATGTTCATGTTGAAATTTTCAATTATTATCATTGGCATGTTTGTTGATAATTCTTTTGATATAGTCTTTGAAATACAAATGATTTTTTTTTTTTACATTTGTGGTGGTTTATAAATTACAATTATATACAAAGCTTCTTTCATGTTTTTGTTGAAAACTGTAGTAATAAATTTTGTACTTGAAATTGTTATAAAAATTGTTTTTGATATAAGCATTGTTACACCATAAATTGACATTGTTCCATGTTTGTTATAATAAGATGTACAAAGGTATTCTATTACATATCAAAAGTATCTCATAAGTTTTTATTATTATGTCTTTCATCGCCTAATGTTTTACTTGATTAACTTTTTTGTTTAAAAGAATGACAAAATGCAAAATGTATAATTGTACCATTGATGTTGAATACAAATTTTTCTATCTATGTTAATTTCATCATTTTTTATTTTCAAGATTAGCTTTCAATTATTTTTTATATAAAAGCCTTAATATATTTTGTATGATGCACATTTATGTTAAAAATCTCTTATTTAAAAATGTGTAAAGGTTGAGTTGCAACAAAGATTATTATACATGATAGCATGTATAATAATCTTTGGTTCATCATTCAATTTTTTCATTTTTAATCAAATTTCTTTACATGTTGATTTATTTATTTGACAAATCTAATGAATTGATATTTTTTAATAACATCACTAACATGTTGAATATGAAAATGATTTAATGTTTTATAGAAATTGGCTACTTATTTTCAATTGTGGTGATTTACAAAAAAAACTAAAAGTCCAACTTGGTTAATCACTACAAAAAAAATTGAAAAACAAAAAATTATTTTAAATATTTTCTTATATGACCTAATTTTTTGGAACCGAAATTAAATTTTAATATTTTTTTAGATTTACAATAGTTGATACAACATTTACAACAATAGAATATTATTTAATAATTTAATTTTTGAATTTAATGTATGTAGGAAATAATATTTGTTCAAACATTTATTAATTTGATGATAATGGGAAAAATTGCATTTTAAAGAACCCATTAATGTGAAAATGTGAGTTATGAAAATCTTAATTCAAATTTTTATTATGTTGAACATGTTTATTGGGACATGAATTACCAAATCATAACAATATTTCAATTATTTTAAGAATTTAAACTTCGTGATAATTTAAGATGATTTTACTTGAACATGAAGGTTGAATGTTATTTGATGTAACATTTATCATAAACAAAAATGCTTAGGGTAAATTGACCCTCAAATTATGAAGTTACCCCAATTCATCATAATAAAATTGTTGGATTTTTCATGTAATAATTTTTGTTGCACAAGAACACCATTGAGATGTGTGTGGGTTCATTATTTAATATTTTATTAAATGTGTGAGTCCATTAATATGTATAGGGTTATGAATTTAGTGAAAATTATGATATCCACCAACATTATTATTATTATTTTATTTATTTATTGTTTAAAATGGAGAGTGTTAAACCATTGATATGTTCTTTATCATTAATATCATTATTAATTAACTTCTGGTCCATTTTTAATTAATTTTAAGTTTTATTCTAATTAATTCATAGTTATGTGTAATTCATTTTTAGTTCACTCTGAATTGATTCATAGTTAACTTTTATTTCATTTTTTGTTAAATTTTAATTAACTCATAATTCACTTTTAATTAAGAAACTTTCAAAAAGCCTCCTTGGTTGATAGGCACATTAAAAAAAATTTATGGGAATTTTTTTCAACTACATCTTTAAAGGGATATGAATAAAAGTAGGACCCCCCATTATAATTAATATGTTCAACAATAATTTATAGTATAATCTTGTTTTATAGCCTTGTTTTATTATTTTTGTGTTCAAAATTAGTATTTCATTGTAATAAAGATTTGTGTGTGTTTTGATTTTGCACTCTTCACTTTTTTTTAATTTTAGCGTTTGTGATCTTATTTTAATCCTTTTTTTTTATTTAGACAAAAAATTATCCTTTCATCATATGTTTTAATAAGTTCATGTTAAAACTCAACAAAAAAGTAAAGGGGCAAGATGACCACAAACTTTGTTTTATCTTTAAGTTTCTTATAATAGGAGGGTGTGAACATAATAACATGAACCACACCGGCCCTTTTAGGTTTATTTTTTGGACTATTTTGTTTTCAAAATATTCCACAAAAAGTTTTTTAAAAAATCATGATAATTTTTTAAATATATTTTGATGAATCTTGCATTGAAAATTTGTCAAAATAAGTCATTTTTAAAAAATTAAAATTATTAAACATGTATTTTTATTATTTAAAAACATTACAATGTTTTATTATTATTTTTTCCATTTATTCACAAGTTCCCATGATATATTATGAATGTCATCATATAAATAAATCTTATAATTTTAACATGAAATTAAATTACATTTTCAATACCATGAAACATCAAACATTAGTTATATATGTTGTGTTACATGTTATCATGAGTACACCCAAGAGGTGAGGTGTTTTTTTGTAGTGGAAAAAAATATGCAAAGGGCATCATGCTTACTGTTTTTTTCATTTGTAATAAAAAGAAAACGAGGTTTTTTTGGTTTATAACATGTATAATGAAATGTGGGTGCGATGCTCCGCCCCCCATCATATTTGTAGTAACAAGATATTGGGGCATGACGAACCTCATTATGATTTCTTTTTCGTTCACAATAGGAAAAATGAAGTGTAATGATTTTTTCATCTTTCCTTTTTTCATACATATTTTTAAAATTATTTTATTATAATCACAATGATGTTAATGATTTTTAATGATTTTTTTCAGTTTTATGATAATTATTTATTCTTTCAAATATTTTAATATTTTATTTTTTTGAGAAATTTTTTAATTTATATTTATATTTTATTTTATTTTATTTTATTTTTTAAATGCAACCTTAAATCTGAAACCCATTGTCAAATTTCTAGAATGTCATTATGTATTTTAATGCTACAAATAATTTAATGTTTTCAAAATTTGTTATTGCAAATTGAATGGGTGACATTATGAAGTAAATTTTCATTGTTGATGGTGAAAAAATTGTGGAAGGGGGAGGCAAACTCTTAGCATAGGTTTTATTATTTGAACTAATAAAATTTGTGACCATGGAAAAATCTACAAATGTTCAACATGAAACCATACCAACCCCATCACTAATTTCATACGAAACAATAGTATTTTAATAATATCCTTTACAATAATTATGTTTTTTTATATTACCAACATAGCAATACAAACAATTTTCATATATTTATAAAATTTAATACCATATCTTTTGTGCAATACTTATGTTTCATGCTTAAAACCTTAAACCTAATATCATTAATAAAAAATCAACCAAAATGTAACTATTCCATTTACAACTACATGTAACTTGTAATTGTTTACGACTAAATTTGGGAATATTTGCAACTACAAGACCAAATTTAACCTACAAGATTAAATTTAACCCATTTTCAGAACTATGATGCAACTATTAGAAATTTCATCCTATTGATTGGATTAATTTTACATTTATTTTCATTCATTAGCAAGTTTCATTCTTTGGGATGAAGTGGGAGATTTCGGATGAAGAGGGAGGTTCCGGATGAAGAACCCGTAATTGATTGTTTCACACAACGATATCGTGCAAAGATGGGTTTTTCTATTCCAGTGAAGAAGAATATGTTTAATTATGGGGTGTAATTTTTCATAGGTGGATTATAGTTTTACAAGTTTAGTGAAGTGCAACGCAACGCCCACAAGTTCAAGGACGGTAATGTGCACAAGATGTGCAATGTGGAAGGTTATGGTCTTTGGACTTTAGACCAATTATAGACCCACATATAGTTAAGGTCAAGGTTTATCAAGTATTATGTCATGAGATTCTTTCTGTGATACAAAAGCATATGTTAGATGACATGTCGGCTACTATGTGCACGATGTGTACTAGATTGAGCAAGTTGCAAGATTTGATGGAGTGTTAGGAAGATTCACAGATGATATGTTGAGTAGTCGCATTTCAGGCATCAGGGTTGATGTTACTATCCATACAAAGATGGTGATTGATGGACGTCGACTTTGTAGTGAGTTGGATTTACTCCGGATTGTAAGCTTAGAGAGCGCGTTGAGTGGGCCTTTTAGTATTATATTAGTAAAATATTCCTCCATCAGATGGGGGAATTGCTCAACAAAGTGTTGTTGCATCAAATGCCGCAAGTGCTCAAAAAAATGTTGTTGCATCAGATGCGGGAATTATGCAACAAAATGTTACTATATAAGATGCGGGAATTCTACAACAAAATGTTGTTACATCAGATGTAGTAACTGCTCAGCATAATGTTGCTACATCAAATGAAATAACTGATGAGTGAAGTGTTGCTGCATCAGATGAAGCAACTAGTGACCGAAGTGTTGTTGCATCAGATCAGGAAATTGGTGAGCAAAATTGTGCTCTATCACAATTGAAACACAAGGATAACATTGGTATAGATTGTTTTAGAATTTGTGGATACTAGAAGATAGGACATTAAATTAATTACAAATTAATAAAATTGTACAAGTTTCTTGAAATTTAATTATATCCGCACCTTCCATCATTTGTTGGAAGGTGCGGGAATTTTTTTGTCAAATTTTTTTTTACTACAATACTTTAGAACAATTCATGTTTATAGGAGTAGTATGTGATTTGATGTTTTACAATACCTGCGTTCTGTTTTTTGAACTTTCATTTTTTGGGTTTAAGTCCGGAACTGGAAACTCAGCAAGCTTCTCAACCACTTGCATTTTTTTGTTCACCTAAATTGGTTCGGAAGGATAAGGAATGGACAAATGGAATTGCAAAGTTGGCAATTACACTGTCGCAGATTGTGCGAAATGACTATTGACCAAGCATTTGAAGGAGGTGCATGGCTTGGTGGCAGAAAAGTCCAAACCTGGGAAACCTTCAACTGCTGCAGGAGCTCTTCGACATCAAGACCATGCCAAAATGAATGTTCGCATCTTGGGAAATGCCATGGTTGTGCAAAGGCGAAATGATCAAAAAGTTGAGTGCCTTGCACAGGTTTTTATATTAGTGTCGTTTCTACATCTCGGCATTTGCGGCAGAAGTTCATGAAAAAGATGAGCGTGCAGCATCTGTTCGAGTCCAAAGTGCTTACACTTTTG
>Ga0209611_10002722_pt1 | contig 30960 bp, 28 predicted proteins | sample S1TSphgellanicum_3_FD_187693 | JGI IMG/M metagenome (GOLD analysis project Ga0209611, IMG submission 187693) | Host-associated microbial communities from peat moss isolated from Minnesota, USA - S1T2_Fc - Sphagnum magellanicum MG (SPAdes) (version 2) | ecosystem: Host-associated > Plants > Peat... | reverse complement strand
CCGCCCCCCCAAGTGGCGAAAATTCGCCCCAAAAAACATGACTGGGTACCACATCAGGGTTTTTTTAAATGATTTTGTTGTGATGTAGTCAAAGTGGCCCAATCATCCAGAAATTAATTTAGCCAAATCTGGCAATTTGAAAAACAAAAAATCTTCAGAATCTGGCGTATTTGGGTCATGTTTTTTTAATGAAAAATCCCTTTGGATAGGTAGAAATCATATTTTTCAGTGTTGGCTGTTTTTTCTTTTTCCTTCGTCTTTCAATTTTGCGACGTAGGTGGGTTGTTGATCATACACAAGAGGAATTAGCCAGATTTGGCTACTTGTCAAAAGGAAAGTAAAAATGTTTAGAAATTGTGATTTTTTTTGCCACGTGCTAGAACTTATTGTCTAAATATTGGGATTTCCAATAAATTTTGTTTTTTAAAACTCATAATATGGTAACTTTGGGCCCTTTTATTCAAAAAAATTAAAAGCTTTTGTAGCTGTAGGAGCCTAGCACTGGCTTCTTTTTGTCGCCATCATGTGAAAATTCGTCTAAAACAGAAACACTAGCCTAGATGGATCATCATGGAACCAAGGATTTGTTTTTTCAAAAAAATTATATAAAAAAATTGGCGAATTTTTTTCCCAGAAATTTAGCTAAATTGGTTGAATTTACACACAACAAGAGAAGAACAAAAAATAAATAAATAATCCCCATTTTTTAAAGGAAAAAAAAAACAACAACAACAGCAACAACAAAAAAAAATTTGACCAAAAACCCCATTGGATGGGACACTGGCATTGATGGAAGTCCAGAATCCAATGGATAAAATGTGGATAACAAGTGTTGCCATAGGGAATGGGACACTGGGCCCTGATGTACCTACCTCTCGAATCTAACCGCAGGATAATGAAATGAACCCTAGGTAGTGTAAAGAAATGAAAACAACCCTAGGTATTGTAAAGAAATGAAGCCCTTGATATTGTAAAGAAATGAACCCTTGGTATTGTAAAGAAATGAACGCTAGGTAGTGTAAAGGGATGAAATGAACCCTTGGTATTGCAAAGAAATAAATCCTAGGTGGTGTAAAGAAATGGAATGAACCCTAGGTAGTGTAGAACTCTCTAGGTATTGTAAAGAAATGAATGCTAGGTAGTGTAAAGAAATGAACCCCAGGTATTGTAAAGAAAGGAACTCTAGGTAGTGTAAAGGGATGAAATGAACCCTAAGTAGTGTAAAGAAATGAAATGAACCCTAGGTAGTGTAAGGAAAACAAATGAACCTCTAGGTAGGGTAGTGTAAAGAAATGAACCCTAGGTAGGGTAAGTGTAAGGAAATGAAATGAACCCCTTGGTAGGATAGTGTAAAGAAATGAAATGAACCCTAGGTAAGGTAGTGTAAGGAAATGAAATGAACCCTAGGTAGGGTAGGGTAGGGTAGGGTAGTAGGGTAGGGTAAAGAAATGTGTGTTGCCAGAAATACGTGGACATTAGGACAGGATGTGGATGGACTTGGGGAACGTCTTGCATCCAATCACCAACCTAACATGTGTGAAGAAATTAAAGTGAGTCTTTAGACCTTTGCAAGTCTAAAGATTTTGCAGATTTTTTAGCCCCACCCACCAACAACACCAACAACAACATGCTTTACTTGTTTTGTTTGCACATTCTTATAGGCTACTACTACTACACAGGTGTTGTTGTAATAATGGGTGTGTACTCTACTTTGTAACCATACCCCTCTTCTTCTTCTTCTTGTAGAAGCTTCTTGTTTTCACTTTCATTGTGGTAGGTGGTGAGTGGGGTTGGTGAAATCCTCCACAAGAGGATTTAGCCATATTTGGCTACAAGTCCAAAAGAAAAGTAGAATTTTTTTGAAACCTCGCTATCTACTTTTGATGAGATGTTCAAACCTTTAGTCTAAATTTTGGTGATTTTGAACCTTTTTTGCCTTGAAATGAAATGTGGTGAATTTGTCAAATTTGGGATTTTTTTCCTATAAAATCCTTTGTAGAAATTGTAGTTCTTCTTCTTTTTCCCTCAATAATTGGCAAAATTTTGTCCCAAAAAAAAAAACAAAACAAAACAAAACAAAAATTCTTTGAGCCTGCACATAGATTTGTATTTTTTAAATATCTAGACATGTATAATATGTACAAATATTTGAGATATTCTTCAAACATTGTCTCAAAATCAAATTCAAAATCATCTAAACCAAGGAAAGACAACAAATGAACATGTGTTTTAACAAAACCAAATTGAATATCATGAATGACATAAATTTGGTGTAAAAAAACTTCATTCAACTTGAGAAAATTGTTATGAACATCTAAGCAATTAGAAATAGTCACCTAGAACGTTACAATAATAGTTTTACATTAATTATTAACTATTTGCAACATCTTTCTTGAATTGCAATCTTCTCATAATCAATTGCAATATCTTTTCACCACTTTGAAATTGACTTACAATGCCCTTACATTCTAACATTTGCACATTAGGGCAAAGTGCACTTTCAACTTTGAACTACTTATTTCAAACCATTCACACTCAAAACAAGACCGTATGTCAATTAAACAATTTGTCTCAAAACATACTCAAAACATGGCATGACACCAAGTTAGAATTATGTTTCAAAGCATATTTAGTCAAAATAATAAAATTACATGATATCAATCCAAGCAACAAGATAAAATTCAAAGCATACTAGTTCCAAACAAGAAGATCACATAACTTTGGTCAATTTAATGAATATGAGATTCAAAGTTAATTCACTCCAAACAATAAAATCACATGACATTAATCAAAACATTAATAAGTGATACCAAAATACGCAAGCTAATTAACTAATTAAAACAGTGACTAACTCAATAAACTTATGATTGATTGAGAAATTGAAATTGTGATCAATTAATCGATATTATTTTATTACAATAATTTAATTTATTATTTGAAAACTTGCAATATTGAAATTGAACACAAATAAAATAAAATCATGCAGATGGTTAATTGCTTGAAAATGTCACCTTGGGAATAAACAAAAAAACAAAGGTGTTACCTAAGGATAATTAATATGTTTGAATTACCTTCAAGGCAAAATAATTATACTTTTATTTTAGATTAAAATTAAAACAAAAAACATTATTGTGGTAATCTAAAAAATTCAATTCATCGATAGTAGTTAAGAATGTTCAAATTTTAATTTCACTATTTAAAAGCAATTTTTAGTGATTTTTTTTAGAAGGCGGGTGGGCCCAAAATATTCCCATTGATTTAGGAAAAGATTTAAAGAGTCTTCCAAAAGTGAATTAGTAAGTTGGCTTTGGAGAGATAAGATGAAAAGAATTATAAATGGATAAGATGACCCATGAATTTATAGGTGGTGGTGAACTTCTTGGGTATTGATTCTCTTTATGTTGTTATGGAAAAAAATTGGAAGAAGAAATGTATTTGGAGAATGTGGAATACAAATGGTGTGTTCATGTTTTCAAAATATATAGATATTCTTTGCATTTTTTGCAAGTAGATGTACTTAGTTTTTTTTATTATATAAAAAACTATAGTTCTTTGCTTTTGTTTTTGCAACTACTTGTTGGATAATAGCTACAACCATGGAAGGCAACAATAATGGTGAAAATAAACTCACAATGGTGAAGATAATTTGCACCTTTTGAGACAGTCTTTAACAAGGTTAAAAGGATTGATAAAAAAGGTAAACTACCTTCTTACATCACAATGGTTTTTTTTTTTTTTTTTCCATATTGTTGATTTCATTTTCTAAACAAAAAATTTACTTAAAGGTAAAAAAAATCTCAATAGACATATTTTCTTGTGTTTTGTATTTTTTTTGCCCAACACCTCACTTAATGTTCATTTGAAATTATCAAGACCATAGATATACAAAAAAAAAAACCCAAAGGAAAATGAACTAATTAATTGTAATGATAAACCTTAGCACAAATAACCAAAAAATAAATGTACATGGCCATTTGTTCAAAGATTATAAAATTTGAACTTGACACCATCCATGTAACACAACAATAAAACATCATGACATAGAATTTTATTGTGAAACTTTAAATAAATCAATAATGTTTCACTTTTCTTCTCATTTCATCATCAAAGAATTATGCCTCATTTTGTAAGTGAAAAACTTTGAATGATACCTTTGAACCAATTTTTTTTGTTCAAGTAAAAATGCATTTTGGATGGAAACCTCTCTTAATCCACCATAAATTTTCATGACATTAATAGCATATTACCAACATTTGGATGTGGCATGTTCATAACAAGTGACAAAATAAGGTTTTATTAGCATAAATGGACCATATGTGGAACTACGTTTGTTAGAGTAGTGATGAGGGTGTGAACAAGTTGCCACCTTCATCTTTCACATATGTAATGACTTTGTCACATAAACCAAAATGAGCAAACAAATCCTTCAATTGCACTATGATGGAAATTCTTAAAGTTTCGTGAAACTCAGAAATACCTACTATGACATGATAACATGATTTTTTTAATTTATAAATGTAATTAATCACTAAAGAAAAAGTGTCAAATCCACCTTGTGACATCAAAAGATCAAATGTGGTAGTGACCATGGTGGCTTTAACAGTGGTAGTGTAAAACCATAACATTTTATGGTCATGTTAAAACCATGTTAGGATTATTGTTTTGAATGTATATTATTTTATTGGGAAAAAGTTGATTTGATCAACCACATTGCCAAAAGAATAGCCTCCTAAGCCATATGTTTTCAATACAACTCAAAAGGCAATACCTTTATTGATGTACAAAGCCAAATCCTTAAGAATTTTTTTCTTTAAAAAGGTTAGATTTTTTAAAACAAAATTCCTTTACAAGAAAAAATCAACAATGGAATTTGTTAGAAGTTTTTTTTTAGAAGGTTGTTGAACATTAGTAATTGAATTGGGAACATTTTTTTGTGCTTTGTGAAGATTCAACACATTAGAATGCTTGAAAATGACATGTTTAGTAATGGTAGTCTTGCCATGGTCTTTGTTATATGCAATAAAACAATTCTAATGGCAAATGCTTTTATTTTTTCTTTTCTATTCAACCTCTTCTTGGTGAATAAAATGATACAATAAATGCATTTGTTGAAATTTAGAAGAATTCACAAAAACAAAATAATTATTGAATTTAAAGAGAGCCAACATATTTATTGTCTTGTTAAAAGGAAGATAAAACTTTTTATTCAATTACAATTGAAAAAGTTGTTATTGTTATTGTGCATGTCCTTCAACTTGTAAGATATCCTCTAATTATATTTGTCCAACTAATTCACTAATTGATTCAAACCTAACCCCACCATCAACGTTTCCAACCCCCTTTCAACAATGTTTGCATCATTTGATGAACATTCACCAAAAAAGCCTTGCAATTCTATTTTCTTTTAAGTGATGTATAACACCCCAATTAAAATCCATTTTACAATAGTGAAGTGATGAAAAAAGAACAACAACAAGGTTAGGGTTTAGTTTGACCAACAACAATAGAATCGCATAGCAATCATAAACAACACAACACAAGAAAGAACAAGGTTTGGATTCTTTTTCTTGTGGCCAACATAACATAAGACCAATGGTAGGTGCAATCAATCCAACAAAAACAAAAGTAACAATTTTTTTTATAATTAAACCAAACATTAAACATTAAAAATGAAATGAAATAGGTGTTTAATGCTTACTTGAAGCTCAAATGCACCTTGATACAAAAACATTTGTGACCATATATGAATGTTTCAATACAATAATAAAAAATCATGAAATCAAATGATCCTTTTCTTTCTCCCATTGCTTGATAGTGTGTTTAATGGAATATAATATTCATTTTCTAGGTGGCGCACATTCAAATGCTCTAACCTTTAATCCTAACTCTCATACACTTGATGTTTTTGTTGATGCATGTTATGAATTTCAACAAAAACAAAACTCATCTATGCATCAACATTGCCAAGGTATGGGCAAACAAAAACCCACCCATGTAAGTCTTTTCCTCTTTTTGTTCAATTGTTGTTTGTTGATTAAAGTCTATGTGCCCTAATAGATTCCCACCATGTTCCCACATACCTACCAAACATTGATTATGACCAGGTGATAAACAAAGATATGGTGATTTGTAATCAATTTTAAAATTCACCTTAAGAAATGTTGAAATGGATTTTCGCTTGTTTTTTAAAAAAGTAAAAAAATTGTTAACTTATTAGTTTTTTTAATTTTTAATTTTAAAATAGACTCAATTGGCTTTGTTTATTGTGTTTGCACATGGATTTGTTTGTTTTGCTTGGTTTTATTCTTGACTTATATGTTTTTCAATTGTTAGATTGACATGTGGACTTGATGTCCCCATTTAGTGGTTCAATAAATGTTTATAAATAATATTTAGTCCAATGTTTTATATAAAAACCTTTGAGCTTGTGGTTTTTCGTTTTACATATGTAGTTTATTGTCTTGTCAGGCCTTACCCCAATGGGGAAGGACTATCACATTTGGGGGCAAAAACTACATTGAATTGCCCTATTTACACATGTAAATTGGGGTTGTGTCTAGATTGTGGTGTTTAATATTGTGTTCACATAATGGGTTTAGATTATGGGTAATGTTTACACTAGGGTGAGTATATTGTTGTGTTTAAACTTGGGGGTTGGGGTATGGTACATGGGCAATGTTTTCATTTTGATATGGGGTTGGTGTTTAGTGTTAGGGATTTTTTTAATGTTCATTAGTAGTGGCGGCCATGTTGTTGGCAATATTCTTCAAAATTATTATTGTTGTTTGTTATTTGCAACATTTTGTGCATGTGCTTACTTTTGCAATTTTTGAGACAAAGGGTGTTTTTGGTGGTTGGTGTTGTTGTGATTTTTTTTGTTATTGTTGAAGTTTTGTTGGAAGGGTGAAAAGATGAACATTTGTGAAAGTATTAGAGTTTGTAAAGGATTTTATTTTGATGTGAAGTAATTGTCAAGTTGTCTACAAATGTTGGACATACATTATAAGATTATTGATGGGTCCATGGTGTATAGCAAGTGGGGGTGGCATGTTTCGCTTTTTTTTGTTGGTTGTCTTTAGTGGTCATCAAGATGCTTCTTTAGTTGCAAATTTGGTATGTGTTTCTTTTATGTTTCTTAATTTTGTGTTTTAGATTTATTTATTTTTGTTGTGTGTGGTTGATTTTGGTTAATAATTGTTTTTTGTTTGTTTTGTTGTTCATCTTTGGTGGTGTTCATGATGTTTTTGTAATTATAAATTTGGGATGTGTTTATTTTGTATTTGTTGGTTTCTAATTTAGTTTATTTTTTAAAAATGTTTTGTGTGTTGTTTTTGGTTTTGCTGGACATGATTATATAATTGATTGTATGGTTTGTGGATGTTTTTTTGTGTTACTTGTTGAACATACATCACAACATCAATGGGTGAATTGTCCACATAAGGCATGATGGTGGGAGTGGCAGTGTTGAATATGTTTATGTAGTTTGATCATTCAAAAACATGCATTATTGGCCTTGTGTTTCAATTTTTTTGGGTGTATTTGTGATATGTGTGAGGTTAAACACATCATTTTTGTTGTAGTTCCCTTTTTTATTCTAATTGAAATTTCAACAATTTTTTTTTGTGTTGTTATTTATTTTTAGATTTTGTTTGAATGTTTTTAATAAATTGAAGATGATGGTTATTTTTCATTTTTTTGACAAGGAGCAATATGTTGTATATTTTATCATGCACCCCATTTGTTTTTAAAAATAAATAAATTCAAATGAATGTTGGGTGGGTACCAAGCTAGAATATTGATATATATATATATATATTGATATTGGTCTTGGTTTCAAAACATTAGCCATATTAATATGACTTAAAATAATATTAGCTTCATATCAATATTTGTTAGGTAGGGATTTGAGGTAATGTCAGTTTTAGACTAAGTTTGTATTAGTTTCAATATCACATATATACTTGTTTCATACAAGCCAAAAAATCAACATAATATTAAGAGGGTCCAAACATAGTTGGGATATTTAAAAAGAATGTTTCAACAATTATATAATGTACCCCTTTAATTGGAAGTTTTCTTATGCAATGTATCATTGATACATGAATTTTTGTTTGTTTAATAAATGTACATATGCACTCCTTAGGTACCAATGTATACCATTTGTAATTTGAATTTAAAAAAAATTCTTAACAATTTTTGGAAAAATAATTAGGACATTATGTACTTGGTGAAAAATGGTTCAAAAACTAGTCAAATGAATGTATAAACATTTTTTCCCCAAAAAATCATATCACAAATAATTTTCAAACAATTAAGAAGTATAAAACAATTTCGAGTGTGACAAGAACTAAATGTCATGTTGCGTGGGAACAAGGTTCCCAGAAGTGAAAATAAACTATTTAAGGCCTTGGATAAAACATGGTTCACATTGGATAAATTTTCTTATTCTTACTTTCATGGATGAAAATAATGAAAACTTTACACACTTGCATAAATTTTTTAAGAAAATTATTTCATTTGACATGAAAGAAAAAGGGGGAAATCTAGGATAAGTTTCAAAAGAGATACAAAACCAATATTAGTTGGTTTGTTCAAAAACCACTACCCACCCAACTTTGGTTCAAAATTAACATGACAAGTAGTGGTTATGATTTTGGTGAATTTGACAATTATAAGTTTTCAACATGACACACAATTGATGGTTGGATTCCATCAAACTAACCCAAAAATAGGCTAGTGTGTAACATTTTGGAGAAATGACCATTTTATTAAAAAAAATTGTGACGGGCACAAAAAATTACAAGAATAGGAACTAAACCAAGGACACAAGGAAAATAAATCACAAGAAATGCAAGCCTAATTCTAATACAAGAACGAAAACACAAAGATGTAAGGCAAGAACACAATATATGTTAGAAAATGATTCAAACAAAACTTTATTTTGATAACATATGAAAACAAAGGTTATGACAGGAAAATGTACCCAAAACTAATGTTGAATAGATTGAAGGTAATGTGAGGTCTTACCCTTATTTATACCCCATCGGGGACCTAGCTCAAAGAAGCTTCCATAGAGATTTCCATGTGTGCATTGATCAAGGAAGCATTTTGAAAAGCTTCGTAATTAATAATGAACTAAAAATCAATTAAAACTTAATTAATGGTTAATTAAAAGTTAATTGAAGGTTAATTTGAGTTTAACTGGGACTTAACTAAAACTTAACTTAAAGTTAACTAGGACTTAATTAGACTTAACTAAAAGTCAATTGAGAATCAATTGAGAGTTCATGATGATGTAGGTGATTATGTTGATGCAAGCAATGATGCAAATGTGATGGTGGTGTTTGTGACAATCTCCTTGATGGTAGTTTTCACATGGCCAAACAATTCATCCAATATTGTTGTGGTCATCAGTGTGATTAAAGTTTGCATGGAATCCTACATGATTCTAATCATGAATTACCATTTACTTATTTCCTTTCCCAAGTGAATGAATTTTCCCTTTACCTTGTTTGATGATTTTCATGAAAATTGAAATTGTGGGTTTAAAATGTTTCAATTTTGACCTTATCCAATGAAATGATAAAACATGCAAAAATCATCAATGCATTAGATTTGGGATGTTTGTAAAATAAGTTGGAAATTAAAAGCTTGGGATTTTGATGTAAGGCAAAATGTAAAAAATGTACAAACAATATTATTATTATAATTACATAAAATGCAACAATAGCAAAAGGTGCAAAAATTTGAATGTAATGACAATAGCTAAAATGTGTATTGTTGCCATATTGAAAGGCATGAAAACTAGGCATTTCATGGCTATGCTTGAATATTTTGAAAATAATTTGTTTACATTTCTTAATATTGATATTGGTTTTTTTTATTCTAATGTTGTGGCTCTTATTATGCTTTGAGTTGGTTGAAACCTCTCTGACATGTAAGTTTTCCACATGTAAGCAAGTATTTCCATTATTAATTACTTTCAATATTTTTATAAAAAAATTGTCAATGTTGTGTGTCATGTTTTTGAATGTCATAATCAATTAATTCCTAAACAAAATAATAAGAAATATAAACAAAAGATATAAAGGTAGATTTAGGAGAACAATAACAACAATGTTTTTGAAAGCACATAAGTAATGTTGAAATGATATTGATAAGTTGATGTGATAAACTTGGATTGGTTTTTCACATAAAGTAACCAAATTAACACATGATAATTTTGTTGTGAATGTACCCACAAGTCCATAGGGCAATTATCATGTAAATACCATTTTTGAAGGATAATAAATTAAAAATTGTGTGTGAGAGAGAAATCTAGGCATTGTAATAACAAGTGAGTATGGATTCCTGTCCCAAGATTACCTTTTATTAGATTAAGACAAAGATGTAGGTAGAGGCTTGAGAATTTTTCAATTCCTTTGTTCACACCATGTCCTACAAATGTTTTCTCACAAAGTTCCCAATGATGATCCCAAGGTGTTTCCCAAGTTATTCCCAACAACACCACATTTTATTTCATATCCTTTGCCCAAAATCCTACCATTGTAACCTATAACAAGGTCAAAGAATTAGGTTCCATTACATTTTATATTGGACATATCCATATAGTCTTGATGACTTTTAATAATTTGGTTTGTCAAAGAGCCTCGTCACTTAAACAAAATCATTTTGGATGCATTCCCACAACTAACTAAGATGAATGGATTTGTTTTCTTATTTTTATATCTTGATTGTATTTTTCGTTATGGTTATAAAGATGAACAATTTTTCATTTAGTCCCCCAACATGGCAAAAAAAAATTTCTCATAAAAATATGTGTGCACATGTAAAATACTTGTAATTCACGTTTGGTGTTTCATAATCCCCAAAAAGGTGGGTTGAAAAATTGAAACCTCCAAAAATGTGTGTCAAAATTAAAAAGAAAGAAATTGCACAACAAATTTTGAATTCACAAAAGCTCCTATTGCATGGGAGTTATTTTTGCTTTCGTATTACCAACACATTTGAATATTAGTTAAATAACCTTTTTTTTTCTTCCTACATTGTGAAAAATCAAAATATTAATTCAAGTCGGGAAATTGGACTTTATTTCCTTCAATTCAAAAAGGAAAGGATGGCCTACCCCCTAAAAACCATGGACATGGATGCAAAAAGGAAAAGAAAGTGGAAGGAAAGGATGGTTAGGCCCTAGAAAACATGTCCATTGATGTAAAATGAAAGGCAAGGTTGATTTACTTTCAAAAAACAAGTCCATTGCTATAAAAAGGAAAGGATTGATGACCCCAATAGAAAGTCCATGGAATGTGGAAAAAATGGCAAGCCTAAAAAAAAACACATGTTAATGAATGTAAAATAGAAAAAGATGGATAGATTCAAAAAAATGTACATTGTTTGTGGATGTAGAAATAGCCTATGTGAGTTCAACTTTGGGCAAAACTATGTGACAAAGAAAGGTGCTATTGGGAACATCTAGGGGAACATGGTGGAAATGTCATTGGGAACTCATGGAAACATGTTGAAAACATTTTGGGGGACACATTGGCAACATGGTGGGAACACCAATATCCAAAAAAATTGACTCACACAACCTTCTCCCTTTCAAACCCCCCTGCCCCCAAGGGGGAAAAAATGGGTCGTCCTAAGTTCATGTTGAACCATGAAGTCTCTTTCCTAAAATCGTTTTCACCATTTTTGGCCCCTTACTAAGTTGGTGTATATTAGAATGGTGCTTGCATATGATTTTTGATATATGACTTTGGTAAGTGCAAGTGTATATAAAATATATATACATTTCATGTGTAAGAGCATCTCCACAGGTGCTGAGTATGTGACTCCAAACAGTAAAATTTATTGTGAAAATGTTAAAATGTGCCGGTTTAGCTCAGGCAATTGGTTTTTCTGCATCAAATTCATGCAGCTTGCAGTGGCTGGTAAAAGGCACAACACAGTTGTGTACCTCAAAAAAAAGAGTGTAATAAATTGAACCTGACTGCGGCTCAGTATTTCTGATTGGTCGATCATAATGATTGGTCCAGGTGGTTTGCTATTAGTAGTTCCCGCGTATATGCACTTCTAGTTACAGTTTTATTAGTGGGGTTGCCAAAAAAAAACAGCTAAACTTAGACATTTAATTTTATTATCCAGAGTAGTGACATACTGAGCACCGGTGGAGATGCTCTAAATGTATGACTTCATGTGTATAAATAATACATATAAATGCAAAATTGTGTAAGGCTGTTTCATCCCATATAAAATAAGGTGACTGTAAGTGTGAAACAGAAAAAAAAAACCACATCCACTTGTACAATTATTACACACCTAACCAAATACTCAAAACTTGGCTTGTCTACACAAAGTCAATAATTTTTTTTTCCAACCAGGATTCTTAAATGTCAAAGGTCTTGATGCTTATACTAACATTTATGAATGTTCAAAAACATGATACCCATCAATGTAGGATCATCTAGAAGTAGGGAGACAAGAAATATTTCTTCATTCACAAAACTAAGGTTGCCTTTTCCGCTTGGTGATGGGTATAAAACAAGTTCAAATTTTTTCAAACACAAAAATAAAACCAAAACATGAAATTTTGCTATCAATTTTATTGTTGTCAAATGAACTATATATAAACTAGAATTAACTTCTTGTACTTTTTTCATGAAGAGAGAATGCAAAAAAAGAAGTGGAATATGCATTTACAAAAAGCATTCTGGTCATCTTCTCATTACAAATTAAGGTTTATAAGAGAAATGGGGGCGTTGCATCTCCCAATGAAAATTATGATCATTTGCACAATTCGAGGTCTTGCACTACAAGTAGGCATAATTTCACTCTTAAGGAGTAGGGTTAAATTCATTTCTCTTTTCTAGGAGAGATATTCATGGATGTAAGGCACCCTCCAAATACACTAGGTTATTTCTAATGATCAAAGTTGCAGAAGTACCAAAATTGATCAAAACATACTTACGGTCAGTAAAAGAGCCCAAAATATCAATTAAGCTGCTCATAAGACTTTCCACTTGCCATTTGGAAGGTCTGAACCCACTAATGTGTCACAAGCATGGAATTAACCTCTGTTATGATGGATACTAACAAAAGTGCAACAATTAGTTACAAAAAAATAAGTCATCAATTTGTTCAGGAGGTATTTAATTCTTGCAATTCCTTTCTGGAGCCTGTATTGATCATGCAAGGAAATATATTGCTTCTATGATCAAGGAAAATACGAAAACCAAATAGTCATACGGAATTGAGAGAGGAGAGGGGCAGAAGGTACCTGATTTAAGCAGTGTGGTTCTTGACCATTGGCAATAGTATGTGTACATAATAGCAGAAGAAATCTTTTGAAGCACCCACTGCCATTCCTATCTTTCTTATAGGAGCTTGCGAATTCTCAGCGTTGTTGAAGCCTCTGCTGCATCTGTTGTCAATTGTGTCTCCAAGACTGAAGCCCTAACAATTTCCGAATCTGTTTTCTGAAGTTGAACTGCAGATCTTTGGTTTAAGAGAGTGAGTGCTTACAACAACAGATGTTATAGAGACAGGAGCTATTTACACCTTTTTCTATGAAATGAACTGTCATCCAGTTCAGTCTAAGTAGTCCACATCTTCTGTAATGCCAACCTGCAAAACAGCCAACAAAAGCATCTGAGCAGGTATCCAAGTGGCATGCATGACTGGCCTTGAAAGCAAATGACATACAGAGATCAAAGTTCAATGTCTGGAAGAAGAACAGACATGCAGGGTTGCCTCTGGAATAGACTGTTGAGAATGAGAGCTTGCCATGAAAAGTATTGACTCTAAATGTCATCTTCCTTTGTCTTTTGGAGATGATACTCATTTAATTGAGTTCAGTTTTCACAAATTTCACTTTCTACTGATGCTGACAACAGAAGGGAGGTGTTACTGGGATACCTCATTATACAACTCATCCAACTTCTCCCGGGCTTCTGGAAATTTGGAGGAGCACCACTTCTGTAGTGCAAATACATTGTCTGCAAGGAATATCAAGCTGAATTTAACCAATGCCTATCCACATCAACAGGCATTTGATCTCTGCTGTCTCTATGCCACTCTTGGGATTGGATGTGTTGCTAAGCCTGGAAGAGTCCAGAAGTGTATTGACTCATCACAGTAGCTGATGCATTTTAGAATAGCACCTGCACAGCAGGTGAGAGGGGGCTCACCTGTCCATCGATTGACAGCATCATGGGCCACCTTGGTTGCATTCCCTGTCCAGTAGATGAAAAGAGTGCGACTGTTAGACAACAGGAATGGCACACAACACAGGCAGTGAAGAACTACCTTACCAGCCAAGCTGATTGCATCCCTCTCACTCAGTGACCTGGTGACAAACTGGGCAGATGGGAGGTTGACAGCTTACTCATGGAATCATAAACAGCAGGGTCATTATCAGCATACTTGTTTAGCTCATCCTGCACAGCCAAGTAGATGGAATGAGTGTCATATTCGAAGGAAGCCTGAGTCAAGAATGTACCAAGAAAGGGGCCAACAAAATAGCTTACCTGCAGGTCTTTGTGCCTCTGTTCAACCACTCGCAAATCAACCAATGCAGCCTCTCGTTCATCCTGAATGACAGGGAATGCACTTATAGGTCACACATCACTAGAGGAGTCGATTTGTCATTCTGCATCCTATTCAGGAAGACTTGATCCTAGAAGAAGCAACCTTGATTCATCTTCCAATTCAAAGCATACCACAAAAACCAAATTCATGTTTCAGGATAGGGATTTAAGTATTAGTAATCACTGGTTTATTGAACAAAAGCATAACCAATGGTCAAGATGTTGAGATCTTGTGCAGGCACATAAATCACCTGCCTCCAACAAAGGGGGTTTTCCAGCTCACATTACATGACACAACAAGCAATTGTCCTGAGAGAGCAAGTCAAATGACATGGATATGACAGTGAAATGGTGAATGAATTCACTCTTCAATGAACCTTTTCACCCTACTTCAACCTTTCAGATTAAAGGGACTGCTTACTGAAAGTTCCCGGCCTTTCTTTGAAGCTTCACATTTCTCCTGTAACTCACCCTCTTGCTTCTTATATGTCTCTATATCGCGTTCAAGCTTTGAACGCACTTGCCTTAGCTGTTGCACATAACACACCACATGTATCAGATCTAGACATGTCAAAATTTTGTTAGGACCTTCAAGATGGTCAATGCAAGCAATATGTTGTGCCTCTCAGTCTTCTAGAGACCTTTCAACAGGTGCAGGGCTCTCATTCTCTGTTACTGCAAAAGGTGTGTTCAAGGTTGCAGAGGGAGTAGCTGCAAAGAATGAGGCAGTGCTCTTGTTTTGGAATGAGGCAAGGAATTCTAGTGGTAGTGTCAATTCAAGAGCAAAGTTCAGATACAAGACAGCTCTTCAGTTATTGAGGCATCTGTTGAGAGAGCCAAGATATAGAAGCTATAAGAGCATCCCAGAAGGAAACAAAAATTCTGGACAAAGGTCATTACACATTGCTCAGCTATGTGAATGGCATCCTGAATCCTTAGTGATAACAAAGCTTTGGGCATACCTGATTCCCAGCTTGGCTTGGAAGACTCCAAAAGTAGACCTATCAAAACCACATTATGGTGTCAAGATCCTCCAGTGAAAATGAGAATTGGACAGTTATCTCAATTCAGCTTCATAAACTCGTTTCCCAGTATCTGAAGCATTTCAGAGCGGTTTGCACTACCCCAAGCACACTTTGTCCTTAATAATGCCAAACTTGACTTTCTATAGTTCTTCATGATGAACACCCAATTCTTTGCAAGAGCAGATGCCATGCAATGGACACATGGGTGTCAGGCATACTGAGATTGGGAGGGCAGGTTGCAGTCAGAATGATACCTTCCTCGAGGCAACCTGTACAAATGAAGAGTAAAAGAGTGCAGGTGCTTACTGAAGTGCCAATTTTATCCTTGAACACAAGATCATCTCCCACTAGGCTGTCAATCACATCCTTCACAGACTGACTGATGACTCCTTTCTTTGGTCCCAATTTTTCAAGATCCTTCAGCTGTGCAAGTGCGATAAACCGATGTCAGAAATGTCAGAACTGTCAGAATTTTGGGCAGAATTTGAATCCCTGTGAGGCCTTTACAACACTGTTGCAGGGTTTGAGAATGTCCACTAATTCTGCTGATAGTTTTGGGACCACCAGACCAGAGCTAACGTCCTGGCAGTACAGGGAGCAAGCATGCTTTGAAGTTTTGAAGCTGTTATGCTTGGAATACTTCGGAAACTGCTTTGATCCGTGAATGGCAATATCAAGGAGAAGAATCATGATCTGCAGTACATTTCACCTGGTAGAATGTCTGACTGTCATAGAAGATTTGGAGCATCTTGTCCCGCTTCTCCTCCAAAGACAATCCTCTTTTCTTCGACTGCAATTGTGTCAAAATCTGTGAACCACTCTTCGACAAATCTCTAAAGCGTTGCAAGAGCTTTGTGCAAGAAAGCAAGAAAGAATGCAAGAAAGCCCGCAGTTGATCATCAATCTCGCGCAAAACACGTTCATGTTCGGGAGACTAATACATCTTATATACTACAACAAAAATTCGATAGAATCTGTTACGGAACAAATCAGAATACGAGAAGATATCATCAGCTTGGATAAGACGATAATACGACGACGTACATCTAACAAACTCTATTGATCCATTTTGTAGAAGAGATAGAAGACAAGATCAAACAAAAGCCGCATTCGATCGTCATTCTCGTGCAAAACAAGATCATGTTCGGGAGAATACTACATATTATTATTATACTAAAATAAAATTCGGCAAATTTGTCACGAACAAATCGGAATTACCAGAAGATCTTCTGCTTGGATAAGACAATAATGCAAGTAAGCCAAACAAGTTTATAGCAGCAGATTGAGCAGACTACATGTCCACACAAAACGAGTCATAAAAGAAAATCTTCTTTCACCTCCTCAATGAACCAACAGATTCACCATTTTGATCCGCGGAAAAACAGAATTCCAGAAGAAAGAAGCAGCCTAATCAAATCAGAAGAAGATGAAGTAAGAAATTGTACCATGACGCAGCAGATTTCGACAGCGCTGTAGCTCGATCGCAGCAGAAGAGCAGGAAGAGCGCAAGAGAGTCACGGAGTCACGCGCGAGAGAATGAAAGGGAGGGAAGCATCGAGGGCTCAAACGAGGTCTCATCAGTTTCCCGCCTAAATTGAGGGCCTGAAACAGGGCCCAAACGAGGTCTAGGTCTCATCCTATTCCTGCCTGAATTGAGGGCACGAAACAGGTCTCTTCCTAGTCCTGCCTGAATCGAGGGCCCAAAAGAGGTTTCTTCCTAGTCCTGCCTGAATCGAGGGCCCAAAATAGGTCTCTTCCTAGTCCTACCTGAATCGAGGGCCCAAAAGAGGTCTCTTGTCTCTTCCTAGTCTTTCCTGAATTGAGGGCCCGAAATAGGGTTCAAACGAGGAGACTAAAACGCCCTCAAACCCTAACCCTAATCTTGTGGGGACAGAGAAGGTATTGCCCGAGGAGGAGTTTTGCGATTCTCCCATTCTGCAGTTGTGAGCTCCACGGTTACCGAGAGGCGAGTTCTTCTTCCTTCTGCTTTGTTTTGGACCATCTTGATTGGATATATTGTGGGTCTCATCATCATCATCTTCTTCTTCTTTTTCTCTTTCGCTTTTTTCTTTTTTTGTCTTGTAAAACCGTCTTTCGAATTTCTTAATTGTTAGTGGGGTTCATCATGCGGATTTGTTTTGCTTTGTCTTGTGTCTTACGCTGTCTCAGGATTTCCTCCTCTGGCTTTTCTTCTCTTTTCCTCAGTTCGCTTTGAGTCTCTTGTTGGGGTTTTCTTTTACTTTTTTTATTGGGGGTTCTCCCTCTGGTAATTTCATAGATTTCAGTATGAGATCATCAGCATCAGTGTTGCTTTGGAGTTGCGGGAATTTGTTGCGAGTTTGTGCGGGGATTGGTGGATGTTTATTTCGGATATCCATATTGCTTCTCCTGGAATTCACCCTGTTTTGCTTTCTTGCCCTGACCTCAGGCTATTCCTAGCAACTCGAAGAAAGAAGGATAGGAGGTGTACTTTATCCTTGAGCGGACGCTAGACAGTTGTAAGGAGAAAGAACCAGCACCGAGTCCCGGTTTCCCGTTTCTCAGGTAACTTATTTCTTTCATCTTCGAGAGGAAAAACACCAACAAGAGACATGCTTTCATTTCTTTTTTTGTTTCATTAAATCTTTGTTTCTGGAGCCTTTTTCTCATAGAGCTTTTGAACCTTCAATCACCCCTCTTTTTTTCCAGACTTTTGGAGCATGGCTCTCCTTGAATTCTCAGAATCAGAGACTTGTGTTGAGATTCAGAATCAGAAATTCAAATTTTATCAGAAATTAAGTAGCTGTCATGGTTTTGGAGGAACCCTATTTTCTTGACTGCTTGAGTACCTGTTTTTACTTTAGAAACTAATAGATACAAGAATGTTCCTGGGGTTTGTAATCACTTCTGTGTTGGAATGGTTTTTTGTACTGCAAGCATTTTTTTGTACTACTGTATGTTTTTGTTTCTTCATTTTAGTTTAGTTCCCTTTTGAGTTGTTCCTTCTTCCCAGTTCTCTATATCCTGAACCGAAAGTCTTCCTTTTGAACTTCAAGGAAGAGTTTTTTGAACCTTGTTCTGGCTTTCTTAATTGTGGCTGTTGAGATTTCTTGATTCCCATGGGAGTTATAATTAATCGCTTCTGTCTTCTTGACCTTTTGCAATGGTGAGAATCTTACAGAAGAAGATACAAGCATGGATGGAGGCAGCATTCCAGCACCCCCAGAGCCTGTCACCTACCTTTGTGGTGGTAAGCACTCTCTTTGTTTCACTTCCATGTGAGGTCTATATCTTGTGGCACAAAAATTATGGTGTTTTATCAATTGAGTGAGATTCAAGCTTTGGCAATTTGAGCAGAAGTCACAGAGGTAGTAACCAGAGGAATGTTCTTATCACCACTGCATAGAAAACATGCTCATGCACATGCCCTGTGGTGGTTCTTTTGGGGAAAAAACTCTTTACAAAGTCCTGGAGAACCTTTGTCTTTTGTGTTGAAGTCCACTTGAGTGGTATTGGGGGTTTCGGAAGTCCACTTGAATGGTGGGGTGAGAGAGCACTTATAAATGAGCTGATTTTTTTGGTTGTTTGTTTGATTGTCAAGACTGTGGGGCAGATAACACTTTAAAACCGGGTGATGTCATACAATGCCGTGAGTGTGGTTACCGGATTCTTTACAAGAAGAGAACCCGACGCAGTAAGATGTTCAAACCCTTTTACACCTTAAAATTTCTTTTCCTGAGTTTTACATCTTTCACTGATTGTGAACTCTCTTTTGTTCCTCTTGGAATTGTCCCATTTTGTACAGTTCCTTCCTTCCTGTTGTCTGACATTGCATGGGGTGGTGTGTGCATGGGTTTTTTGCAGTTGTGCAGTTTGAAGCTCGCTGAGAGCAATTTCCTGTGGAAATCAACAATGTTGGTGTATTTACTTGTTAAGGTTCATGGCAATATAACTGATACTTGCATGCATTTTAGTCAATGGACTCTACCATCTATTTGCACCTAATCTCTATGCCTTGATTAGATGCTCACTTGTACAGGGGCACACTAAAAATGAAATGATGCTTACCTTCACAAGCTTGTAGAAGCTTGAATGAGGATGCTATGGACTTCGATCTTTGAAGCTACTCCTTGTGGGTGCTAGCTGACATCATGACTGAGTTTTCCAGATGCATTTCCAGAAATGCAATAGACACTGAGTACAGACATGCAAGATGCAAGTTTTTGTATAATTGGTTTGCCTAAAGTTTTGAGCTAACTATTATATACTTATCCCTCTGTCAGGAGCTGCTGAAGTCAGTTTTGGGAGTAATGGCAAGTAATCACTGACAATGCAACTAGTTTGGTATCTTGTTTTTTAATCTTTGTTTTCAATTTCACAATATGGTGTATTCTGCCCTAGGCAACAAACATTCATAGCATGACTCTCATGCAGCAAACTCCTTTTTTATAGCCCTTTCAACAATAACAAAAGAACCCATTTTGTTATTGTGGTAATCTGAGAATAGAGTAAGAGTCAAGTGTTTGGATCTGAAATCTGTTGAGACTTACAACTCTGATCATCTGAACTCTCAAGTCAACATCCAATGTCTCAGATATCAGCACATTACTTTGTATGGGCATCTTGTCCAGTTTGACAACTCCGTTTTTCCTTTAGTGTTCAACATTCACAATCCTACAGTTTGTGTGCACTTGTCCCTCATTGCCAGTAAGAACTTTGGTTCTTCCCATCTTCAACATTGATGTAGTAAAGTAATTGAAGAATGTTTCCTGGCTATTTGCATACAAGTTAATGAGGGAGTGGCTATCACCAGGTGTGGTAAACAGTACCTCATCTGGAAACAAGAGCCCATTCTGAGCCTGCAGATTCTTGTAGTACTGGTTGTCAAAAGAAGTTGGTGTACAAAGATCAAGGTTTGTGGTCTGGTTGCTGTCACCATTCTGAGCTGGAGACAGGTGCTGGAGTTTGTGAAGGCAGGAAGTCTCCAGAGATGGATCCAGTTGTCCTTTACCATTCTGATCATGTAATTGTGCTTGAAAGCTAGTGCACCTTGCTTTCCCAATTGTGTGAGCACCTGGGCATGAGGTATATCTGTTTCAGTTACTGTGGTGTGGATCTCAACAATCACTGCAAATGGTTGGCAGTCAATCACAAAAACAGATTTCATGCTCAGAGATCAAAGTGACAAAGATGGTGGTTTAAGGTTGGGCACAAAATATATACAAGATCTGTCTCAGGACTGTGGTATGGACCTGAACAATCACTGTAATGGTTATTTGTAAATTGGAAAAGAACAGAATTCATGCTCTCAAAGCAAAGAAAGAATAGGGTGGTGTTGTGGTCAAGAGTCGATCACCTGCAAGGACAACAACATCCTGCTCAGAGAGCCCAACTGCATTGAACTTGGATACAAGCTGGAGCACATTGGCCAGCTGGGTAGGGATAGAATTGTCAGCAGCTGCTTTGCTTGCTGTGGTACCAGCTTGTCTCCCTAGCTCTACATTCCAGAAGGGACCTCCACTCTGCCAACATGCACTTCACTATTTTGAGCAGTGAGGAGCTTGTTTTGCTTTGATCAGAAACAAACTGAGCTTAACAGCTTGATGATCAACCATTCATCTAACCAGCAAGCAATTCTGATAGGGAATTTTGTGAAACATTTGTGCATTCTGTTGTCAAATGTAGAGTCTACCAAGGAAATAGCATCACAACCAGCAATGGCCAAAATGTCAGCACACGAGACTGTGTTGCTTCAGACATGCTCCAGCTCTACTTTGGTGGTGTCCACTACATGGAACCCTCTTGCTGAGTTCAGATTTGGAGATGTTGTCTTCTCTCCAACAAATTGAGGTCTATAATCCAGCAAGACAGAACCATCACACCCCTGTTATTACAGTGCTCAGAGGATTGCAACCAAAAGAAGTTAGTGGCATTATGAGCATCAGTAACACTCAAAAACTGCATTATCACTAATCCTACTGCATCATTCTGCTGTCATACTGAGTTGATAAATCTGAGTAATCTGTGAACAACAAGAACACGTTCAACATCTTCCGAACACACATACACACAACTTATGGTACCAAATGTGAACTTGAGAAAGTCATGGGATCATGTGAATCATACATTGACAAAACAGTCATGGAAATGCAAGCGCAACAGTTGAGCCCCCCCATTCAGGCCTCTTGTTGCATCAAATGTGCTACCACATTCTTCACTACTGGAAGCACATCAGCACAGCTGCTGGAATAGTAGGATGGATCCAGTTTGTAAGAAACCGGAACTTCTGAGCAACTTATTATTAGCACCATCAACAATGCCAACAACAACACAATTGCATGCTTCATTGTCACTAGTGTGTCCCTCCTTGATGTCTTATCCACTTGCAAGGTGGTGACAAAGGTGGGTAAAGAGTTTTCTTGTTGCAGTGCATGAGCAGGAAGATCTAAAACTTCAGAGAAATGCACTAAGAATTTGGCAATGTGATACACCCTCTAACAGAAGAACCATAGAAAAGATGCAAGAAAGCCATGACATAAGGAAAGTTTTTATATGTATGAATGGGTAGAGAAGAAGCTCTGTGTCTGTGTGACATCACCTTGATGCACCGAGCACAGGACAGATTGTGTCAGCCGCATGTCTGAGACTCTCTTTCTCCAAGAGTGCTCAATGTAGTCAAACATCAGCCTTATGAATGTCATGCAGCATCATCATCATCTGTTTCTGTTGTTCTCCACACCACATCAAAATGTCAAGATTCACAAATAGGTATCCAGTGGAGAATTCTTCTTCTTCTTCTACTGCTTCATGAAAGTTGGAGATGGTTGAAAATAGCCAAGCAAGCTGATTGGGTTCTCACAAATCTCCAATTGCCAAAGTCACAATCTCCAAGCAAGATGAAAAAGTTGGGTGTCGTTTTTTTGCTCTCATTCTGTTGCAGCAGATTTCATTTTCTTCAGTGTCATTTCATGTGTTTTTGCCAGTGGTAAAATATAATCAACTGCCGCATTCATGAGGAGTACCAATTTGTGTGACCAATTTGTGTTCCCCTTGGTTGAAGTAGCATGATAGCAGATGGAGTTGTTGGCAGAATACAAATACGCAAACACACAGAGACACATGCAGACACACCGACTCAGTCAAACCTTGATGACTGCCACTGCACTTGTACAACAACAACAAATCTGTGATCACAACAACAAGCATACCTATGTATGCAGGATCATCATCAACCCTTGACTACTGCCACTGCACTTATACAACAACAGATATCTGTGATCACAATAACAAGCATATGCAGGATCATCAAAACCTTGACTGCCGCACTTGTACAACAACAGATCTGTGTGATCACAATAACAAGCATACCTACGTATGCAGGATCATCAAAACCTTGACTGCCGCACTTGTACAACAACAGATCTGTGTGATCACAACAAGAAGCATACCTATGTATGCAGGATCATCATCAAACCCTTGACTACTGCCACCACAGCACTTGTACAGCGACAGAGATCTGTGATCACAATAAGAAGCCATATGCAAATCCATATGCCACTGTCAGTCAGTTGGTACCTTTGATCCATCATCATCATCTTCTATTGTTGTTGCTACTACCACTACTACACCAGAATGATGCATGCAGCAAGCACCTGCTCCTGAGGAGTACCGACTTGAATCAATTCTTGCAGCCTCCCTCCCTCTCTCTCTCTCTCTCTCTCACACACACACACACACACACATCAGATGATGTTTTCTTCGACACAGAAACGTTTTCACTCTTCTGGCTGGTGTACTTCTTCTTCTGGCATGACTGCTGATTCTGTGATTTGTTTCTTTCATCAACTTCCTGTTTCCTGTATTTCCAACGATTGCAATTTGGTTTTCCTCTGTTCTTCGTCGTCATAGCAATGCGACAGACAGAAACTCACCATTGGTCAGGCAAGTGCGCGATCTGTGACTCGAGGCAGTCGGCTGCAGCAGCTGTGTTTGTTTGCGAGAAGCTCTGCAAATCGGCTGCATCTTGTCTTCCTTCCTTCGTCGTTGTCATGGCAATGCGACAAAAACACTCGCCCTCGAGTCGCACATCTTGGAACTCATCTTGCGCGTGCGAGTTTTCAAACTTCCTCTTTCTTTCCGTTTCTCTTCTCTGGAACACTCTTTCTTCTGTCCACCAGACTGCTTCCTGTTGATTCTTGGACTTGTAAGATCGTCGTGATATCTGTGGTCTCTAGCAAGAGAGAAAGAGAGAGTAGTAGTCGAAGAATTAGAACAAGCTCTCAGAGATGTTCTTGTACATCATGCGCTCTTACAATCTCCCCGTGAAGAAGAGCACGATTGAAGCAAATTATCTGTTGTTTCAATCGGAAAGATCACCTGCATCTGGCAGCTTCACGTCTCCGTCGCAGGACCTTAATCTGTTGCCATCGAAGATCATCGTCTCCAATCCGCAGCAGCAGCAGCAGCAGCAGCAGGCAATTCTCAAGGAATTGAAGTGTTTGTTTGTGGATATGGTCAGCAAAGCTTCTCAGACAGTTTTGTTGCAACAATACTGTGTTGTTTTGTCAGAGTTTCCAAATGTGATTTTTCACAGTAGTGTTGAGAAAAGCAGCATGATGATGATGATTTCAGCAAAGCACACATGGTGTGGTGGTGGTGGTGGTGGTGGTGGTGCAAAACTGAACTCAGAAATCAAAGCAAATGTTTTGTCTCCACTTCATTATGTGCAGGTGATGTGCAATCATGTGCAGTTGCCAATATTTTTATGAACAAGAAGAATGATTGAGTAAGGCAGGGGAGAGAGATGATGACCATTGCTGCACTTGCTGGAGCTTTTGGAAATTGCAACTTTGATCCAAACACACAGTAATCCATGAATTGTTTCAAGGAGAAAAGTTGGTATAGCTTCTTTGGTTGCTATGATTTGCCTAGTCTCCAGAGAAAACTGGTGAAGAATGCACACAGCAGCTGGTCAGATCCAGAAATCTGTTGAAGAAACTGGTGAGGAATTCATGCAGCTGATCAGGCCCATTTGGATTTCTGGCTGTAACAGAAATGCAAACAGCCAGAAATGCAAGTTATGCAGAGATTTCAAGCACAAGGAGAGACACAGGAGGTACTTTGGCTTGACAACCTGATGAGAACAGGCCCTTGACCGAAGCAGCAGAGATGGCTGCTGTACTGGGACCTCGGGATTTCACATCATTCTCACCCAGAACAGAAGAAGACTTGCAAGACATGTCAAGGCTGGGGGCAATGTGAGAAGACCAAATTGAGCATTTTCCAACAATCAATTTCAACAAGACAGCATGCACGATTCCTCACAGGTATGCTTTTGTTCCATTTCTCTCAATGCATGTCCTAATTTTACAAGTCTCCTTGTGGTTCACATGAACATGAATGTGTATGTGAGTGTTGTGGCAATTGAAGAGGTCAAGCAAATCCGTGAGCAGATAATCGTCAAGAGTGGTTGTGACTCTGATGACTTTGTGGAGTAATAGAATTTGTTGAGAACACATATGTCAAATGTGGGAGGCTCCATCAAGGATGCTTGAAGAGTGTTCCACAAGATGACCTCACTAGAGATTTGGTCTCTTGGAACATGATGCTTTGAGGATCATATGCCCTCCATGGCAATGGAATAGAAGCTCTTGCACATTTTGAGAGAATGTGTGAAGGTGTAGAGTTGGAATATCACCATTAATCCTACAAGAACAACAAAAACCCATCTTCAAAAGTGTCAAATACAAAATTGTGTGCAACAAAAACCTGTACTTCAAAATCCATAATTTTGTATCCCAGATGGGTTTTTGAAGATGGGCTTTTTGTTGCCAAATGCAAAATCGTGTGCAACAAACAAAAGCCCATCTTCAAAATCCATCTTGGGTTTTTTGTGGCATGATTTTGTATCCCAGGTGGGTTTTGAAGGTGGATTTTTGTTGCCAAATACAAAATCGTGTGCAACAAAAAACCCATCTTCAAAATCCATCTTGGGCTTTTGTTGCATAATTTTGTATCCCAGATGGGTTTTGAAGAGGGGATTTTTGTTGTGCACGATATTCTATTTCGCACTTTTGAAGATGGAGTTTTGTATTTTCTGGGTTCTTGTAAGATTATTGCTGATTCCCACAGCTGTTTTGTTTTCTCAACAGCTCCTTGGATGCTCCTGGACGCTTGGATTAACTTCTTTTGCTCATGGCATGGGGTAACTTCAGATACCTACTCTGAACCAACATTCACATTGAAACCCAAACCTTGCAAAGAAGAGGAGCTAGGCGCATTCAAAAGAGAGAGTAGCCACAAAAAAACTTGGAAATAGCTGTGTGTCAAAAACATACCATGAGTTTTGGTGCAAACGCAAGTTTGCTATGCGGTTGAGGTCCTTTGTTTCACTTTCATCCCACATTACAAATTTTGACCCCAGACTTGACCAACCTGGGGTTTCTGGTGGTGGGTTTCCGTTACTTTATGAATGACTTTAATGTGCCATCCATTTTTGACTTTACAACTACAAGTGAATACAAAGCATAAGATGTAAGATGTGTTTTGGCAGCAAAGGAAACAGATACAGGCCACAATTATGATTTGAATTTGTGTTTTGTGACGCGTTTATATGATTTGGATTCGTGTTTTGTGATGAGTTTATATGACTTGAATTTGCGTTTTGTGATGAGTTTATATGATTTGAATTTGTGTTTCGTGATGAGTTTATATGACTTGAATTTGTGTTTTGTGACGAGTTTGTTGATTTGAACTTATGTTTCGTGATGAGTTTATATGATTTGAATTCGTGTTTTGTGATGAGTTTATACGCAGTCTCATATATACAGATGAGAAATTTACCACATAATTAAGTGGTCGAACATTGGTGGGGGAAAATGCTGGTTCACATTAACCTAATTTTGTGAGCAACTAAGTTATAGGCAGTTTTGGTTTGAAGATTCGTGTGTGTGATTTGAAAGTTGCAACTGAACACCACTTGGGTGTTTAAGAATGTTGGGTAAACTAGGATTTATCTAGATACCGCCGGATACATGAGATAACCCTAGCGGAGACACATAAAAAGGATGGGGAAAAAACCCATGTTATAGTAATCTTGATTTTGGCAGTCCCAATTAGTAGACCTCATAACCAATTAGACTTAAAATGGGTAGTTTATTGTTTGCTCATTTTGCTCATTTTGCTGCACATGAGTTCTAGAAACAATTAGGCCTCTAAACAAACATAACAGAACGTATTCTTAAAGTATTATTGTGCACCTTGTGGATCTTAATTTATTGGCTTTGCCTTGGTAGGCAAGGATATATTATTGTGTTTAGATTCATTATAGAGTATAGTAGCATAAGGGATTTTGGCCCCTAGGTAATAATAATAGGTCTATTTATTTTTATATGAGGATTTTTTGAAAGATGATATTTTGGCTTGTGTTGGAAATTTGAGATTAGTTATAATAGAGTTATAATAACTTGAAGGATTTTGGTTTCTTTTTAGAGGATTTTCTTAACCCTTCTTTTGTTTTGTTTTCTCCCTATGTAGCTTCTTCTCTTCCTTTCAATGGGACCATTGGACTTACATATACAAGGCCCATACATGAAGCGTTGTGGCACGATGAAGAAGAGGCACACACCCAACAAACAAACAAACGAGTTTTTAAAGTGTAAGCTTCACAACTTTCTTGGAATGTGCTTTGTGGTGCCAATTTTGTCCAAATGTTAGCTTTTTTTTTTTCTTCGTTTTTTTTTTTGGGTTGGGTCTAAAATTCCGGAAATAGATGCAACAAAAGCCCCTTTTGCCTACATGCCAAAATACTTGTGTTTTGGTGCCAAGCCCACTATTTCCATGCGGGGTATGCCCTACCAAGTAGATCCAATTCCATTGTCCATCCCCTTGTCTCCCCTAAATTAGGCTCTACGGAAAGCAAAACAATTCTTTTTTTTGTGTAACACCATCTTGACTTTCGCAAAGTCTTTGAGCTCACAAACTATTTGAGCATGTCAATGGAAAATTTGATACCGTAGTGTCAAGGGATAGGCAAGCCCCACCACACCCCCCTCACTCACACCCAAACACCGGGTTGGAATTTGAAACCCTCCCTCGTTATATATATGACTTCTCGGGACATCCCAATGTGATACTTAGTAGCTCTTTTACATGACTCTTTTAGATGATACTTAGCTCTTTTGGCCCTATTTTTTTTAAACCATTTTTCAAAATGCCAAGCCAATATTCATCCACCAAAGTAAATTTCAATTGATAAAAATTGTTTGTTGAAAAAAATGGTTCCAATGCACCAATACAATTCAATTTGTGGTTTTTTGGGAAAGATGCACTATTGAGTGTCAATTGTGATAATATAGTTATTTTTACCATGGTTGCACCTCATAAATGTATCTTCCTTGGCCTTGGGTGAAGCTCAAAATACGGTCAAATGTGTGTGTGTGTGTGTGTGTGTGTGTGTGTGTGTTTTCCATCACAAACAGTGATTTAACACCAACATATAAAATGTTAGTATGAAATTCTAGCATAATTGACCCAAAAACCATCTAATGCTATTTTATTGCCTTGTAATTTTCTCCTTGTAAATTTCCTTGATTGAACACTTGTTAAGGTCACTCAACCTTGCCCTAAAATGCCGGTGCCTTTGATTATTCAACCTGATGGATCAAGATTCAACACGTACTAGCACAACCTTACTCTCGGAATATGTTGATCATTTATCGAGAATCTAGAAACCCTAACACGTGCCTTAGTGCCAATACAACCAAGTGCTATAGATGAGGCCAAGATGACGCCGCACACCCTCATGTTTTGTGAAGTGACTTAGAATCCATTAGATCCTAAAAAAACATAGCAACCCTAATAACCTTCCTTGCTTCATATATCAAAACATGTTAAATCCAACGTAACATGCATAAATGGAAGTAACCACCGACCATCATTGACCCAAGTTATAACGACCAAATAAACTAACCTATGTGATATATTAACTTGCCAAAAGATCGAATGCCAATTACAATGATTAAAAGATTTTTTATGCATCATTGGTGGCTAGTTTTGATGGAAAATTATCATGTTGAAATCTGTGCAAATTTTGCCGTAAAAAGGCTCTAGGCATTTTCATACCATGTTGAAATCTTTTGCAATTTTAAAAGTAAAAGGTCTCTTGGCAACATTTTCATAGCATGCTGAAATCTTTGCAAATTTTGTTGTAAAAAGGCTCTAGGCATTTTCATACCATGTTGAAATCTTTTGCAATTTTAAAAGTAAAAGGCCTCTTGGCAACATTTTCATAGCATGCTGAAATCTTTGCAAATTTTGCCATAAAAGTACTGTAGGCATTTTCATACCATGTTGAAATCTTTTGCAATTTTTAAAGTAAAAAGCCTCTTGGCAAACATTTTCATAGCATGCTGAAATCTTTGCAGATTTTTCAGTAAAAAAGCCTCTTGGGCATTTCTAGTGGAAATCATTGATATTTAGAAGGCAGAACCTTCTTTACTACTCTTACCACTACTAGCACGATAGAACTGAAAGCATTCATTTGCCTTGCAACGGCAGTCCAACCAAATTCCTCTCTCCACATGATAAGCAATAAAAGTTATCACCCCCAAAGTGTTTGCACACACACACACACACAAAAGAAGAAAAACTCTATAAATAATAAAAATCAAGGATGAGAACCCATCCAACAAAAGTACAAGGCAAATGAGGATACAAGTAGACACAACTCAAAGAGAAAACAAAAGCAAACAATCAACAAAAAAAATCAAAAAATCAGGTCAAGACCCCATGACCCCATGCAAAGGGGACTCAAAACAACAAAATGACAAAATCAACAATAACAAAGAAGACCTAGGACAGACCAAAAAGCTGTAATCTACCACAAACACATAATTTCTCAATTTAAGTCATAACATAAGATCTCTAGGGAAAACCTAATTTCCACATGCTAATTAAACACAAACATATATATATATATGTGTGTGTGTGTGTGTGTGTGAAAAAAAGAGGCAACTTCCACATGTTAGTTTAATGTATGATTCTATCATTAGTAAGCTTTGTTGGATGAGGGAGAAATAGACCCACATAGATAGATAGATAGATGCTAGAACACAAACCTCCCTCAATCACTCACTCAAAAATAACCAAAAAAAAAAACAGAAAAAGAGACAGAAAACTCAGTTCTAAACCTCATCTTCTTCCTCATCTTCTCTCGATCAAGAGAGAGAGAGAGAGAGAGAGAGAGATTGGGTTAAGTTATTACTATACTTACATGGTTGAATGCAGTAGACTGCCAACAACAACAACAACAACGCGCAAGATTTCAAGACACAAAAACCCGCATATATATATCATATCATATCATCCTACCCACCCACCCTGCCAGCCAGCCAGCCAGCCAGCCAAATAGATCAACAAAATTGTCAACAAAAGAAAAGTGATTACAAAATTCAGTTCAAGGACACAACCCATCATCTCTTCTTCTTCTTCTATTACTACTACTACTACTACTACTACTTCTTCTTCTTCTTCATTATTGTTCCAACTTTGAAAAACAAGTCCTTGACTAAGTCTAGAAGCTTTTTTTCTGATTGTCTGGCAAGCAAAACAAACAGCCATGCACATTGAATAGCAGAGTAGGAATAGTACTAGTGCTACTAGTAGTGGTGGTGGTGGTAGTAAATTGAAAGAGAGAGAGAGAGAGAGAGAGTCAAGACTTTGTTTTTTTTTTTTTTTTTTTTTTGTTTTTTTTTTATTTTTTTTTTTTTTTTTTTTTTTTTTTTTTTTTTTTTTTTTTTGGATTTTTGGCATTCTATTATTTATTTATGTTTGTTTTCATTTCATTTCATTTGTTTGTTTATTTGAATGTCAAAAGGATAATTTTAGCACATATGGAGCTGGCTTTCTCAAATGTGTGTAGGTAAGTAGGTAGGTGCATAGGAGGAACCCAAAACCTGGAAGTTGTAACTAAGAACTTGCACACCCATTTCTTTAGTTTTTTTTAGGGTTAGAACAGATCATCAATCTACTAGATCATCACTGCAATACTTGGAAATTCATCAGGTCTATATACTTTTCAAAGGATTTTTTAGTATTTTTAGGATATTTATTTATCTATTTATTTGTTTATTTGTTTATTTATTTATTTATATTATTATTATTATTGCAGGCAAAATGGCAATCATCCATAGGAAGATGTATAAAAAGTAACGATCATCTTTAAGAAGATTTAGCCACATTTGGTTATAAATCAAATATGAAGCACAAATCTTTAATCATCCTTCTATATTTTTGGCTACACAAACTAATATATATACACACACATATATATATATGTATATGTATAAATAAATAAATATATATATATA
>Ga0209611_10002721_pt1 | contig 30962 bp, 25 predicted proteins | sample S1TSphgellanicum_3_FD_187693 | JGI IMG/M metagenome (GOLD analysis project Ga0209611, IMG submission 187693) | Host-associated microbial communities from peat moss isolated from Minnesota, USA - S1T2_Fc - Sphagnum magellanicum MG (SPAdes) (version 2) | ecosystem: Host-associated > Plants > Peat... | reverse complement strand
TATGACTAATAGCTACAGTTATTTATAAATTTTTTAGAAACCAAAAAATGATTATGGTGTTACCAATATTTATTTGTGCTAGTCCTTTGAAAGCATGAATAACTTATCAATGAATGTCATATGACTAAAAGTGTGCACAATTGGCAATGGCAAAGTAAGAAAACACAACTATAGAATGATTTCCTTATAACTCTTATATGACATAGTCATAACAAAACATAACTATTTCACCACTTATGAATGATTGCTTCAATTTAGGTATTCTATACAAATGTCAAACACCAATTTGACCACGTGTCCATGTATTGGCCGAACTGCTAAGTGCCACATGTCCCAATCCATGATTGCTACATGGATAATGTTAATAATATTATTACTAATAAATTACTCAACAATCACTTCAATATGACTATGTTTTCAAATATCCCCTCCATTTATACACACAAAATGTTGCCACATGGATAAATGTAATTACAACATGTGGCCTAATATGATATTAATAGGTGAACCTCTATATGTCATCCATGTGCACAACCATATGGTAAACTTCAAATCATATTTTAATCATTGAACCATTCAAAATTCTTAGTTGATGAGTCATCATCTTGTGGACCCCACATAGTAAATTGGTTTGCCACATAGGATCCACATATGTGGTGACATGTCGATCATGTAGTCAATAATAGGTGGCCCCTATGTCCTCTATGACTACAATAATGACTATTGGATGAAGTGTGCCATGTCATCAATTATATGATGATGTGTTCTAAACAACTCATCCACAATAACTATACAACCATGACTCATTTGTGTCCTCTATGACTGGTTTTCCAGTCATAAAAAGAGTCATAGATTTCCAATTTTCTTCTAATGGAAAATTGTCAAACTATGACTCCTTTTTGTGTACACCATACCATGGAAACACCCATTTGTTGTGAACTATACAACCCAATTTATGGCCCATCTAAGACCTATTCATTGGTCTATTATCAAACACATTTTGTTATATATATATATATAATTTCTCTCTCTTTGGTTTTCTGCCTTTCCTTCAAGCTTTCAAGGATTTGAAAGTACACGACCATTTTTGTTGTCCATTCCTCCTAATGTTATACATTTATGTCATTCTTCCATTCATGACATTAAAATTTTCCAACATGGGTGCAATACAAATCTAAAGCCTTAAAGTAGAAACACCAACCTAATCACACACCAACTTAATTACTATGTCAAATGTAAAACTATGCAAAGTTTGGAGCAACATGACCCAATTCTAAGTTTAGTTTTCAAGTTAGCTCCAAGTCCCTTGAACATCAAGTTCTAAATTTGGGAAAAGATAAAATGAACTTTAACTAGAAATAGAATTAACCTCCTAGTGGAATTGAACCAATACCAAACCGAGAAATCAACCTATTGTTAGAAATGAAACTAAAACCAACCTCTGAATCTTTTTTATACCGATTCTATGCACCCCAGTACTAATTTATTTTTCTTCTCTAGGCATGCATTGTTTTTTCAAACAGATTGTAGTTATACATGTGTTTTTTGTTCAAGTGTTACTATTTATTGGTTGTGCAACATACAATATATTGGTGGAATGATATCAATTTGAAACTAATTGGCTTTGGATTTGATTTCCTGAAGAACAAAAAAATTGGAAGTGTACAAATGTGAAGGATCGGGTTTGGAACATGACATTTTTTTTTCACCATTAGGATGATTCTTGGAATGTTTGAATTCTTACCATTCAGTTTGGCATTTGACCTTGTGCATATATCATCTAAACATGTGTTTTGTTGTTTGAATCAACATCTTAAACATACAATGAGAATCAAGTGAAAGAAAATGTAAGGTTTAACCTTGTACAATTTAATCAAACTTCAAAGTGATGGAAAGATTTTTGCAAGTCATTTCCAATGCACAATAGTTCTTTCACACATAACATACTCAATATTCTTATGTCAAGTCTTGCAACATCAGCATTTGCCATTGAAAATCAAAGCATTCAATATTCATTTGTTATTCAAGTTCCCCATCCATCTTGAAATTCTTATTTCCATTTCTTTTTACACATTTTGAATGTCGTGAATGGGGATTATTTTATCATTGAGACTAGTGTGGCCTGTGCTGTTGGCCCAAGTGTTACTGCATCCTCAACTGACTTTTCCTTCCAAAACCTCTTTTTTTGGAATTTATTTGAATTTTCAGCAGCAGAAATTTTCCCAGATTCAATATCTCCCAGATTCTGAATCCAAATCTTACCAAATAAATTCCATTAAATCCTGCTCATCAAGATCTTTCCAATAACACCAAAGGCACATCCCAATTCCTCCAAAAATTTCAGCTACGATTTAATTTAATTTTCAGTGAAAAAATATTCAATATTCAAGAACTTTTGCACTGCAAGTCCAAATGTCATGAAACCAAGCTGATCCACCCGTCCTCCTCGAGAGCTTTCCAAAGAGACCAAGAACACAATCTGAAGCATCCTGGTTTGGTGGATCTTATAAGTACAAAACAAAACAAAACAAACTAACTACCTTGCTTCATAGATAGATTTGCTAAATAGTCCACCATCCTAATATTTGTGAGTACTACTAGTGTGGTAATGGAAATTCAGAAAATGTTTAAAACTAAAACTGCACAATTTAAGGATCATCAATTACTAGCCCCTTCGCTTACAATTAATTTTTAAAAATATTAGCATTTTTATTGAGTATCTTTTTTGTTTTCTATGGTTTTGAGGTAGTCTAGCTTAGTTGGAACTGGTTAATCTGTCACGAAATAATTTCCCAAACTGCAATGAATGGCAAGTTTCAATGTCTTTCTTCCAGCAGAGTAAAGGTCAATCTTGCAGTCCTACTTGCAATCTTACTATTTTGCATCAAGTGGATTTGTTCATGAGGAGCTGATCTTAGATCAGGTCCACCATACTAGCAAAATGAGGAGCCTGTACACAGTACTTGGATGAAGTACAACCTTCAAATACCTAAAGTGAAAGCAGATTTGGAATTTGGACATGTAAATGTCCACAGGATACACTACACTCTATAACCTATCTACTACGACAAAAGGGAGTTTGTTTGTTTGTCACATTGACATCTCCCAAACCATGGTCTCTTGTCACACTCACGGTATCGTTGCAAAGCCCTTGATGAGTAGGGTTGCACCAAGATGGTTTCATAATGTCTCAATTTATGGTGGAGAAGTTATTAAATATTGATCAATATTTTCACTGAAAATTCATTTAAATTAAAACAAAAAATTATAGAGGAATTTGGGCATGCTTTTGGTATTGTTGGGAAGCCCTCAATGAGTAAGATTCAGTGAAGGTGATTTTTAGACCTTCTTGTCATGTTGTGACAATAGTGTTCTCATGGCACAAGAAACATTTGTTGGATTATCTGTTCCATTGTCACAACATTATACTTCTCGTTATGTCAGAGCCTTCTTCATGTTGGAACCTATATGGACTAGGTAATTGACGAGGCTGTGGTTACCAAAAATAGCTCAGGCGAGGGAGTGCTGAAAGTATTTCTGGTAACCAGCAGCCTTGAGCCAATGCCCAGACATAACCAGCATCCTGTACATCCATAACCTGCTCAGCTGCTGGAGGCCCATCACAGGGAATGGATATGAATCACTTTTTGTCTACACACATAACAAGATACAGGCAGCTCAAGATGTGACCTGTTGGGGGTGTTGATTCACAATCGGGAAACATGTCAACAAGTCAGCACCTAAAGCTGGTTATGAACTCCTGACTCACTCACTAGACTTGCATCTTCTTTAGATGACTGATGACTTTTTTTTAATAATAACAAAACAGCTGTAACCTGCCTGACTATAATTTCTTGATCCAAAATAATGCATATGAAATAGCTGGGCTAGCCTGGCTGTTATTTGACACTGAAATCTGTACAGGATATGATTGAAATTTCCATCTGCTGCAGTATTTCCAACATAGTTGACAGTATTTGCATCCTTGGAGTGGCGAATTTTTTTTTCTGGGCATAATTCTTTTTGAAGTGTTTTAGTGTCAATAGTAGACCTAACAAGGAGCAGTGAGTAATGTTTTGCATACAATGTTGCAGTTATCAATTACATTTACCTTTGCTGATTGATTAGTCATGTTCCACTTGCACCCTTTTCAGGAATCAATTTTCATATTCAGCTTGCTAATTATCACTAATCACTTGGTAGGTGCTCTTATGCACCTGATTTCCATTGGGCACCCACTTAACTATTACTCATTATTCTGTTGCAGCAAAAATGTCTATGTCCTAAAAGTTTACAGACAACTAGAGTACTTCAAAACCTGCAGCATGAAACAGTCTTTTTATCATACTCATAATCTCAAAAGGGTTTTATGTAGGAACTTTGCAACAGGAAATAAGGACCCTAAAATTGCAGTTTCCCAGTCTGCTTGAGGTCAAAAAGCCTGTGTCATCTGCTGAGTGGCTAGCATGATCTGAATACCCTTGGTCTAATTCCTGCCTAAACTCTGAATGGGACTTGCAGGGCCTAAGAATCCAACATAACCCCCAGAAACATCCACATCAGAAAAAATAATTTTGAACAATGTCTCTCCTTATCTAAGATTTCTGCACCACTATGTTATATCCACTTTTGAAAACACATACAAAGTAGAAGTTCAGATACTTCTGGTGTTCTGGAAAGACCAATTACAGGAGTTCCCATTGTGGTCTGAAAGAATTCCAACTGCCATTATCTCAAATCGATATTCAGGTGGATCAGAATTTCGCAGCAAGATTAGGTCAAACTTGATGTAGAACACCTCTTATATATTGATCTTGGAGACACAAGTCTACTCAGGAAAAAGTCATTGGAAACTGACCAAGGATCATGTAAGGCATTGGACGTGCTCTCTCCATCCCAAAAGCTTGAAGAACATCCTTCAACCTGCCAATACTCAGTTCATCTATGCACGCTTCTCTATAGTGGTGTTCAATTGCTCCAGGCAAGTATCCCAAGACTAGATAGCACAAACTTGTCCATACGGATTGAGAGGGCAGAATGGCTGACAAAAATGCCCAAATAATGTTCCTACCAATACCAATGTAACTGCAGTTGAACCCCACCCTAATACTTAGAGGTGACAGACCTGCCTGACCTCCAGTCTTCTTCCTCCACTAGAAAAGATACATCCTGCTTGCAGATTCTTTTTCCCTGAAATCTACATAAAAATCCGGTGAATGTCATCTAGAAGTCAGAGCCTGAGTCTGCCATGGTTACAAAATGTGCATTCCTAAGAATGCACAACATTGTAAACTGAATACCATATACATGAGGCAATCCACTAACAGGATTCTTCTCCATTCAGTTCATATCCAACACCACAATTGGCCATATGGTTCACAGAACAGCTAATCACTCAGTTTACTCCAACCACTTGGTCACCACTAACCACTGACAAGCTCCCCAGGTTTACACGCACCCACATAAATAGTCAACTCCTTGTCCTTCATGCCCATCAACTTTGCACACTGCCTCCTGGGTACCTGTAAAATCTCAACCAATTGGCTGTTTGTTGAGGACATAGCCCTTATGAATAATCAAATCTTTCAACATTTACTCTACGCCATCTTTGAGATTTGAAAACAATGATACTCTGATCACTGCATGAAAGAAAGCTGCAAATTGCCACAAACAAGGAGGTGCACACAAATGGTGTCCTTGTAGTTCCAGATGTACACTTGTGCCACCCACTTCCTTGCTCTGGAAACAGATGATGATGGATTGTTCCAGAAAGCAGCCATTGACATCAGATCATTACCATGAAGATAGAATTTGTGAAGGATTTGACCGGCAGATAACTTGACATAAGAAATGAGCAAGAAAATAACTGGAAAGAAGAGAGGTTTTTGTGGGCTTACCATATACCAATTCATGGTCAAGGATTCGCTAATGACCATAATCTTCTGAAGCTTTTCAGGAGGCAAATGGTAGAACCAGCAGTGAGCATCTGTTTTTGCTTTGTCTACATTTGAGTAGCGCCCATATGTGCTGACAGTTTTTTGACTATTGTTCTCGTCGACATGCATTCCTTCCATGTAAAATAGGAAGGGCTGCTTGCACACCAACATGGGTACAGGCCGTGTGTCAAAGCTGAACTCCAGGGCACTATTGTCATGGTTCCAAGCTGTGAATGAGGTTTCGACAGTTGTTAAGATTCGAGGAAGAATAATCTCTGGGAAGACTTGTACAACATACCCTAATGAAATGGAGATTGATAACCCAAGCTTGTGATTGTAGCAAATTGATTGCTGCAAGAAACTCCCCGGATCAGTCTGCATCGCCTTCACCAGATGCTTCAAGCCTTCCAAAGCAGACAGCCCTGGGAAGATCGGCTCTATCACCTCCAAATGGTGCATAGAGATGAAGGGCATCACAGGATGTGAAGCAAGCAATCCATGTGCACTTCCATAAACATCAAACTGTAAAATGACACACATCCATTTGATGCAAATGTAAGAACTACAATTTTGCAGTGTGAGAGAGACAGAGACAGAGAGAGAAGGAGCTGCTCAGAAAGACATGGGTACCTACCTGATGGAAGCCAGGCTCCCTGGTGAGAGGGACACCAAGCTCAGTAATGCAAGCATGAAGGCGATCATCACTGCCAAAGAGTTGAGGGTAACGTTCCAAGCACTCATCCTGCATTGCCGCCAGTGCCTCAGCCAAAGGATAGCTGATGGCAAATCCTCCCCCACCGTATGCCATGCTATGACTGAAATGGTCGTTCTGCTTGTGGCTTTCCGAGGTACTCCCAATGTACCACATCTCCCGAGAATCATACTTGCTGAGAACACGCACCAAGTTCTCGGCAGAGAAGATAGTATCATCGTCGCCCATGACAAACCACCGCACATCGGGAAGGTGTAATCTGAAGCTCTCACAAACAACACGAGAAATGCGAATTCCTGAAGGATGACCCAAAGGATGCGTATATCTGAAACCGGAAGTGTCTTCTGACACTAGCACTATGGGTAGATTCTCTCCTTCCTCCATCTTCTTCACTGGAGGCTCCTCCAACCAAACAAACCCCCGCATCTCCTTTGGCCGCCACCACAACTTGATAAACTCCCGCCTCTTCTCCCATAGCTGCGATGCCCCAGCAATCCCAAAAACAATCTGTTGTAGCTGAAGATCACCTGCATTGTAACTGGAGCTTCTGATCAAATGCAAGCTAGGAACAAGAACAGAAACCGCAGCTGTAGGCTGCAAATTCAAGCTGGGTACAGACAATGAAGACGAGGACGAGGCTCCAAGACCAGAAGCTACGGGAGCAGATCCTTGTACACCAAATGCAGCCGGTAGCAAAACACAGGGGGGGGGGATGCTACGACGAGGGTACGAAAACACGAGTCCGTGCCAAGCACTGATTCCTACACCCAGACAAGCAGTCAGCAACAGCACTGTGCTCCACCAAAAACGCCGACCTGAGGAGTAGGAGCCGGAGCCGCCGCCGCCGCAACGCTGCCGATGATTCTTGCTTGCGATCAACATGTTTCCAGTTCCCGCTTTTCATAGCCACCGACGGCAACTAAAGCGGCACCAATCTTCCTTCACCACGCACCCTCCTCTTTCTTCTCCTCCTCTTCGACCATCATCATCGTCGGAAATTGACCAAATTTGGTGCAGTCGTTTCTTCAAACTTTTGTGCTGCGAAGGGCAGGTCAGCGAGCGGGTCGGGACGACTCCGACTCCGCGCTCAGATCCGGACTTCCGTCAGCGAACGGATCGGGACGACTCCGACTCAGTGGCGTATGATTTTTTCGCCAAAAAGAGAAATTCAAAATTAAAATTTTGAAAGAGAAGGGATTTTTGCAGATTTTCATTCGCCACAAGTGAGAAAAAACAAATTAAATATCGCATTATTAATATACTTGGTTTTCATTGTGTAGCCAAAAATATAGAAGGATGTTAAAAGATTGGTACTTTATTTTCTGAGATTTATAGCCAGATTTGGCTAAATCTTTCTGGGAATGATCACCATCTGTTCTACATCTTCCAATGAATGGTCGCCACTTTAGCTACAAACAGAAATTCCTATAGAAAAAAAACACTTCTCTTCAGCGGTCTTTTTCTTACTGGTGAAATTTCGCCAAAAATCGAATTTAACAATTTGAAAAAGAAGTGATTTTGGAATTTCAGCCGCAAGAAATGAGAAAAAATAAAGTAAAAATCGCCAGATTCATATATTTGGTTTTCATTGTGTAGTAAAAAATAGAGAAGGATGCTTAAAGATTTGTACTTCATTTCTGATTTATAGCCAAATTTGGCTAAATCTTCCTTGGGATGCCTCGCCACTTTGGCTATAAACAAAAAATCCTAAGAAAAGCACTGCAAGTCCTCACTCAGACCCGGACTTCCGTTCCGCACTCTGTTGCCTCATAAAGTCTTGTGCCCGCGCGGTACGTATCCTGTGACACAAAACGCACCACGTCTTCCAGATGGACGGTGCTCCTTCTCCTACCGGCGCGGTACGTATCCTGAGCTGCAAAACGCACCACGTGAACAAGATGGACGGTGTTGATTCTAGGTTGTCGTAAATAGTTACTAGTGGCTGTTTTTCAGTATATTCATTTTTTCCTGTTAGGATCCGTCCACTAGGTAGGTAGGTAGGTAATAAATAATAAGATGCCACTAGCACCCCAACTTGAAATGGGGCATTCCTATTGGTTGATACAATTGAAATTAACCGTTCCCATTGGTTCATTGAGTTTCAAATACGAACTACCTACACCACTATTCTGACCACCATCCCCCCACCATGGTTGGTTGGTTGGTTAATGCAGTTTGCTTTTGGTAGGTAGCAACTTGCAAGCGAGGGATATTGGATTTGTGACTTAGTTATTATTTTATTGTTATTATTATTATTATTATTATTAGTTTATGTTTTTCTTGAGTAGCATGGTACCATGGCAAGTTCAACATTTCAGTCTTGAATTTAATTATTTTATTTTGAAGATTCCATGCTAAAAGCTAGAATATTTCAGAATATTCTAAAATATTTTCTATTTCTTTTCCTTCACACAATTTTCTTCTTTGATTTTTTTTTTTTTTTGAAAATTTCAAAATACCTTAAAGTAATATGATTAGTGTCCAAGTTGCCATGGTACTTACTACCTAAGGTATACCTTGTCTTTCCAATAGCAAAAGTTTTGTTGGAATCTGTGACAATTCCGACACAAAACAAACTTGACCAATTTGTGTGTGTTGTTGTTGAAACAGCTGCATTTTTTTGTTCAAGAGCAACAATTGATAAGTTGCATCTTTCCCAAATCCCTTTGCTTTTCCCTAAAATTTCAAAAATGGTTTTAGTCTCTGCCAATGTTCCAAGTTTCTGTCATGATTTTGACAATTGGTATCATCATCATCATCATCATCATCAGTTTGAGTTGTTGGGAATGGCAATTTAAGTGGTAGATGCTTGCAATGGTTCAACTTGTAGGTCTGAAATCTTGGAGATTTGATTCCTTGAGGAGTAAATGGCAATGGTGGGTGGTAGTGTTTCGTCCCACTTGGGTGGATGGAAGGTTCTCTGTTTTTACGGTAAGGTTGTTGTTTACCATGAAACAAAAGCAAACCCATTTCTCATTTGAATTGGGAATTTTTGCACTAAGGGCATCATTGCGAGTGTTTGTATGAGTGTTAATTTGTTTGCATTCACTTAGAGTAGGAGGTTTTCAAGCATCAAAGGTTTTTTTAAAAACCAAATTGCTGCAAAGCTGTAACTTTGTGTGTCTTCATGGCAATTGCGATGAGGAATTGAACTATAGCCATATGTATTTGCTTAACCATATTTGTGGTCCTATGATTAAAGATAAAATGGTGGATCGGTGAAACATAATACTATCAGCCGCAGTGAACCAGCAGCCACCAGTGCACCATGAAGGATGAATGGTAAGTGATCAGGAAACAATTTTCTGTTGAGTTCGAGTTCCCTAGTTAACTATAGTGGTTAGCTCAGTTGCTTTTTTTCTCTACCTACTTACTAACAACCCCCCAACAAGTTGTTAGTCCGTAGGTAGTAAAAGCAACCCTTACCTATGTTTAAACCATATACTTACCTAGTAGTTACCTATTTTCCTACCTATCTACCTATATATGAAACCTATCTCCTACAGAATTGGTTACAAAGGTGAAACCAAATATTAACTCACTTGAGATTCATCCACAACTGAATAATAACGGGCATCCAGTGGATGGTGCACTGGTGGCTGCTGGTTCACTGTCGCCAATACTATGGTACAGAACAAAGGTGGGATGCAGAAGTTAAGTGTTTTTGGGGGCGGGGGAGGGGGTTGAATGTCTTGCTTCCATCCTATCAGCACGGATTCTATAAAAAATTTGGTAATATGACATGAACATAACAGAGATCAATTTACTGCTGTCAGTGCCTTGTGCCCCATGAACCAAAGTCCAGTGCAAAAGACACTGACAGCAATGCCTTCCACTATACTTAAGAACTTGCAAGAACTCTGCCATGAAATCATTAGGTCCCACCCAAAAAAGATAGGATGCTTTAGCAAAGAGTGCAAGATATCAATTGTTATGTTATTATTGGGGATTGGGGAACTATAAAGAAAACCCTAGTTAACATTGGGACACCTTGAGATAAAAATTGGGTAAAAGCATTTATTATATATGGGTTCAACTCTCCTTTTGTGCTTGCGGTTCCTTCATTTAGGCTTTTTCACCAACAAGGACCAATCGCTATCCAAAACCACTTAACAAGGCCCAAGTATTGATGCCCATTATGCAGTGGAAGGGGTGGAGATGGAGGAAGCTTTATTCAGCTACTGAACAGGCCTTGTAGATCCGGTTCCACCCAGGAATGTAGCAAGGCAAGTCAGGAGAGCCTTTCTTCTATTAAGTGGTACTGGTCTACCAGCGCCAGAGTGAACCAGTTGCCACCAGTGCAGCATGAAGGATAATGCCGAGTGGTCAGGAAACAGTTTCCTGTTGGGTTCCAGTTCTCTAGCTAACCATGGTCAGTTGATTACTTTACTATCTATTAACAACCCACTTGTTGGGTTTTTCAAACAAGTTGTTACCGTAGTACATGAACGGATTCAGCACATTTATTTTGCTGAATTTTTGAAATTTTATTTATTATTTGTGTTGAAATTTTAATAATTATTATAAAATTAAATTCTCAAGTATTTGATTGTCCAAACGTGCCAAATCTTTAAAACGAAGAAGGTGTTGTGACCGGACAAGAAGTCATTTGAATTTCTATGGTGTGAACACTAGTTTGTTTTAGGGTTGAAGTTTTGTTTTGAGCCGCCATCAACTTTCTTTGTGCAAGCAGCGGAGTTTATCATCACTATTTGTTAGTGGTTGTAAATAGGAAAGTTTGTTGTTAATGTGTTATGTGAAACAAGTTGGAGTAAGACGATGGGTGGCCAAGAGCACTTCAAGCATGTAAGAAAGACGGGAATAAGAGGTTATTGGACCAAGATAAGAGGGGCAATTTGAAGGTGAAGAAGGAGGTTCATTTTTGTTCAAACTGTTGCAATTTGTGTAGAAGGAAAAGCTTGCAAGAATATGTGGTTGCTGTATTGTTTTTTCGCTGCACCAATGACTATATCATGGCAAGCTCTGTGTTCTTGTTAGAGTTAGGATTTATGAAGGGTTGATGATGCCTAAAAGAGGTTTCAGCTATAGAACTAAGAGCATATAAAGAACTGCATTTGCAGTGGACTTTGGTGGAACCTTTCTTGAAAATCCAGTGGGTAGTTCATACACCTGAGTGGGAGCCAAAAATCTTAGGTGCTATCCTTGGGTTGGACAAAATGTGAATGAAAGAGGAACAAGATGGGAGAGATCATAGCAAGTATACATAGATCCATATTCCGCATAACATTATGTTTTTCTTGAGTAGTTGCAAACCAACTTGGCAGACCTCGTTCAGTTGTAGATTTGTACCCAGAAATTGATCTATTTCTAAAGGCTAGACCAAGCATTTTTCTACATTTATCTCATGTGGTAGGGGATGGATTAGTAGCTCATGACAAACCAAATGAACATTGAGAGCACTGACCTCAAACCAGACCTTATTAACTCATGTACTCACAATACAAAAATTTGTTCCCAGCAACAATTGAAGGACTACTACTATAGTATATTTAGGAGAGGTTAATAAACATATACGGTTTGAAAATTCTCATGATATGTAGGATCATATACTGTAGGACCGTAGAAGTAGGGTGTTGTGACACTTCTTGTTTGATAGGAGATAAGTCGCAGACATTGTAATAAGAGTAAGGATTTGTGATCAGGAGATGGTTTTACCACCCTTTTCTTTTTTGGTTACAGTGTGACAATTTTGACACACTTCAATTGTCTCACAAAGATAACAAAATCACGTTTATTATTTTTAATTAAACATAATCTGCCAAAAATTTCAGAATTAAAAAACCAACTTCAGAAGGTAAGATTTGAAATCTAATTAATTATTCGACAGTTTGTTGCCAAATCCATTCGAGTACCACAGTAGTAGGTAGGTAATGAAAATAACCCTTACCTATTTATAAACCAGTGTTGGTTGTGTATTTGCTTTTGAACATACCCAATGGACATGGTATTTTTAAGGAAATTCATATATGAAACCTAGCTAGCCTAGGCTTCACAATTATTTTTTATAGCAAACTTAAGTTCTCCAAACATAAAAATAATTTTTTTTTTTTTTTTTTTTTGGGTAGAAGGCATGCATAATGGGTATGGAAGATGGTAATTAACCCAAACATGTGCATTTAAAAACATGATTATAATTCACATGGTTTTCAAGCAAAAAAAATTCAAATGGATAAGTCCAAATACACATTGTTCTATGAAAATGTCACATATAACTTACAAAATTTCTTTTAACAAAAGTTATATATATATCCTATGTCTTCCATGACTAAATACTAACTATCAAAATTGTAGCTTAGATAACTAGGTGATTGCACCCTTGTCACCAACAAAATTATAATCTAGATTATTACGTAATTGTAATCTTGTTGCCAATGTCGTAAAATAATCCAACAAGCCGAAATATTTCATGACACATCACAAACTATCATTCACCTTTAGCTATATCTTTAATAATTTGATCCACAAATTTGGTGGTTGATGCAAAATGCACTTTCAAAGTATCACAAACCATGCATACACAAACAAAGCCATTCAAGCAACCATGCATTGAAACTAATTTAAATAGTTGATGCTACATTGAATTCATTCCACACAATTGCATCAAACCATACCTTTCAAATTTCAAGAATATTTGGTCATGTGAAATTTGACCCTAGGTACAAGGACTCAAATTTGCAACTTTGTATCAAACAACAAAAAATGTTCAAAATTTAAAACCATAATTGTAATATGCAAAATGGAAACCCCAACAAAGACACCATAATGTAGTTCACCAAACCCATAATCCTTCAATTCTAAACCAAAACTACAATTTACAACTTGGAAACCCTTGCAAAAACACCCCAATGTAGTTTCACCAAAACCCATGCACTCCCTTGGTTGGTTTCGTCCTCTTCTTAATAGTTTTCTGACCATTAGATTCTATGGCAACATTAGAGTGTCATATTTGATACATTTAAAAACTATTTAATGTTTCAAAACAATTGGCCTTTCTTATACATAACCAAACCTTTCCAACTTTGGATAAAACTCTAACTTACATCTTCTTACTACACATTGTGGCATAGAATGCATCTCATTCCTTGAAACTTATAAGCATCCACAATAACAGTAAGGTCATTAAATTTGAAAAATGCTCACATACTTGCTAATTTTTTCCATGTGAGCCAAAACTTTTGATTGGATTTTAGCTAAACAAATAAGTTTTTTTTGTTGTGTTATACCTTCTACTTTGAAAGTCTCCAAGTCGTTTTCAGTGAACTTTTTATCAACAATTATTTCACTAGAACCTAATTATTTAAAATCAAGTCCACTATCACCACTCCCAACCCCTTGGGATTCACCAATGCCAACACCATAATTAGTTATGAATAAAAACAATTCTTCCCCATCTTCCATCATTCCATTCACAAAAAAAATTTAATTGTCTACATTCATTATAGACTAACAATAGAAATGAAGACATTCTTTTGCAACATTGAAGATTTTTTTTGTGATGAATTAGTAAACCAAAACAAAAAAACATTTTATCACCCAAAAATGAAAGTAGTAGATTAATTACTTTGCACCTTAAATCTCAAATATATCATGAACTTTACACTTTAAGCATTATAGAAAACTTTTAATCCTTCAACCATAACAACAAGTCTCAACACAAAAGCCTCATTATAAATATTTCAATTTGAGAGTTGGAAATCATTAGTCTTTCTAATCTACAAATTTTGTGTGGATCAAATCCCTTTGGATCCTCTCATGAGCTATCATGATCAATAATGGGCATCATCAACACATACACCCGTTTCCAAACCAAAGATATCCCCATTTGGTCCCATTAGTTTTTCAACATAATGATCCAAACACAAAAGTCCCAAAAATTAAGGTTTTGATAAATGGCTTAATTGTTAAACAACAAAAACATATAACCCAAAAAGTCCACAAGGCAATTTTCATTCAAAGCTCTCATGTTCATAGGTACTCATCTCGATTCCTAATCAAATGCCCAACAACATACACATCCTCACAAAACAAACTTTCTCCTAGGCACAATTATTTTCGAAATCTTGATGTATCCATAAAGTAGCTCTATAATCCCTAGTAATTTTCATCATCTCCACATAGAATCCCTACTATTTCAAATTATATTGCCCTAATCTCGAGTTGTTATACTTGGCACAATGGAAAACAAGAAAAACCCAAAAACCTTAGAAGATCACATTACAATTTGGAACATTCCTTTCCATCCACTATTTGAACACATTAATCCTCCAATTTCCTTCCCAAAAACAAAAAAACCTGCTTCCAACACAAAGAAAAACCAATACTTATCTTCAAGTCACCAACACCTTTTTCTCCTTGACCCCCAACATTCTTGACCTTTTAATCTTCCACTAGCCAACCTTCTTGATTTGCATCCAACAAACTTAAGCCATTTGTGTGATCCATCACCTATCAAAATGTTTATATTTAACGTAAAACCAATTTGAAAGCCTTCTAAACCTTGCAAGTATTCAATTGCCAAAATTCACCTACAAACAAACAAAACAAACCACACACAAAAACAACAAAAAAAATGTTTATCCTTATTCCCTTTCCAAACTACTCCATCAACTGGCACATGTTTTGGCATTTTCTTGTTTTTCATCAATCATAAAAAACCATCCATGTTAGGTTTTCATCCATGATATATACCACATTCATAGAACACATATTCTCATGTTACAACATGTCAATGATGAAAATCAAAAAAACATTACAACCATCAACAATGGAAATTAAAAGAATAGTTCAACACAATCATCAACAGTGCAAACTAAATGATGAACATAACAAAACACAAAACACCCAAACACAACAATGGATATTGGAATGTTCAACAAACACAATAGCAAAAACCAAAACACAAACTCCGATGCTTCACTTGGATCTTGAGTCCCAAACACGATGATACAATGAAAATTAAAGCATATAAGATCCTTTTACATTGGTTTAAAATGAGACAATGTGCAACAAAAGAATCTAGAGCTTACCTGAACAACAATGTAATAGATACCAACTAGATCAAGAGTAAACTACCTTGAGAAAAATTCAACGTTCATTGCATAGTCATTTCCATTATCCATCATGATTGCACAAAACCAATAGCTTTCACATCAACAACTCTCAAACCAAACTAAGGCCCACTCAGGCTTTGCAAAACTTTAACCTAATTTTTTAAACTCTAAAATTAATTTATGTCATGCACTAACATGTGAGTGAGATGCCCACTCCATCGTTGCATCTCACAAACTTCACAAAACACAAGGCCCACCCAGATATGGGCATTTGCATGTGTATGGAACAAGAGAGGCATGCCTAGGCATGGTATATTAAAAAAAAAAAGAATTAGGGCCCAACAGTTAGGGCACCCCATGCCCTCGTGCATGCGCTAATTATACTTGGCCAAATTTGATACCTGACCAACACTGGTATAAACCATCTTTTTAACCTAGTAATCACCTATTTTCTCACCTATTTATATGTAAGACTTATTTCTTACAAAATGGGTTACCAAGGTGAAACTAGATATTAACTCAGGTGAGGTTCATCCACCAGTGAGCCATAACAAGCATCCAGTGGAGAAGGTGCTTGAGATGTGAATGAACAGTGGGGAAAGCAGTTATGGTCTGAAACATGGACTAGTGGACAGGCCAGAGTGAACCCACACCCACTGATTCACATAACAAGGGAAACTGACAGCACCAAAAGTGGAACCCTCAGATGGCTGCCTGTCCCACCTAGGAAAAAGCCTGAAAGTGCTTGAACTGGACACCCAAATGGGTTATGGAATGGGCGTGTTAGAACCCATTCCACCTAGGTGGAAAACCAGTTGCTTTGTTACAATAGCTACACTAGTAAAGTCATATGATCATATGGGGGAGTTATAAGTGTTCTGGGGCTGGGAAACTGGGTTTTTACCATGCCCCAAACCATACAACCCACTCTGGACCAACCCTTCCTGTACAAGTTTTTAAAAAAATAAAAATAAATAAAAAAATATATATATATAGATAGACTTAATTTGTATATAACCCTCTGGAGACAAATTTGTAAGGTGACTAGGAGGCTAGTAGGAAAACTGTGATTTGTCATGTAATTGCAAATGCAAATGAAAAATTAGGTATAGTTTTTATGTCAAGCAGGGTGGGTGGCAAGGGGGAAGATTTATTGTTGTTATAATAGCACATCACCAATAAAGTTTTGGATGCAATACAAAAACTAAGGCGTCACAAACACGCTGATCCTGCCAATAAATAAGATGTTGTACATCTACCTACTGTGTCCACACTCTGAACACCAAAAAACATCTGTTCCAATTTAGACAGTCTAAACAGTTTCACCAAAGAAACCGGTTCACATAATGTGAAACCAGTTCTCATAAGGTAAAACTTCCAAAAGTTGGATCCAATGCGATAGTCCCTATCCCTGTGGAAGCAGGGCCCAACAAACCCAACAAAACAGCACAAAAGTGATCACAAGTAGCTACCTACCTTCCTACCTACCTTCTCACAACTTGTTTCCGAGGCTAATGATACAATAATACTCAAAATGTGTTTTTGAAGTACCTATGGACTGTGGAGTAAGCAAGAGGCAGTCCAGTCACACCAGCTCAGTCATGTCAGCAAATGGGCTAACGTCAAAGTTAGCTATTATGAACAACTTCATAAATTCCACTTGTATGTTATCATGTGTTATTGTTACCTGCAGGAATACTCTCTCTACTTATTATTGTTGCTCTAGATCTCTAGTGTACACACTAACTAGTTAGCTTTGTGTTGTGCTAAAAGCAAATTCTAGTTTCTTGGGGGCAGAGAGAGAGAGAGAGTCCAGAAAATAACGTGTTTGTGTGTTTTGTTGTACAAGTTATGTATTAGGTAGCTGAGTCCAGAATTTTTTTTTGTGTTGTGCAAGTTATGGACTAGGTAATGAACTCAAGCTGACTGGTTACCCAACATATAACCAGCCTACTATATACAACCATAACCTGCTTGCTCATCACATTGATACATCACAGAATGTACCTACATACAAATCTCTTTGCATCCACACACAAAATGGTATGTGGGTCAGCTTAATATGTGATATAATTGGGGCATGGACCTCCAAGGAGGAAGTGATTTGTCAACAAGACAGCCCTGAAAGCTAGTTATGTGTATAGAAATAGTTGAACCTTAGAGTGTCTCCAATAGCTCCCTCAAATTGTCACTCAACCAGTAATATCAAGTAGCATGCTATAGGTGAAAAACCAACAACCCAATGGTGCATTTCCATCGCAACAAACTTGGTGTGAGCATCAAAAGATTCTCATTTTGCACTACCCAGGGTTAGAGTACTACAACCATCACACATATTTTGCCAAAGCCCAATCAATAAAGACCATGGCTGAATTGCCATCTTTAATGCCATGCAGCCCAAGAAGGGGAAGAACTTTGATGTTGAAGAAAGTGGCAACTTTACAATGTATTCTTGAACATGAGTGAGGATCCTATTGTTGGCATTGGACAAAAATCAAAAACATTTTGGGACCATGTATTAGATAAATTCAATGTCAATTGGCTTGTGAGAGAAGCTTAAAAACTAGCATGAAACTTTGAAACAAAGTGGGCATAGATCAAACGTGACACAACAAAATTCCATGGTGTGCATGAATCAATGGTAGCTTCAAAGGACAACTTGCTTTGAACATCTCCATTGGTTGTCTTACATCTAGGGTTTCCAAATTGGAAATGCCATGGTCAAATACAAGGCAATTGTTGGAGATGTTTGAAGCAAGTTGTCCTTTGAAGCTCCTTCAACTATAACAAACCCCATGTCTAATGATTAGGTTTGGTGCACAACATAATGATTGAAGCATGCACTTGGTATGCATATCAAAGAAAAACTTGTCGATAATGATGTTGAGGATTTGATTTTGGAAGGCATAGTGAATGAACTTAGAGATGCCACTTGACTAAAGTTATTTGACTATTGCATGGAGGATCTTGATGGAATAAATCTCCAAACATTGACAAGGAAAGGGAAGTTGGTCACATTCACATTTGGCATAATTATTTTTTTGAAACACCTATGTATGATGAGAGATTCTTTAAATGACATCATATAATGAGAGAATTATTTTTGAAAGTTATGAATGTAGTTGTGAGTTATGATGATTACTTCATGCAAAAGAAAGAGGATATAGTAAGGTCCTAGTGTTGTCAAGCATCTAGCAATGCACAACAACATTACAAATGTTTGTTTATGGGATGTGAGCAAATGCAATAAATGAATATTGTAAAATATATGAAAAACACTCTTTTGGAATCAATGAAATGTTTTGTTGTTGTGATTAAGGCATGTTTTGAAATAGTGTATGTGAAGTAACCTATTAAGGTTAATATCGCAAAGCAAATAAATATCAACAAAAAAAGTGGCTTCCCTTATATGTTTGCATCATTGGAGTATATGCATTGGGAGTGGTTCAAAGTTGTCCAATATGATAGCCCAAAATCAATTTTGACAAAACAAGGATGGCAAAAAGAACTTCATTCTTGAAGTGATTGTTGATCACTTTTTATGAATCTAACATTTTTTTTCACATACGAAGTGGGAACAATGATGTGAATGTGTTTGATTAATTTCCTTTAATTACTAACATGTTATTAAGAAAAGGATTTAGTTTGACCTTCATGGTGGATGGGAAGAAATATCCACACTACTATTTATTAGCTAATGGAATTTACCTTAGATGGGTTTGTTTTGTGCAAACTATCCATGAATCAAAATATGAAAAAATGTCATTTTATGCAAAGATCCAAGAATTTGTCAACAATGATTTTGAGTGATCATGTTATTCTTGTCATTTAGGTTTGCACTTATCCAATATCCATGTAGCTAGTGGGATATGGTCATAATTTTAGACGTCATTACAAGTTGTGTAGTCTTACACAATTTGATTATTGAAGATGAACAAAATATCAACATAGAACCACTTTTTGAACATAACAATGCCACACAAATTAGACATGGTTTGACATTTGAACATACAAACATGGTACAATGGTGTTAGAAAACAAATAATCATTTTTCAATTTTAAAGGAGGTCTATTTGATTGAACATGTTTGGGCCTTCAAAGATTCCAATTATTAATGAAATACAAACTTTGAGTTCACAATGAATTTGCTACCATTATTTGCAACATATTTTTGCTCTTGAACTATGTTACGAATTGCAAATTGCAAATTTTTTAAATGAAAAAATTAAAACCTTCCAAAGTACAAGGATTTCCTTAGCATGATTCAAAGACAATGACTTAACTTGATCTCTAGTGTGGGTGCATATATCATGTCCATTGTGTTTTTTTTTGTTAATTGGTTAGGATTTTGCAAGAGGTTGGATTCCAAATTTCTTTCTTGTTTTTTTGCAAGTCTTTTGAGGCCTTGGTATTGTAAGATTAACTCAAATTTTGTGAACATCTAACATTTTAATCAATGATATTCAAGTAACATTTTTTTGTTGATAATAATACCTATGTTAATCCATTTCACATTACAAGCTCTAATCATTTTCTCAACCATCTATTTATAGAACAAAGTTTGTTTGGTGGTTTCAAATGTTTTATATTCAATCAAAAGTGTATTATGACTTGAATTTTCCATCATCATGTGGGATAAAAAAATGAAAACCCACAAATTGTAAATCTTTTACACAGACGGACAATTCAAAAGCTTATGCATCACAATATTTAGGAATGTCATGAATGGCAAGTGGTCATAATTGATATCCAACCAAATTTGTCGTAACTTTAGCCTTGGGCTTGCGACCAAGGTAAGGGCTTGCAAAGGTGCATGCCAAGATTGAACTCGGGAATCACATTTCATGTTCCCGAGAGTGCAAGAGAATGTGAGGGAATGAGCCCCCACACTCCCAAATGAGCTCCCACTTTGGGGGTTGGAATCCCAATGGACCCCCAAATTTTAGAAGGTGGTTGCAAGGGTCAAAATTCATTGGATTGAAAGGTTCCTTATATCATTGGAATTTTTTTGGAACATAAATATCTAGAATGGGCTTGCATAACCGATTTGGACACTTAAAACACAAGTTATGACCAAAAGAAGGGTTGAAAGTCAAATTGCCAATTTGACTCCTGACCATTAAAATTAGGGAATTGCTTTGATTTCCTTGCGTGCATGTGGCATGCCACATACAGTTGGAAAGATCTCAACAAGGGCTACAACTTTGCTTTAGACCTCACTTCAATCAAAGGTTTGCACACAAAGTTATGCACCTCTAAAGTCGCGAGAATTTCAACTTTGGGAATTTCGAAACTTGCATTTGGGAATCCCAGGACAAAATGACATTTGAGTGTTGGTCCCATGGCCAAACACAATAATACTATAAGGGGGAAGGTGGTGGCTTGCCCCAAGTCCGGGCCGTGATGAATCTTGTGAGTCTGTGTTTGCCTCTGGTTCATCCGTGCACCAAAAGTGTTTCAACTATGCACTAACCAACTTTGTTATTTGGTTTGTGTAGGTCCATGGTAGTAATTGAATTGCTTATCACTCTTCCTAGTCCCATCCCGAGCTCCAGCACACCCCTTTACCCCCAAAATGCCACGAGTCAAGGAATGTGGCCCAACTCCTTCTCCTTCCATTGTCTTCACCTTTGGACTTGCAATTGAGTCCATCAAAGAGCTTAGGGGTGCATCAAAACTACTCAAACCTTTTTAATCACAAAAATTGTAAAGTGTTGTAAATTTTCTTTGCAAATATATGATACACCAAGTTTTTATGTTACTATCTATGAATGTGCATGGAAAATGCCATAAAAATATATATTTAAAAAATAATGAGAAATGTTATTTGTCATTCCATGGTATAGAAGCTTTGTAAAAAGATTTTCACATAGAGGTCTAAATGGGTCATCAAGTGGTTGTGCAACTTCAAGCTTGTGAAGGAAGAAAGAATTATTGGTCCTTTGAAGCCTAAAAACAACGTCATGGCAATATAAATAAATTTCATGTGGACAAATTTTCATTAAACACCATCAACACACAAAAATTAAGCAACCATTCCAATTTCACATACATATGTAATCTTAACAATAATCTAGCATTACTTTCTTTTTCTTGTTGAATAGTCTTACCAATAGAGGTAGCAATGGGTAATATATATATTTTTTGGGAACCAAACAAACACATTCAAAGTATAAGAAAAATTGTATTCAATTTTAAACCATCAAAATGCCTTCAAATGCTCTTATTCATTGTAATTAAAAAACACAAAAGTGTTGAAGCCTAATAGACATATTTTGATAAAAGCAAATATGTGTTCAATTTTAAACCTTTAGTGTTATATTCCTTAAAATTAAAGAACACATAGTTGTAAGTTGTTGACATTAGCTTTCCAACATCCAATATTTATATAAGATTCAAAAATGTGTGTCACCAACCCACAAGTTTTCAATATGAAATAGAAAACCAAAAATAGAAAATAACATGAACTTTGGTTACACTAACAACTATCTACACACCTTGCATCATTACAATTAAAGAGAAATCCTAAACCACCAATCATGTGTCTTCACTTTTGGACTCCTCCAATCAACCCAATTCAAAACACCTCCACCTTTTAAGCTTATTCATTGGATAATGGAAATTTGTGACTATTTTGTGAATCATTGGAAATGGATAGGGATTATTCATGATCAAAAACATTGTCAACTTGGTCCATGAAAGCTACCTACACCTTCAATGTGCTTTCTTTGATCTTGATCACCTTTTGGTTTTATTTTGCAACTTTCACACCAATGTGTTGTTTCAACTTTCAAAACACACCAAGATCATCTAAGCAAACCCCCATTCACTTCACTTTTGTCATGCCCATTCTCCATTACCTCCAAAACTTGTTGCTAGCATATTTTTTCCTTCATTGTTTGGGGAATTTTACATGCATCTTCTTGAAGGTCAAACCAACAAGAGACATTCTTCAAAATAAACTAGCAATTAATGAATTAAAATTCAAGGTATTTCAAATGTTTCAACTTGTATGGGCCAAGTCCTTTTTGTAAGGTGGGTGCAAGTATGTAAAAAGGAGTCAATGGGATTACTATACAAAAGGACTGTGAATCCTTTTTAGTCCTTCTTCATTTTTTCATATGAAATTTTTTTTGAATGAAATCTTTTGCAATTTGTTAGTAAAAATACACATAGTTGCCCCAATAGATCACATGTTTTGAGTTAATCATTGTTGAATAAATATGAATTTTTCAAAGTTTGTAAATTCTGCTAGATTCTACATTTCATCTTGAAAATTTATCATAATTTTGAATCATACTAAAATATGCTAACTACTTTAGGTTTTTTTTTGGGTATCATAAAATACAAATTTTTTTTGTATGTCATGCACATTACACCCCATTTACATGTGGTAAAGGATTTTTGAAATTTGAAAATTTTGAAAAATATTTTGAATTTTTAAAAATTAAAAATTTCGTATATTTTAAATTGTGAATGTTTTTTGAACTTGGGTAGTAGGTTGCTAACATTTAAATTTTTTTACCATCAAAATTATGTTATTACAATAATCCTTTACCTAATCTTTTGTAAAATTAACCACATTTGACATAGCACCTATTCAAGTTCAAACATCCATTTTAAAAACCAAAACCCAAAATTTAATTTAATGAATTTTTAATTTGAATTCCTCAACTTTCATATTAATCATTTAACACAACTTGAAATGAATAACATAACTTTAAAATGTCACAAGAAAAACATATGTAAAAAAGTTCACAATTTTCACCAGTATCTGACATGGTTTTTGGCTCCTTTCTTTGTATTTGCACCAAGTTATCTTCTTATGAAGCCCCCAACTCCTTCAATGTTAACATCAATCCATACACACCTTGAATTTTTGTTACATCATGTTTAATACATGTGCCCACTTTGTTTCAAGGCTTCATGTAGGTCTTTATGTTTCTCCCATAGGCTTGTTTACATTGAATCTATCCCAAACTGTCAAGTTGATTTTTATTCAATGCCAACATTAAGGTCTTGGTTCACATTCAAGAATACATGGTATAATTGTCACTCTTCTTTAACATTGAAATTCCTCCCCTTCTTAAAGTTCATCACATTAAAAGAAACCAATTTAACCATGGTCTTCATTGTCTAGGCTTTGGTGAAACATGTGGTGGAATTGTAATACTCTCAAGGTTACTGCAAAAATGAAAATCTTTTGGTGTTCATGCTAAGTTTGTTGTGGTGCAAGAGCATTGTCGCAATGCTATTTTTACCCCTAACTAGCATGCTACTTGATATTATCAATTGAGTCACCATTTTAGGGAGCTAGTGGAAACATGATTCAAAGGGCAAGTTCCTTGCTTGAACTTGCTAATTGCAAATTTCATCATAATCCTAAAAGGTTTGGTGAAGCCCGAACCTTCAACCAATGGAGCCTCATGGGTATCAAATGCCACTTACTTTTCATAATGCACCAATGACCACTACATCTCCAATTTGAAGACCCCATATACAGGACAACTGCTGGAAATGCTCTTAGAGCATCTTCAAGGGTAGCAATAAAATGGCCTATATGTCAAATTTTGAATGAAGTCAATGTCATAGCGGTGTGAAAATGGGGGCAACCCTTCTAAATTCACGTAGGATACAGTGGGTGTCAAAAGGCCTTGGAAAAGAAGATGACCGCTACTTCTAGTTGGTCAATCAGAGTGATTGACCAGACATTGATTGGTATCAATTGGCTAGTCATCACGATCGGCCCATTCTTGACATTTAAATGCTCCAAGAGTGTATACTATCCAATACTTATTGATTATCGGTTGAGAAGGGGCAAACATTTCACATTAAATTTGAATGTGATAAATATTGCCCCAAATGCAATGCAGCAATGGAATCGCTCTTAGTTGGAATTACCCTAAACCCATCCTGTATTTTACATTCAGTGAAATTTCTTCGCCAAGTATGTGATGTGAAGAAGTTCTGATAATCTTTTTGCAGTTGTGGAAGAAGATTGTGATATTTGTATAAGCACCGTTGTTGCTGAGGTGTGGCATTGCAGGCAAGGAGGGGCAAAATTTAGAGTTTCTCACCACCATTTTGTAACAAGCAATTTCTGTTGGTCCACACTTTCAGTGTCTTTGGATTCTCATCAAGAAAGGACTCTGGAAGCCCAAGAGATTGAACAGGGAAAAAAATTAGCAAAAGGGAGCTTGTTGGTTGGTGGTACATGTGAAGTTGCAGCAAGGAGAGGCGGAAGTTGGAGTTTCTCAGCTCCTTTTCTGACAAAGAATTTCAGTGTCTTTGGATTCTCATCAAGAAAATTCTCCGAAACCCAGAGAGAGATTGAAGAGCAAAAGATCAACCACTTCTTGTTCCTCTTGGGAGCTGGATCAGGAACACCCAGAAGTCATCTGATCTCAAACCAAGGTGTGCAACTATAATAAGAAGCAGAAGTTATTTCATTGGAAGCAAGAAAAGAAGTGGTTTCATCGGATCATCACATCAATATGTGGATGTTGGATATATGATGTGGATGCTCCAGAAAATGAGCTTGTTGGCACCCATCTCCAGGCAACAAGTGGACTTCTGGGTCCAATGTCTCGAAGGATGAGGTACAAAGCAGAAAGAAAACAAATGGCAGAAAAATACGAGTTACACCTGATCTGATCAAAGCTCGACACAGATTTTCCATTTGAACATTTTGGTCATAGAAACTGTCTGTCCCTTAAGTGCTGCAATGACTATCTGCACTAATGCAAACAAGACATTGGTGTCCAGTACTTACAACAGGGGGCAAGAGACATAAGGACATTCTTTCGGAGTGGTGAAAAACCTGTCACTTGCTGCAGATGCATTCAAGGCAATTCTACTGATTGCATAGGCACCACAATGGAACACCATATCTGGTATTACTGTCAACAATTTTGAATTCTTTTTTGTTCCCATCAAAAACTCTCATCTCAAAGCAAAGAACTATGCAGCTATGCTTTCTTCTGCACTTGCGCAGGCCTCTGCTGCAAGATCAAGGGTAGCCTTGTGCACTTGTGCATGCTTCTGCTGCAAGATCAAGGGTACTTGAAACTCCTCATATCAAAAGCAAAAGACTATGCAGCTATGCTTTCTTCTGGACATGCACATATGCTTCTGCCCCAAGATCAAGGGTACTTGCATCTATTTCTTTGAGATGATGATTGCTGCTAGTGCTATACAATTCATTCGACATCTGAATGAGAAACTACTTGCTTACAATCTTGATTCCCTGAGAGTTCAGAAATTTGAGAGACACTTGAAACCAGCAAACTTCACAATCTCCAAACCAGAGACCCCCAAGTCAGCAGGCCTCTAACTAGAAGTTCTCACCATAAACCCAACAGCACCATTTCTATGGAAAAGATTAGCCTCCATGCAGTAATGTGAGCCTGGCAGCTCTGAATTTGTTTGGACTCCATTTACTTGTTTGCTACTTGGACTCTGGTATCTGTTGTGGTTGGGACAACTCAGATCCAATCTTGAAGTTTTTTTTGAACAGATCTGCAGCTCTGTTTTTCAATTTACACCTCTTTTAAGAGGGTTTTTTTTGGGGCAAACAAGGCTCCTTGCTGCTTGGGAGGTTCAAAACTTTCTGGATCCTTTAGCTATTTTCCAAATTCCAAATGTACTGCACCTTGCATGTTGAAGCTCATGTGAGAACTATGGATCTGACATTTTTCCTGTTGAAGCTCATGTGACACTATGGATCTGACATTCCCATTCAGACTGACTGACTTACAGGAAGGAAGGTGGAAGCTTGGGTTGAAGTTTGTTTCATTCTACAACTGTTTTGACACACAGATTTTGAGGTATCCAAAAAATGAGTGTCAGAATATACTGGGGGTATACTTAAGGCTGTTAACAGAAGATCCCTCTTGCCCTCCGACTGAGATCAATGATGAAAAATCCTGCAGTTTTGAGGGAACTTGTGGATTGAGTCTTGAATAAGGTCTTCATTTCATGACTTGACAAAACAGTGATAAATACATTGCATTCTGTGTACCCAACACACCTAGGACACAAGAATTATTGCATCAAGTATATATCTACGAGGTAAATATTTTTTACAAGAGATCACTACCAAAAGGATTAAATGGAAATTCCTTTTGTTCCCACAAAAAAAAAAGATGGGGAGAAATGGAAAAGACAAAGTCTCAACTGAATTGCTGACAGCTAGTAGCTAAAAGGCTTATACTGAAGTAGTTCACTTAACAGGAACCACCCACAGCAACTGCAGTGGCAAGAACAAACACCTGGGCTAACTGAACTAGAATTATGGCAGATGCTTCTGCCACCACCACTGTTGCAGCAAGTGCACTTCGTCTCTTGCTACGTCTTCTTCCATCCTTGGCACATCCACCATTACTTGTCTCTGGTTGTTTCCAGGGCTCATGGTTGATTTTACTGGACTTGACACTCTTTCTGTGATGGGATTTTTTGCCCGGTTGTTTCCCCTGCTCAAATTGAATTGGTCCAGCTGGGGAATTGTTTTGGGGATGCTCGTCAAGTCTAATATGGTTGTCAGATGGCACGCTTTGGCTTGTTGCTGTAGTGCCAGCCAAGTAGTAAGTAAGTTTGTCTTCAGGATGATATGAACTGATTCCTTTTGGAATATTGAAGTCTGATTGATAGGTTGTAGGGTATACTGCAGGGTACCCTGTCACTGGAGCTGAATCAAACTGAGACACTACTTGTACAGCTGGGTAGCCCATTGGTGCTGGAGACAGTACAGGGAAGGAGAAACTCAAGTTCTCGACTCCATTAGTATGGTTCTCAGGAGAGCTTTGATCTGATGCAGTGGCAGCCGACCTTCTTGTTGTTGCCATTTCACCAATTGAAGTTGGCTTTTTCTCTTCGGAGAGGGGGGAAGGCAGCTTAGAGGTAGACCTTCTTTCCTGTTCAAAATTAAAGGAAAAAGGCTTGTATCAGTTGTCAAAGCAAGTCTGTCTCTCCACACAAGCTTGTGAAACCAATTCAAACTACCATGTTGATCTGTGAGTGTTCAGTACTCATTTGAGATGATTTAACACAAAAGGGAAAGTTCAAAGAACAGGATGTTTATTGGCATGTCATCTGTGGTAGTGCCATATTCATCAGATTTGGATCACAGCTTGTGTCAAATTTTAAGGGGTGAACACTTCTGCTCAAGAGAAGTCAACACCTTCTACAGATGTACACAACCAAGATAAGGTGATTACAAATTTGGTTCCTGAAACATGACTGTGAAGGCCAAAGTCCATGAGTGCGCAAAGCAAGAAAATTCATCAATAGAGTGCCCAGAAGTCTATTTGTGCAGTACCTTTGGTTCAAAGGTCAATTGAACTTCAATTTCTCCTTGGATTTTGTTAGTGTTTGGGCGCATTACATTGTAAAGTACAGCACTTGTCTTTTTCTTGGAGAAAACCTGCTGCAAACCTATCCTGGATTCACAAGTATCATGTGTCAATGAGCCAGCACACAATGGGAACATGTTGCCATCCTCCTTTGATTGATAGCAAATTATACAAATGAGATAGAATCAAGCCTAGCTGGACAAAATGCAAATCAAGTGCATCCCAGGATCCCCAACACAAATAACCAAATAACCAAAGGATTTCACATCCTAACATCGTGTTGATTGTTTCAAGTCTGCAGTGCACTGAGGAAGGTGATTTTAACTAATTTTCCTGCAATCTGAAAATTTCCCACTTTATACAAAGTAACCTTTGCCCAGGTTTGTGGGTGGGCAATGTTGAGCTGTACCAAATTATTCCGATCTTGTTGTCTTTGAATGTGTTCTTGTTGTAAAGTTCTATGCACAAATCCATTGGGCTGTTGTTCAAGATGTTGAACTTGAAGGTTTGATTCCAGATGGGGTCTGAGCCTTGATCTGCATCAAATGCAAACACACCCAAAAATGTTAAACTGAGCTGAGCTTGACCTTCATAAAAAAGCCAAGACTTTTGATATGCACTTGTTTTGTAGTGGAAGTCCTCCTATGAGGATTCAAGAGAAAACTAGACAAGAAAACAAAGGTGAGTCACGTTTGTGGGACTGTAAGTATCCAAAAGTATGGCATATGCATGCAGCTAGTTCCTCTATTTGCAAGAAACCATTATACAGGCAGGATTGAAATTGTTTGCAATCCAAGAGTGAAGCAGCTGGAGGTCCCCTGAGCTGAAAATTTCTTGCTGTGGAGACGTTATTACCTTTTGCAATTAAGCTCTTATGTGCCTGTGCCCCACAAGTGATGATAGCATAGGGGTCTGCCTTGCCTAATCCTGCATGTAGCAAAGCAAAGATTCAGTCAAAGTACCAACAGTGTTTGTGATTCGACATGCTTGTAGAGAGAGAGAGAGAGAGAGAGAGAGAGAGAGAGAGAGAGGCCTAGAACATCCTGATAGTGATCAATCGGCATTCTGGGGAATTGAATTACATGAAACAAAGGCGGCGAAGACCTAATTTAGGGACTTCATCATGACTGCCATATTGCTACTGTGGATTGCTCAATTTCAGTCGTCATGTCGAGAGTCTGAATGGGTTTCTCTCATGACCCTAATAACTCTGAACCCTAAACCCTTCTCTTTGTGCTAAACGAAGAACTGCGCCTGCAAAATAAGGAGCTAGACTACGTCGCAATTGCAATCGGGCGGACTGCTATGGGTTTGAAAGATTGAACGAAGTACCTAACATTTCATCACCCCTGATTCCCTGAGCTCTGATCAGCTCCACAACAAGGGTACCCAAGAGTGCAGCCATGGTCTCCGGCATGAAGTTTGAACAAATTTCCAAGTTAGACCGGCTGAAGACCTTGGATCGACGTCGAATATTGGAAGACTCTTGACTTTTGCAACCTAAGCCAGTCTACCCAATACAATACTACTTTCAGAGCCTCCCGTTTGATCAACGAACTAGAGAATCAATCACATCGAACACAATTAGAAGGAAGCTCCCCAGGCTACAATTCTTGCATAAAATTGAAGAAGTTTCCAGAAACTGTTAGGCGGAGAGTTGCTGCAAAATCAAGTACGCAGTTAATTCGCATGATCGAGTAGAGCTCTCGACTTGCTTGCTTCTCTCAATGCTACTGCCGCAGAATCACTCACTTCACGCCAGCATGACTATCTTATCCGGAAACAAGTGAAGCTGGCGATTTCATTACATGATGACTTGCAAGGTGCAGACGAGATAGACTTTATACAACACCCAAAAAGTCTAAGACACGGGATCTGCGTAGGCTGAAGCGCCAGGAAGCTATCCTCAGCCCTAGGCCCCGACACAAAATTTTCCACACAAAAAGTCACGAGACATAACCCTGGTGAGGCCTTTAACTTGTCATGGGCTAAGTTTGCTGCAAACGTATGCACGCGTAAAATCATCCCCATACAAATTTATTGTTCCCCCCCCATCTCATTCTTTCCGGTGTACTTGACGCAGGCGATTTCTGAGAGAGACCGCGTCAACTGTGCAAAATCTTCCTCTCTGGTACCTTGTATTTTACGATAGTCGGTTTCACGTGCGACGAGGTGCTAGTGGGTACAAGCGAAGATTGTGCTGCGTCGGGAATCGAGGAAGTAGGACTTCGGGCGGCAGTCGGGACCAACAGCAGCCTTTCTGTCCAATTCATCTTCCCCGTCGCTGCGCATTGCAGCGCGTTGAAACACGCCTCCGACTGTTACACTGTTTTTTTTGCAGGACAATTAATTGTGTAGCCTATATACAGGCTTGTGGCGACAAATTTCGCCCAATTTGGCGACTTTTTTTTAAAAACAGGGATTTTCCGCCAGAAATTTTCATCAGTGTCGCCTTTTGGTGATTTTTCGCCAAAATAAAGTAAAATAAAAATCCTCCAACAGTGTCACTAGGCGTCCGGCTTCCTCTTCAATGTCTCTGCACAATGTTTTTTTTTTTGTGGCGACAAAAAATACCCAGTGAGAGTATTCCGGGAAATATAGTTTTGGTGATCACTCATTAATGCGCTGGTCACAATAGCCATGGCAGCTGCTGTCCCTCCCCCAATAGCCGCCCTTCCTTCCACAACATGGCACACTAAAGTTACATTCACACTTGGTGTTAGGGACTCCAGTGTTGAGTCCCCTAACACCACCATGCTAGTCATTTAGGACTTACACCTACTTACCATGAACATTTTATGTTATGTTAACATTTACTTAACATTAAGCTATCGGCCATTTAACATTAGGTGCCACCTAGAATGCCACCTAGATTTTCAATTAACACTGACTT